>JAEEGL013592983.1_pt1 | contig 11724 bp, 10 predicted proteins | sample 9134231 | NCBI WGS metagenome assembly JAEEGL01 (sample SAMN16246548, study PRJNA631951) | gut metagenome | biome: gut microbiome; feature: rumen; material: fiber-attached | host: Bos | place: Iran: Karaj | collected 2018-10
CCTGTTCTTTCATCCTCTGTAACTCTCTTGATTTCCATTCTCCGTTCGCCTCCTTAGCAGATAATTCTTTTCTGATCTTTAAAATGAAAGAATGACAGAATCCCTATCGAAAAAAAATACAAACACCATATTACCAAAGCCATTGCACCGCCCCCTGAATGGGATCCATTCCCTCCAAGGAACATTCCTGTCATCGGCAGGATAATGCATCCCGGAAAGAATAATCCGTGCAATAGCAGTAACAGTTTCAATGCCTTATCTTTCTTAAAAACTTACATAAGAGTTGTGTATAAGCATACATATTGCAAAGGCAAGCACTGTACCGGCATTGATCAGCGATCCTATACCACCTATCTTTCTGTTCATGGCAACATCGTCCTTATCATATTATTCTGAAAACCGCTCATACTTCCCATCCTTTAAATTCGATATTTCCATCATTCACCGTCAATTCCATACAAACTGCTTCAAGCATATCCTCCGTATAATTGCTGCAGCTAACGATCTGAAATTCAAAACTTCCGGTTCCGATGGATCCTATGTATTCATAAGAGATATCATCTATTTTCAATCCTTCGATTATTCTGTCATTGTCTCTGTCTTTAAACTCTTCAATTTTAAACCATGGAAGGAATTTTTCTCTGATGATATTTTCAATTCCAACGCCGTTTAATATAGCGTAATCCTTTTCCAAATGTATCTTACTCTCTTCAATATTGTCTGTAATAGCTATAGGAATTCCTTTATAAAAAATACCGGATTCAAATTCAGAAGTATTCTCCGTAAAACCGGATTTTCTTTTTTTAAACAAGTCTATAATTCCCATAAACACCTCTTTCTATAGGTTGCGGCTTTATACGAAGAAGGTACAATCCGTAAATAATTGATATAGCACATGTAATAATGCTAAAGATAATCTGCTGTTCATCATTCCGCTCCTTAAATAAAGATCCAAACGCATCCAGGAAGATATGTGCTAAAATTCCCGGAATAATACTGTTCGTTCTGATATATGTCATAGCAAGTGCAAAACCCAGCGTACCTGCATACACCACTTGAAGAAAAACCATAAAAACAGATTTTCCGGAAAATATATTGATCAGATGCATCCCTCCAAAGAGAAAACTTGAAAGAACAACAGCCGGGATCATACCCTTATGCTTAAAAAGATTTAATAGCAACCCTCTGTATAATAGTTCTTCGAAGAAACCGATATAGATACTTGCTATCACATAAATCCATATCTGAAATGTGAATATATCCTCAAATCCGGAAACAGCCGATACGATCCCGACAAGAAATAACGGAATATAATAAAGGAAACGTTTATGATCATTTTCCTCAACACCGTTTAGGCCATAATACGTCAACAGATTTCTCTTTTTTAAATAAAGCAGAACGATTGCTGCCAGAATAAACTCTCCCAGTATCGTTACAATGAATTCTATCCCGATATACTCTGATACTCTGTTACAGCAAAACATTACTGTAAAATAAGCAAAAAAGATGGAAACCGTTGTAACCAGATCACGCTTGAACGCACTCATTGCTTTATATTTATTTAGATAGCATCTCAGAAAACATCTGATTTAACCGTTCTCTGTCTGTTGTTTTTATGCAGATCTGGTTATTGATCAAGCCATCATTTTCACCATAATAGATCCATCCGAGATAGGTTCCGTCCGTATAATGTTTCACTGAAAGATAATACTCTTCCCCCTGAATCTCCACCACATCCACTTCCGCCTCATCGCAATCGTCTTCACTCGACTTTAATCTTTCAACGTATTCTTTCGAATACGCATCATCATTCTTGCCCACACTTGCGGCTCCACCGGGAGTCTCAAAGATTCTGATTGTTTCCTTATCATTACTACTGCTTGCAAGAAATTGAAGATCATGGTCATAAGACTCTATATTATCCGATGTTTCTACTTTCCAATCTCCGGGGATTGTCAGTTTATATCCGATCTTTCGGTTATAATATGTATTTCCCTCCGCTTCCCAATCCGATGCGAGATCTTCTTTTTCTGCATCTTCATCCGGTTCACCGTTTTTTTCTTCCGCAACGGTTTCTTCGATTTCATCGACAGAAGTACTCACATCGTCTGCTCCACAAGCTGCCATTGTCATGAACATCGCAGCACTCATTCCGGCCATTGATAATCTAATCAGTTTACTTTTCATTTTTCTTCCTCCGTTTTTTACTGTATTCTTAAGTTAATGCAAATACTTACTTCTTCGTTACTAATTTTTTATTTTTTTCTATACGTATTGCCATAACACAAAGGATCACTATACCGATCCCATATCCCATCGGAGCCAAGTACCAGATATTTTCATTGATAAATAACGCTCCTATAAACCCTGCAATACAAAGTATACCGTTTATCAAAGAAACTGTTCTCAGACCTCGTACTTCTTTATCAGTTGATATCAAAGGGCGGCTCAGACATATAAAGGCCAATCCCATGAAGAATCCCCACGCCAGATAATCCACAGCCATTTCAACGGATGGCCATTGTCCGATCTGAAAGTAAAGCGGGACCTCAATCCCTTCTCTCATCAGTCTTCTTGTAACCGTGGTATTTACGATATGAGCAGTTCCGGTCAATGCACATGTACACGACAGAAACACCTGCATCGCCCTGCGATATATGTCCGGCGTCGAAAGTATGTGACTTATTTCCAGTAATGCCATAAGCACTACCGGCCCACTGATAACCGTCATCAACTCCCAGATTGTCAAAGCCAACTCTGTCTTGCTGATCAAGAAAAATCCTACGGATAGGAAGTATAATACTACCGTTATAATTCCTGTTTTCAATGCTCTCATTGTTTCCTCCTATCCGGCAGAAAATACAGATAAAGACATATATGTACATAGCAACGCGCCAATGATCACAATAGGAGAAATCATTATCCTTAACGCAACATCCTGTCGATTATTTTTTTCTGCTAGCGGTCGATACTCTTACAATCAGTCTTCCAGATATTCAAATCCCTCCTGGATCACGTGATATACAAAATCTCCTGTACGCATCTTCCCATCATCCGTAAGTTCGAATACTTCCTTCGTCGCCGGATTAAATACCAGGCAGTCCGATGCCCCGGAAAGGGATGCGATCACAATGTACTCCTTGCCGTCCTCCGGTCCGGTCACCGGGTTTTCAAGATCCAGTTCCTCAAGTTTATAGACGATCTTGTCAGCAAACTCCAGTCCGTTCGAAAGCATCAGCCAGTTCTTGTAATCTTTCGGAAGTTTGATATCATTCTTCTTTTCCCATGCCGCAATTTCTTTTTTCGGTACAGGCTCAAAAAGTACTGCGTCCGAATTCAATTCCGGATCATCCAGGGACGCCAGCACTTTGTTATACCATTTCATCATGGGATTTGACTTGTTTGCATCCTTCGTCTGATCCTTTTGTGAAAGCCTTCTTTCCTGCGTTTCAAAATATTGAATTGCTACATCCAGAACTTCTTTTTCAAAATCTTCAACAGGGTCATATTTATAGCGTTCTCTTTCAATAAAGAGTTCCCCGGTATACGGATTATAATGAAGCATCTGGTGATTTGACCATCCTAGGGACGGCTTACAGTTAATATAATAATCGTACTCCCGCCCAAGCATTTCCTCCCTGGTCCTCTGATACATATCTTTTGTTGTATCATTAACATCAAAATGATATATATTTATATAGTGTATCGAATCATAACTGATGCCAAATCCATTAGTACGTGCCAGGATCATAGTATAGACATCCGGCAGATATACGCCGTTGCTTTCGCACCATTTTGCAAGTTCTTCCACATCAATAGGATCATGAATCTCCAATTTCCATTTTTTACTGAGTTCCGACAGTTTCCTGCCCAGATCAATGATCTGCTCGATTTTTTTCTGTATAGAATTAATTTTTTCCTGCGGAAGTTTTGTAACCGGATCCGGAGCCACTTTTTTCGGCGGTTCCTCGGTCTTTAATGTCTTCATATACTCCTTAAATTTATTGTGTTTTTCTTCACTATAACCGATCATGGCATCCGGATTGGCATCACTGATCCGTTTAAGAATATCTTCCGGTCTTGCCTTATCTTCTAATAAAAGACCTACCTGCGATCCATCCAGCAATACTGCCACTAAACGATTCATATGATCGTTTGGATTTTTACATGCCCAGTATATTTCGGAATACACAATAACCGCCGGTTCCACCGGTGTTCTTTTCAATGCATATTTTGTTCCGAAACTTAATATACCGTATGATTCAACCTCAAAATTGATCCCGGCAGCCGTATCTTTTCTGATCTCTTCAAAATCCAGCCCCTTTTTCTCCGCCGCTTCCTTCAGTTTCTTTTCGACGCTTTCCAGCATCTCCGGATATTTTTCACTAATCAGCATCTTTATTCCACTCCTTATATATATGTTTAAACTTCCCGCTAACCTTATTAGCCTGCGGCGGATCTTCTGACAGCAGGATCTCTACCGTCAGGCCTTTACTCTCAAAGAATTGCTGCAGATCATGTTTTGCCTGCTCATAGGCGATTACACGCTCATCCGATATCATCCTTAGTTCTACTCTGTCGGATGCTCTCTGAACAAGCTGGAATCTTCGGATCGTCTTTACTTCCTCTAGCACCTTATACAGAGACATTGGCGCAATGCGGACACCGTTATCAAATTCCAGGATATCATCGGTTCTGCCTTCGATCTCCAGCCACAGTGTGGTCCTGCCGCATTTACATTTCTCATTATGAACGATCACACGGTCTGTCAATTCATAGCGTATAAACGGCTGGATATAGTTCGACAGATTGGTGATCAACACCTTATCCGACATCTCCCCATAAGGAACGGGACGATAATCCTGATCCACCGGTTCCACGATCACCCAGTCCTCGTTGATATGAAGGTGTCTCTCTTCACACTCACAGGCAATCTCACCACCCTCGGTACATGAATAATGCGTCTGCACATAACATCCGAACTTATCTGTAAGTTTCCTGCGTATATCGTCGGTAAGCAATTCTCCTCCGGTGATCACTACGTCCGGATGAATATCCAGTTCCGCAAAGTCAGCCAGTAAAGCCAGATTAGAAGGATAACCGCTTAACATTGCCGGTTGAAATTCATTCAACTGCCGTATGATCTCCCCTTCCGGCGCATTAACATCCACCGTGATCTTCGTCTTCTGACGCGGCATCTGCAGCTGAAGATATCTCGACATTCCGCAGGCAAGATAAAAACCGTAATCCGCAAATACTCCGGCTGTTCTCTTTCCATGCTTCATAAACTTCCGGAAATCTTCTTTTCTGGCAAATGTCCGGAATGCGGCGATTGCCGAAGACACATCGATATTTCCTTTGTCATATAAAACAACAGCGGGATTCCCCGTGGACCCGGAGGTTTTAAAGATCAGGTATTTATCATCGATCATCCTGCCGATATGATCAAGATCCTGGGTAAACACATTGATCCGTTCCATCGTGATATTACGGTCGGTTACAACATCGTCAAAATGCTCCATCAATTCCGGCTTGCTGACCGGCGGCAGATCTGCCAGTGAAAAAACGGATCCGATATTCTCATACCGCTTTTGATAAAACGGGCTTTTCTCCCGGGCATATTTCACCAGCGCATTCAGGCGCTTCTCCTGCACCGATGCTATCTTATCCCGCGACCACCGGTCACCATGACCGGTTTTCAGCATCTTATCCATTAATCCCATCTGCTTTTCACCTTTTCATTATTATGCGCACCCCACGATGGTTATAACCTCCCATCATCTTTTTTATTATAACATATCGGAGAAATGGTCCGTAAGTGAAAAAAGTCACATAATAAACGTCGACTTTTTGCAGTATCTTTGCATTCTTTTTGTGCAATCCGTCAGATTTGCCATGTATTTTCTGTTCATTTTTATAAGTCCCCGATATTCCGATAAATGTTAAAATAAGGGCAGAGATATACACCGATAAAGCGAGGCACGTATGCATATTACAACACTAAAGATACTTTCAAAAAAACTGTCTCCCATCGGCCATACGATCAAAACCGGTCTGGCGATGCTGATCCCGCTGCTGTTCATCGGCAGCATATCCGTTATGCTGAACAGCTTTCCGATCCCTGCGTACCAGAGTTTTCTGGATACGTTTCTCGGCGGCTTTCTACGCGATATCATCAATATCATTCAGATGACAACCGTTGGTGTATTGGCCATCTACATGACAATCGCACTCAATATCTCCTATTTCATCCGGACCGAAGAAGGACAGCGCCCGGCCTCTCACCTCGTCAGTATGATCGGATGTCTGACCGGCTTCTTTATTCTGGTCGGTTATTTCAACGGTGAACCCGATTTTTCTTTACTCAGCGGGCAAGGGATCTTCAGTGCTCTTCTTGCCGGGATCATTGGCTCCGTACTGTTCCGCAGATTCGAGCATCTGATGAGATCCCAAAAAACAATCTTTGTCGATGGCGCTGATTCGGTCTTTAACGCATCAATTCAGGTGATGCTTCCCTTCTTTCTGGTTATCTTCTGCTTTGCATTGATAAATTATCTGATCACCATCTGCTTTCAGGTACAGAGCGTACAGCATCTGTTCATGCTGCTTATGGATGCTCTTTTCCTCAGTATGCACCGTTCCTATTTCAGCGGACTCTTATTTCTGATTCTGGCCAGTACGATGTGGTGCTTCGGCATCCATGGAAATAACGTGCTCAATCAGGTTGCAACGGATCTTTTTATCGAGATCATCCCCGGTGAGATCGTATCCAAGAGTTTTTTAGACACCTTTGTGAATATCGGCGGAACCGGCTGTGTCATAGGTCTTCTGCTTGCTATGATGGTCTTCGGAAAACGCAGTTCCACCAAAAAGCTCTCCCATATGGCACTGCTCCCGAATATCTTCAACATCAGCGAGCTGCTGGTCTTTGGCTTTCCGATCATTTATAACCCTCTTATGACCATCCCTTTTATCCTGACACCGGTTCTTTGCTATACGAACGCCTTCCTGCTCACTAAAATCGGTTTCCTGCCGCAGGTAACAACAACGGTTGCCTGGACTACGCCCGCCCTGCTGAGCGGCTATCTTGCTACCGGTTCCGTCAAAGGCATCTGGGTACAGCTGATCAATATCGCCATCTCGGTTGCCTGCTATGCTCCCTTTGTTCTGATGTATGAAAAGAAATCGATCAATGAATATTCTACCGCTATGGATGAACTGATCGGCATCCTCAAGAAATGTGAAGAGACTACAGAAGAGATCGTTCTTACCGAATGCGAAGGAAATGTCGGCCGTCTTGCCAAACTGCTGGCTGCCGATCTGGATGCTTCCCTGTCGGCCTCTTCTGCGGACAGGGACACACAAAAAACAGAAAGTCCGCTGCTCATTAAATATCAGCCGCAGTTTGACAATCTGGGGCATTGCATCGGCGCCGAATCCCTTCTGCGCTGGAACCATACACGTTTCGGGATCGTATACCCGCCTTTAGTAGTTCACCTGGCTAAGGAAAGCGGCAATCTTTATGAGTTGGAAACCTACATTATTGAACGCTCCATACGGGATTCCGAAAGCTTCCGCCAACGTTTTGGAGCGAAATTCAAGCTGAGCGTAAATGTTACCGTAACTACATTGTATGATAAACGTTTTGTAGGATTTGTAAAGAAAATGGCAGACCGTTATCAGTTGAAGCCCGGCAATATCTGTATCGAGATCACGGAAGAAACCGAACTCGTGACCACAGAGGAAACCGGCGCTTTGATCAAAGAGATCCGTTCCTTTGGTTATACCTTTGCGCTGGATGATTTCAGCATGGGACACACCTCCCTGCAATATCTGCAGCATAACCAGTTTGATCTCGTAAAGCTGGACGGCAACCTGGTGCGCTCTATCCTGACTAACGACCGCACCAAAGAGATCATCAACTCTATCGTATACCTGTCAAAATCCTTAGACTTCAGAGTCCTTGCTGAATTTGTCGAAACAAACGAACAGAAGGAAGCATTAGAGCAGATTGGCTGTCTTTTGTATCAGGGTTATCTTTACAGTCCGGCCATTGATAAAGACGCTCTTGTCGCCTTGGAAACAAAGGATTAGTTTTGTTGCACTCCTCGAACAAACCCCATGGGTGAAAACGTTCTTTTCACCGCACTCATTTCCGCATAATAAGGATTTAAGATATCCTGGGATTCATCATAATTAATGGTATATTCCGAGATCCAGGGCTCCCTGTCATCCAGGTCACAGATAAACCTAAACATCATGCCTGCCTCCCCGGGCTCAAAACCTATGCCGCCTTCCGATTCCGGCGTATTCAAACGCTTTTTCACGATCTCACGATATGCAGGACTTTTCAGTTTTGCAAGCCGCTCCTGTGAATAGTTTTTCGCTGCCTTTTCGATGAGCTGATCCGTCAGCTTTTCAATATCGGTATAAAACTCCGCCGCACACATAAGATGCCCGTCCTCCGTGCTGTAGCAGTAGGTCTGAGGGTCTCCTATCGGATCTTTACGGGAATAGGTTCCGTTTATCTCTATGCTGTACTGTTCGCCTCTGGTCAGCCAGAAGACAAAAAACTTCTTTTGATATATTTCCCGAAAAGTGCCGATAAAGATCGAGGCATGGTGGTGTATGTCTTCCCTTGCATCGGATGAGATTTCTGCCATGATCTTATAAAGTTCCGCGCAGCGCGCTTCATCTTCTTTATGGATCTTCTCCAACATGCGTTCAAGAGCATTCTTCAAAGGTTCGCTGACGGCATTATAATACTGCCAGTGTGCTCTGTCCCAGGAAACCTCATAATCATATGCCTCCCCCTTCCGCTTAACATCGTCCCTCGTATCCATTTTGATCAGGTAATCATCAACATTGCCGGAAGGGATGCGGAGCATAGGTTTTGTACTGTGGAATTCATTACGGACATAATCCAGCCCTGCCTGTACCAGCAGTTTAAAGATATACATATGAAGGCTGCGGATCTCCTTCTTTGCATCCGGCAGGAAAAAGATATGGTTTGCCCTGGCATGATAGGATTCCTTATAGAACTGTATAGAAAGATCAAAACTCTCTGTCCCGGAGGGCACTTCATCCTGCCATTCGTTAATGCCGTTTAACCGATCGATCTTACTGTTGCATACAAAGAGTTCAAACTGATTCATCTCCTGCGGCGTCATGGCAACTTCCGGACACTGAAGGCCTTCCTTAGCATTCGCCATCATCATACCGCCAAAAGAAGTCCTGTTTGCAGATCCGGTTCCCGGTTCCCCGCCGGCCCCTCGGTATAGTACGGCCCGGATTATGCTGCCACCTTCTTCCGTACGCTCGATCTCATAGGAATAAAAACCGAAATACGGTGGTGTCGGTGCCATCATTCCGCTCTCCCGGTTGGGCTCCTGCACCTTAAATCTCAGTTTCCTTATACGGTAATCCTGGAACCACTTGATTGCCTTCTTATCTGTATTTAAATGAATCTCTCCGTATTCCGGTGCTTTATACGGTTGTCTGCGGAAATTTTTGGGATGATAGATCATATCATAGACCACCATGGCCATACGTGTGGAAAGACCATCCAGCTCCGGATTGAACGAAGGATGATATATGATCTGCTCGAAGGTACTGGGGATATCCTTAGCCACAAAATACCACAGATCATGCCCTTCCTTATCCTTACGGAACTGATAGGGACTACGCACTGTCTTATCCTTGCGTTCATATGTCATGGTATTCTCTTCAATGGTAAGAACCGCGCCGTCTACGCACTGCTCATACCATTTACCGTACAGTTCCTCAACTTTTACTTCTTTAGCATCCATATGTATTTCCTCGTCTTTATCCGGTTATCCATGATCACTCTTCGATCAGTTCACGCCACTGTCCGATGATCTGCTCAGAAGAAAAGCGTTCTGCGCAGGCAGCGCTGTTCTCACAATAGCGGCGGCGCAACGCTTCGTCGGTGAGCAGTTCTTTGATCGCCTGTGCCATCATCTGCTCCTTTTCATTGAGTTTCCCGCGTCTCGGTTCTTCCGCCAGCGCCGGCACCAGGATGCCATACTGCGCATATTCAATATTCTCTGTCGCCTTTGTGATGTCCGTATCGGGCGCCAGCACTTCTCTGGGACCGGATTGGATATCACAGGAAACTACCGGTAATGTACATGCGGCCGCCTCGATCAATACCATCGGCAACCCCTCGTAGTCAGAAGGCAGCGCAAAGACCTTTGCCTTTTTCATATACGGAAAAGGATTTTCCACCTCACCCGGCATCAGTACGTGATCTTTTACGCCAAGTTCCTCTGCAAGTTCTTCCAGCAACGCACGCTCCTCACCTTCGCCCAGAATGACAAGGCCAATACCCGGATCTGCTTCCCGCAATTTCTTTAACATACGGATCAGACGGTCCTGCGCCTTCATATGCGTCAGCCGTCCCACCGTGATCATCACACGCGGATGCGCAGCAAAGAACAATGCCGCCTTTTCATTCAATGTTTCTTTCTGCAAACGTCTGATCTTTTCCAGATCCGAGAAATTATAGACATACGAAAGATACTTCGGTTTCACGCCGAAATTTTCTGCCATATCCTGCTCTGCCAGTCTGGAAACGCACAGATACTTTGCGGAATGTTTCCCGGTATACGCATGCATCAGGGAATGTACAAAGGTCGGCTCCATACAGCGCGAAGGCATGCTGTGATACATGGTGAGGATCTTATCCCCGCGGTGCGCAAAGATATTGACCAGATTGGCACCTTCCATATGACTGATGGTACAGTCGATCTTGTATTTCTTTTTGATATAGGATAATCTCCGGATACGGGTGATGATGTTGCGGATGCGCGTTGCTGTCGATGCTTCCGCAAGCGGCGGCACTTTCAGATCGATCAGTTTGCCGCCATAAGGATAGATCGCATCACCTGCGTCAAACACGATCAGATATACTTCATAATACTTTGCCAGTTCGATGGACAGATTGGCTGCCATGCGCTCTGCGCCGCCGTTATGCAGGTTCTGTACCAGGATAGCAATATGTTTCTTTTCCATTTAAACCCCTCAGGCTTTTTTCAGGATCTCCAACTCTTCCAGATACGCCTTCACCACGATATCTCTGGAGAAGTGTTTTTCCATACGTTCCCGTCCCTGCAGCCCCATAATCTTTCGTGCCTCGTTCGGCAGTGCCAGGAAACGCTGAATGGTTTCCACCAGAGCATCCACATCACCGCCATGATAGATAAAACCGCTCACATTATTTTTGCAGGTTTCACGACATCCCGGATTGTCGGTTGTGATCACCGGTCGTCCGGAAGAAGCGTTCTCCAGCAGGACATTGCTCATGCCCTCGCCATAGGTAGACGGGTGGATGATCGCATGCGAACGCTCGATAAACGGATGGACATCCTTCTGGCTGCCGCGGTATTGTACGATACCGGCTTTGCCCAGTTTCTCCAGATCCCTTTCGTAATGGATCTCGGTAGGTTCGATAAAGCCCAGCATATTAAATTCGGTCTTCGGATATTTTGCACGGATCCGCTTCGCCGCTTCGATATAGTCGTCCACACCTTTATCATGCAATACACGGCCTACATAGTTAAAGACTACCGTTTCGCCGGTCTTGCCGTCTCCGCCTTCCGGATAAGGCAGCACCGGGAAGCGATTGGTATCGACACCGGATCCCGGGATCAGACGTCCTTTGCCCTTTACCATATGCAGTCTTTTTGCCAGTTTCATATTAAC
>JAEEGL013832450.1_pt1 | contig 11724 bp, 6 predicted proteins | sample 9134231 | NCBI WGS metagenome assembly JAEEGL01 (sample SAMN16246548, study PRJNA631951) | gut metagenome | biome: gut microbiome; feature: rumen; material: fiber-attached | host: Bos | place: Iran: Karaj | collected 2018-10
GGACATGGATGACAAAGGACAGGGAAGTCTGAAGAGGATCCCCAAGGCCAGCTACAGCTGGTACAGTGACGTCATTGCCAGCAACGGGGAAACCCTCAGGGAGGAAAACCGCTTTGATCTGGACAGTAAGATCGCCGACATCCTGGCTATTGAAGGAGCAAAAGAAGTGCTCTGTGCCAACATCAAGGGGATGAGCCTTATCCTGCCTCTGATCAAAAACGTCAGTGTCAGAACCGCCTTCAGGCAGCTGAAGATCAAGGAGGACATGGCGGCTTTCATTCTCAATCTTTTGAACAGATTGAAATGACTTCTGTGGGCAGCGGTTTTCAGACATCCGTAAGAAAGAACATGGTCTTCCATGTTTTTTTTCTCCGGTTTGAAAAACGGTGCTGTCTGTGTTAGTTTGTAATTAGTTAGATGTCATTTCCCGGAAAGGAGAAATTCCATGTACAAAACAACAAGAAAAAGAAGTGTACGCCTGACGGCGCTGTTTTTGGCAATTCTGATGCTATTGACATCCTGCCAGCCCAAGCCTCCGGTGGATCCCGGTAATTCGGGATACACGCCGCCAAAGGACAACACACCGAAAGACAACACACCGCAGGACACTACTCCGAAAGACAATACCCCGGAGGATTCCGGGGAAGAGAAAGATACCCGCAATCTTTCCAAGGATGTCGTCAATCTGCCGGATGAATACGGCAACAGCGAGATGATCATGGAAAGACCGGTGGACGGCATGCTGATCATGGCGCCGGCGGACGCCTTCTGGCAGGACACCACGTTTAAGGTGACGCCGGTAACCGAAGCCTCAGGCACGCTGATGGCGGCCTTTGACATGCTGGACTACATGGGCAACATGCCGCTGGCGGCTTTTGAGATGGACGCGGGGCTGGAAGATGAGGACATCATCCCCGGTACCTACACCATCACCATGAGCGCCGAGGCGCTGGGAGTTGATCCCGATCACGCGGACTGCATCGGCGTGTACCGCATCGCGGATGACGGAAGATCCTATGAGCTTCCGTCCGTGGTGGCAAACGGCAACATCACCGTCAGCTGCGACCAGAACAGCGTCATTGCCTACACGATTGTTGCGGCTGTGATCGGAACGGTCGTCTACGGGATCAAGCGCTGGGAGAACAGTCTGTCAAAACAGTACTTCTACGACACTAAGAAGAGACAGTTTACTCTCGACGGATCCACGGATTACGGCAGTTATAAGATCATATGGAACATGGCGGACGTCGGCTATGATTACTATGCCGCCGAAGAGCGCATACGGGAGATCGCCGATAGCTACGACAGAAGAAAAGACGAGCTGTACAAAAAATATAAAGACGAGTATCTGTTTGACGCGGATAACATCCTCAACATCTTCTCCAGGACCAAGTCGGTCTACGAAGTCATGGCCGCCGAAATGGACAAGGATGAAGAATTCCGCCGGCTTTCCAGGGAAATGAAGGCGCCGGAGATCATAGAGTTTACCGAAAAATGCATACGGCAGGCCTTTGAATTTCTGGGAAAGCAACAGAGTCTGTACATGCCGACCGGTGTTGTCGAGTTCATCGTGGAAAAAAGCGGCGCTAATGAGAAGGAACTGGCACTTTGCCAGTCCCGGACCTATAACGAAGCTTTCATTACGCTCAAGCTGGGACCCATTCTGGACGGCAGCAAGAAGAACCGCGACAATTTCCTTCTGACCGTGACCCATGAGCTGTGCCATGCCTGCCAGCCGAAATACCGCGCTCCCGGCAAATGGTCGGATTCCAACCGCTATGACGAAATGGTGGCCGCCTGCATGGAACTGGAAGCCTACACCTATTACTACAACAGAGACCTCGTCAATGAAGAAGCAATCAACGATCTCTCGCCTGTCGATTATTGGTCGACAATGAATCTTCCTCTGGACAAGGTGGCCAATACCGGCAAAGAAGACCATGATCTTAACACCATGCGCCACCAGGGCTATCTGCTTGCCCTGTTCCTGCGTTATCTGAAGGATCATTCCGGTCATTACGCGAGCTATCATACGATCATGCGCGCCCGCGGTTCCATCTTCTCCAAAGGCTATTACGCGGACCCGGGCGTATCCGGCCCTCTGATGTCCGCCTTCCAGATCTCGGAAATGGAATTTGACACGCTTTACCGCAGCTTCATCCGGGAAAACAAGGACAGGATGTCTCTCAATTACACCAGCGACCTCACTTCCAACGAATACAAGATGTATTCGCCCGAGAAGCTGACGGAAAGAGAGAAGATCCATGTCCTGTGCACCACCGAGGGCAGTTATACGGCCGGCATACGCGGCTTTGAGCAGACCTACGGATCCTACGCGCTTCCTTTGCTGGTGGTGCCGGATCCGGAGCTGAAAACCCAGCAGCCGGAACTGGATCTGGTTCCGATCGGAACCTATGAGAGGCTTTCCAAAGGCTACTACATGGATGCGCAGAAGGGCGTCCGCAAGAGCGACCCTTACTGCAAGGTGCTGGAGATTCACGGCGCTTTGGGCAATTCTAAACTGGAAGGAAGAAACAGCGGCTACACCGTCTATCCTTTGGGTAAGCCGGCAAAACCGGTTCTGAATGAAAACGAGAGTGCCCTGTGCGTACAGATGCCCAAGCTGGACGGGGCGATCAAGGACGGCTATGTGGACGGCTACATCCTGAAGGTGGAAACCAGTTTCGGCGATACGAAGAAGTATGAGCTGGATTCCAAATTCTTTGAAAAGCTGGTCACCGTCGACAAGAGCAAGCTTTACGGCAAGAACGACATAACCAAGGAAATGGAAGTCACCGTCACCATCACCGAATTCATCAAAAACGGCGAAAAGAAATACTACGGCGTCGAAAGCGATCCGGTGAAATATACCTTCTCCAAAGCCGATACCGCAACCGGAAAGACGGACATCCTGATCAATATCCCGGGTTATACCGACCATTACACCCTGGAAGGCGGCCGCATCACCAAGAACCTGGGCGCCAGTTCGGATAACAAGTGGAGGCTGGTCCTGGAAGGTCAGATCATGGTCGGAGAGACTTTGCGCTTCATACGCAACAGCGGATCGGATGGCGACTACTACCTCGAAATGCTTTACTGCTCAGCGGAAGGGGAAAGCCGCTATGAGATCGAAGGAGCGGAATCCAGCTACGTGCTATTGGAACCGGTGGCTGCTTTGGGCCGCATTCAGAAGAATGTCAAGGACAGGTCCAACGGCAAGGTGGCCAACTGTATCTTCATAAATACAGCCAACCTCTTAGTGAGCGATGAAAACAACAACTTCGACTACACAGCCATAGAGATTACTTTATACATCGTGGATTCCTACACCCAGCCGTCTGTGGGCTCCACGATCACCTGGGCACCCTAAACAGGACGTTTGCAAAAACACAAAAAAGGAACGCGGAAGCGTTCCTTTTATCTGTCAATGGTCGGAATGATGGGATTTGAACCCATGACCTCCTCGTCCCGAACGAGGCGCACTGCCAAGCTGTGCTACATCCCGTGCCCATCTATTATAAAAAAAAGAACAAAGAAAGACAAGTATGCTAGAATGTTTTTATGAAAGATTTTCTGGTCAAAAGCATCTTTTCCTTTCTGCTGTTTCTGTTGCTTTTCAGCATTCTTCCCTTGCTGTACAGAGCCTTTCCCGGCTTTTTCAATTACTATGAAGTGATACTGGATCTCTGGTTCATCAACCCGCTGATCTGCTTTCTTACCAGTCTTCTCTTATGCCGTTTCTACGGCCTGATCATCTATCTGCCCACTGTCTGCGGTCTGAGTTTTCTGACCGTTCTGTTTTTGTTTTACGAGACCGGACGCTATCCCTTTCTGGTCGCCTATGTGCTGATCTCCCTGCTGGGAAGTCTGTTGGGTGACCATCTCTATGACAAGCGCATCCGGGAAGTGTATTAGGAGGGGCTTATGACACGTCAGGAAGCGCTTGCCCTGAAGGAGAAGATCCTTGCCTATGACAGGCTGTATTACGACCAGGGCATTTCCGAAATCAGCGACAATGAATACGACAGGCTTTACAAGCAGTACCAGGATGCCATCAAAGAGTATCCGGATCTGGATGACGAAACTTCCCCGACCAGAAGGGTAGGGGCGGAAGCCAGAAGCAGCGGTCTGCAGAAATTCACGCACAAATCACCGCTTCTGTCCATTGACCGCAAGGCCAAGGAAATCAGCGAACTGAAGGATTTCTATGACAAGCTGCCTTCGGGTACCCGGCTGATCGTGGAGCCGAAGTTTGACGGCATCACCTGCAACCTGAACTATGAAGGCGGCGTTTTCGTCAATGCGGCGACCCGCGGTAACGGCTACATAGGCGATCTGGTCACCGAAAACTTCCGCAACACAGATACGCGTTTTCCGCAGAAAGTGGACTGTGACGAGCTGGAAATACGCGGAGAGGCCATCATTCCCTTTGACTTCTTTCAAAAGAACATGGAAGAGGAGTATTCCAACCCCCGCAATGCCGTCAGCGGCATCATGCGCTCGCTTTTGCCTGAGGATGTGAAGGGAAACGGCATCCAGGTCATCTTCTATGATCTGGGAATCGTCTCCAAGCCGCTGGATGACAGCGACGAGAAAAACCTTCTGATGTGCAAAGATCTCGGCTTCTGCACGGCTCCCTATGCGATCGCCGAAAACTGGGAGGACCTGGAAAGAATCGTCACTTCCAAGCTCAACGGCCTGATCGAATCCAGAAACGGCTTTAACGTGCTCAAGGCTTCCAAAGACTATCCCGATGCGGTCTGCGACGGACTGGTCATCAAGGTGGATTCCGCCCGGCTGAGAAATGAAATCGGCTTCAGCGAAAAGGGACCCAAGTGGGCCTTTGCCTACAAGTTCAAGCCCCTGCAGGCAAAGACACATCTGCGCGATGTGCTCTGGCAGGTGGGAAAAAGCGGACGGGTCACTCCGGTTGCCGTCTTTGACGAGGTGATGCTGGGGGGAACCAGGATCACAAGAGCCACCTTGAACAATTATGACTACATGACCCATCTTCCCTTTGTGAAAGACGGGGAGCCGGATCTGAATACGGAAACGGCCTTATACGAAAACGATCCCATCGTGATCGAGCGCAGCAACGATGTCATCCCCCGGGTGATAGGAGTGGACGCATCGGCCAACAATCTTCTGCGTCCGCACGAATCTTTCTTCCGTGAACCGGAAAACTGTCCGGAATGCGGATCGCAGCTGGTCAAGGTGAACATGCTGCACTACTGCCAGAATCCCGACTGTCCGGCCGCGCGCATGGGACGTTTTGTCCATTTTGCCTCCCGCGACGCCATGAACATTGTCGGCATGGGAGACAGCGTGGTGCAGGATCTGTTTTCCCTGCATCTGCTGAAAGATCTGAGCGACATCTACAGACTCAGGCAGCACAGGGAGGAAATCCTGGCATTGGACCGCTGGGGAAATCTGAAGACGGATAATCTTCTGGCAGCGATCGAACACCCCCGGAACCCGGAAATCTGGCAGTTAATATACGGCCTGTCCATTCCGACGGTCGGAAAGAAGCTGGCCAAGGATCTGGCCCGGCGCTTCCAAAACTTTGAAGAACTGCAGAAGGCGACTCTGGAAGAACTTTTGTCCATGGAAGACGTGGCGGAGCTGACCGCTCAGCGCGTTCTGACTTTTTTCAGGGAAAACGACTTCACGGAGCTGCTGAAAGAAGTACATCCCAAGGAAGTGGAAAGCACCGGTGAGCGCTTCAAGGGCATGACCTTTGTCATCACCGGCACTTTGGAGATGCCCCGGAACAGTTATGTGGAGATCATAGAGAAAGAGGGCGGCAGGGTTGCCAACTCGGTCAGCAAGAAGACGGATTACGTCCTTATCGGGACCGATGCCGGCAGCAAGGAAACCAAGGCCAGGGAACTGGCTGCCAAGGGAGAGCCGGTGCATATCCTGGATGACATCCGTACCATTCACGAATTTCTCGGAATCGGCTAAACCTTTGTTTTTTCTCCCGCAAACAGGAATAAGCGTGCTATTATAGTAAAGTAAGATATTTTACAGTATCAAGGAGGAAGTATGCCGGAATTCACCTATGTTGTTAATGAGGAATTGGGCGTCTTAAGCGAAAGAGGCGGCTATACCAAGGAAGCCAATGTCATCACCTACGGAACGGGCAAACCCAAGCTGGACATCCGCCAGTGGAACCGCAACGAGGACAAGATGCAGAAGGGGATCACTTTGAACCGCGAAGAGGCTCTGGCGCTTTTCGAATTACTGAAGAATTTTGATTTTGATTCCTTAGACTGAATCACGCAACAACAACAGGCCCAGCCTGTTTTTGTTTTGGCAAAACCCTAAGAGAACAGGAGAGACAGCATATGAAAAAGATATTCTATGTCGGTACCGTGGGCGATACCGTACAGATCCCGCTTGCCCCGCGCATGTCGGGCGGAAGGGAAAAGGGACCGGGAGAAGGCATTTACTCCTTTGTGCTGGAAGATGAGCAGATACGTCCTTTGTCTGTTGCCTATGCGCGCAACGCCGGCATCATCACGCTCTCATCCGACAAGAAAAGCGTCTATGCGGCCAATGAACTGAAGGATGGCGACAACATTCTCAACGGAAGCGGCGGAGCGATCAGTGCCTTTCATGTTGATGAAGAGAGCAATAAGCCCGTATTTCTCAACCGCAAGATGAGCTACGGTTCGCGCACGGCCTATGTTTCCGTTTCCCATGACAACGCCTATCTGGTGGCGGCCAACCACGGAAGCCATTCCACGGTCGTATGCCAGTACGAATACGACGGAGAGCACCTGCCGAAGCTTGTCCGCCAGTTTGACGATGCAAGCATCGTTCTTTACCGCCTGAATCCGAACGGAAGCCTGGGCGATTTCTGCGATCTGAAAACGTTTAGAGAGCACGGATATTTCGTTGATTCCAAGGGGCAGACCACAAGCCACATGCACTGCGTCAAACTCAACAGAGACGATGTGGCGGCAGCCTGCAACCGCGGTTCGGACAAGGTGGAGTTTTTCCGGATCGACAGAGAGAAAGGAAAACTCGACAACTTCTTTTCCCTGCATGTGGGACACGGATATGCGCCCAGGCACGCCGATTTCCATCCGGAGAAGAAACTTCTGTATGTCTGCGCCGAGAACTATCCCGCAATGTTTGTGATCTCCTATGATGAAGAAAACAGAACGGCAGAAGTCCTTCAAAGGCTGACGACCATGAGCCCGGAATTTGAAAGAGACCATCCGCTTCCCGATTTCACGCGGGAAACCTATGACGGCACGGAGAAAGAACTTCCCGCTTTTCTGGGCGGAAAGGGCGCTAGTCCCAGCGACATCCATGTGGCAAGAAACGGCCGCTTTGTCTATGTTTCCAACCGCCGTACAGGAAGTCTAGCCCGCTATGTTCTTGATGAGAAGGGAAAGGCCGAATTCAGAGAGTGTTTTGCTCTGGAAGGAACCAATCCCCGCGGCTTCAACATCAGCGATGACTCCCGTTATCTCTTTGTCGGACTGAACGATAAGAACCTGCTCATCGTATATGAACTGGACGAAAAAGACGGAAGCATCAGAAGGGAGATCGCCCGCACGGAGGTACCGGCTCCGGCTTCGGTGGCCATTCTCTAGAAAAAGAAAAAGGAACCCTGAAGGTTCCTTTTGTTTTGCTTTGTTTCTCTGATCAGGCCATTTCCTTTTGGATGCGTTCTTTCAGTTCGTTGACGATCGCATCGAGAGAGACATTGACGCTTTCCTCATCGTCTCTTCTCTTGAGTTCGACCTCGTTGTTTTCCAGGGCTTTTCCGACGGTGATGCGGTAAGGAATGCCTATCAGTTCCATGTCGTTGAACTTGACGCCGGCTCTTTCGTTTCTGTCATCCAGAAGCACGTCAATGCCGGCTTTTTTCAGTTCTTCATAGAGACGGTTTCCCGCTTCCACCTGTTTCTCGTCGCGCATGTTGATGATGACGACGCATACCTGGAAAGGAGCGACCGTGATCGGCCAGATCAGGCCCTTTTCGTCATAGTTCTGCTCGGCAATCGCGGCCATGCAGCGGCAGATGCCAATGCCGTAGGAGCCCATCCAGACATCCTTGAGGTTGTTGGCTTCATCGGTATACTGCAGATTCATCGCCTGGGAGTACTTGGTTCCCAGCTTGAAGGTGTTGCCGATCTCAATGCCTTTTTCAAAGCGGATCTGGCCGCCGCAGACGGGGCAGATGTCGCCTTCCTTCACATTGACGATGTCCCCGCAGAGATCGTAGCTGAAGTCTTTGGGATTGGCGTTGATGTAGTGGTAGCCTTTTTCGTTGGCGCCGACCACGAAGTTGCGCATGCCGAGAACTTCCTTATCCACGACAATGGTGGCGCCTTTGAGGCCTATGGGGCCGGTGTAGCCGGCAACGGCGTTGCTGATAGCGATCTCTTCGTCGTTGGCAAAAGCCAGTTCGATTCCCTCACACAGATGCAGCGCCTTGGTCTCGTTGAGTTCGCGGTCGCCGCGTACAAAGAAGATGACCAGTTTCTCATCCACCTTCATCAACAGCGCCTTGACGGTCTTTTTCATATCAACATGCAGGAATTCGGCTACTTCCTCAATGGTCTCTTTGTCGGGGGTGGCGACTTTTTCCAGCGTCTTTTCCGCTTCTGAGGAAACGGAGGAGACGACAGGGGTGACTTCAATGTTTGTGCTCAGATCGCAGCTGTCGCATTTGACGATCGTGTCCTCGCCGATCGGGCTTAAGGCCTGGAACTCCTCACTCAATAATCCGCCCATGACGCCGGTATCCGCCTTGACAATGTCGTATTTCAGGCCCATCCGGTCAAAACTGTTTTTGTAGGCGTCAAACATGAGCTTGTAGCTTCTGTCCATGCCTTCTTCGTCCTTGTCAAAGGAGTAGGCGTCCTTCATGATGAATTCGCGCACTCTGATCAGCCCGTAGCGGGGACGGGGTTCGTCGCGGAACTTGGTCTCAAACTGGTAGAGGTTGAAAGGCATGTCCTTGTAGGAGCGTATCTTCATGCCGGCTGCGATCGCAAACAGCTCTTCGTGGGTGGGGCCCAGGCAGAAGGGTTTGCCGAAGCGGTCCTTCAGGGTGAACATGCTGGCGCCGAAGTTCTTGCGGCGTCCGCTGGCTTCATAGATCTCTTCCGGGATCAGGGCCGGCATCAGAACTTCCTGGGCGCCGGTCGCGTTCATTTCCTCGCGTATGATCTGCTGTATTTTCTTGGAGACGATCTGGCCCAGAGGCAGAAACATGTAGACGCCGCTGGAGGTCTTCTTGACAAAGCCTGCCCTTACCAGAAGGTTTCCGGAGTTGGAGTCTTCGTCCTTGACGTTTTCCCGAATCGTATAGAAATAACTGTTACTGAGTTTCATAATGGTTTACCTCGTTCCTATTATACTCTAAAAGCCTCTTCTTGAGAGGAGTTTTGTCGGGGATATGCTAAAATAGGGAAAGAGGTCGCATTATGGAAAAAATCCTTCTGATCGACGGAAACTCAATGCTGTTCAGGGCCTATTACGCTACGGTCTACAGCCAGCGCATGAGCACGTCAAACAATATACCGACCAATGCCGTTTTCGGTTTTCATTCTATGATCACCAAGGCACTGGAATTGCTGGAGCCGGATTATGTCCTGGTCGCTTTCGACACGGGCAAGCCGACCTTCCGCCACAAGATCTATCCCGAATACAAGGGAACCAGACAGGAAACGCCGGAGGATCTCAAGGTGCAGTTCCCTCTGGCCAGGGAGATGCTCAACGCGCTGGGGATCACCTACTACGAGGAAGAGGGCATGGAGGCCGATGACATCATCGGCTCTGTCTCAAGCCGCTTTCACGATCTGGATGTCAACATCCTGACCAGCGACAAGGACATGCTGCAGCTGGTGGACGAGAAAACAAAGGTCTGGCTGATGGTCAAGGGGCTTTCCGAGGTCAGCGAGATGAACCCGCAGACTCTTTTCGAGCGTTTTCATCTGTCCGGACCTCAGATCATTGACCTCAAGGGTCTGATGGGCGATCCCAGCGACAACATTCCCGGGGTTCCCGGAGTGGGGGAAAAGACCGCGACCAAGCTATTGGACCAATACGGCAGCGTTGAAAATCTCTATGAACATACCGAGGAGATCAAGGGCAAACTGCAGGAAAAGATCGTTGAAAACAGGGAACTTGCCTTCCTCAGCAAACAGTTAGCGACCATACAGCGCGGCATGGACATAGACATTGATCTGAAGGACATGCAGATCCATACCGACAGAAGCCTGCAGCGGTCTTTTTACGAGAAATACGAGATGAACAGCTTCCTCAACGACATGAAGAGAAAAGGCTTTTTGGACGATTTGCCAAAGGTCGAAGAAAAAAAGGAATCAGCCCTGGTCTATGAGAAAAAGAACCGGGCGGACGCTGCTTTGCTCAAGGAAAACATCGCCCTGTATGCGGATACGGATCTGGATAACTACAAATACGCCTGCATCTACGGCTTTGCGCTTTCCGACGGAGATAAAACCGTATATCTGGACTATGCGGACGCCATGGAAGATGAAGCGTTCTTAAGCTGGCTGAAAGAGGAAAACCACAAGATCGTCTATGACGCCAAGCAGCTTTACCACCTGGCAGATGTCAACGGACTGGATATCCAGGGGATAGGGGAAGACATACACATCATGGCCTTCCTTCTGGATAACTTCCTTGACAGTCAGGATGCCCTGAGCCGCAAGTATCCCTTTGTCAGAAACCGCCGGGAAGAGATTTACGGAAAGCCGGGCAAGCTGAAACTGCCCGAGGAAAAGGAGCAGACGGAATACGCCTGCCGTTTCGCCCATGATCTTTCCGCTCTGTATCCCGTTCTGAAAAAAGAACTGGAAGAGGCGGAGATGAAAGAGCTCTACGAAGAGATCGAGTTTCCGCTGGCTGAGATCCTGTTCGTCATGGAAAAAGAGGGAATACGGGTAAGACTGGACACCCTGAACGAACTTTCAAAGAAGATGGAGGCCAGGCTGAAGGACCTGAGCGCTTCGATCACGGCTTTGGCGGGGCATGAGTTCAACATCAATTCCACCAAACAGCTGGCGGAAGTGCTCTTTGACGAACTGCAGCTTCCTTCCAATAAGAAGAGAAGCACGGCTGTCGACGTTCTGGAGAAACTGGAACATGTGCATCCCATCATCGGCGAGATCCTGGAATACCGGAAGTATTCCAAACTGTATTCCACCTATGCCGAAGGGCTGAAGAAATACATTGAGAACGATGGAAAGATACACAGCACCTTTGAACAGTGCGGCACCAACACCGGCCGTCTTTCCTCCAACGATCCCAATCTGCAGAACATCTCCGTGCGCTCGGAAGAGGGGGCGGAGATACGCAAGGCCTTTGTGCCGGAAGAGGACTGCGTGCTTGTTTCCTGCGACTATTCGCAGATAGAACTGCGCATTCTGGCCCACATGGCCAGGGAAGAAAACCTGATACGGGACTTCTGTTCCGGAAACGACATACACACCGCCACCAGCATGGCCATCTACAACGTCTCCAGGGAAGAGGTGACGCCTTTGATGCGCCGCAATGCCAAGGCGGTCAACTTCGGCATCGTCTACGGCATCAGCGAGCACGGTCTGAGCGAACAGCTGGATATCAGCTTTGCGGAAGCCAGAGAATTCATACAGAAATACTACGAGACCTATCCCGGCATCAAAGTCTATACGGATCAGATCGTAAACGACTGCAAGGAAAAAGGCTACGCTCTGA
>JAEEGL014576684.1_pt1 | contig 11724 bp, 2 predicted proteins | sample 9134231 | NCBI WGS metagenome assembly JAEEGL01 (sample SAMN16246548, study PRJNA631951) | gut metagenome | biome: gut microbiome; feature: rumen; material: fiber-attached | host: Bos | place: Iran: Karaj | collected 2018-10
GTTCTGACTTACAATGACTCAACAGCCACAGAAGGTGTTAGATGGTATTATGTAGTCTGCGTTCGTAATAAGTCTGGTGCAGAATCAAATTACTCTAACGAAGCAAACAGCTTGATTCCAACTGTTACTCTAACAGTTAGTTTTGATTCATCTGTATCGCCTGAAATAATTCGACCACAAGGAAGTAATGCTGAAATACCAATAAACTGGGATATAAGCACAATAGGTTCAGGTTTAACTATTACTGGTTATACAGTCACTATTTATAAAAGTAATGGAACAGTAGTTCGAAGCGGTTCTACCTCTGACGGCAGTGCTACTTCTTATACTGTCACTAATGTTCCATTAGAAAATGGGCAAAGCTACTATGCAACGGTTGATGTTTCTTATAACATAGGCTCGGCTGCAAAAAGCAAAGAATTTATAAGTATCAACGGTTTTATTGCTATTACCCCCAAAACAATACCTGTAGTTGATGGCTGGAGCGGTAAAGATATAGCTTATTCTTTCTTTGACAACAGAGTTGAAGCCTGCTGGGAACACGATGCAGACTCTGTCGTAGTCCGATATGAGATTGCAGTTGGAACAACTCAATATGGCACAGACCTGGTCGATTGGCAGGATATAGGTCTAACTAATCGTATTTCTTTGTCAACACCAGAGTTAGCAAGTGGAACTACTTATTATACTTCCGTAAGAGGTATAACCCAGAAGAAGAATCAAGCAGTATTGGGTTGTTCGAATGGTTTTATAGCAAGAAAAGACCCAGCAACAAAAGATACCGATGCGTTGAATTTCTTTAACAACGCAAGAGTCTTAGAAAATCTCAGCACAGATGACGGAAAGCTAACTCCGACAGGTGATATTGCTAATGGCAACTGGAAATATTATATGCCAGTTACAATCACAGAACCAGGTATAACAAACCGTGTTAACGCACCCTGTCTTGTTAATTTTGCAATTCCAAATGGTAAGAGACCTGCCAATGTCAGAGAATTCAGAGTAGTAGACGATCAAGGAAATGTTGTACCTCGTTATAACCTGACCACCCCAAATAATTCTACTGTTGATCACCCATATATAGTATTTCTTGTAAATATGAACCAGGGTGAAACAAAAACCTATTATATTTACTGGGGCAATAATGGTGTAGCAGAGCAAGCTCATGGCTTTGTTAACAATACCCACCAGAACTCCTTAAATGCTTGGACCCCGTATTATTCGAGAAAAGATATGCCAGCCGGCCTAGAAGAAGTCACGTATAACAATAAAATTGCCAATGGCGATGATGATACAAAAACTTTGGCTTTAACACCGGATTTATCTAATTTTTATTTTTATGGAGCAAATAAAACAAATGGCTGGTATATAAGTACAAACGGTTTTATTTGTGAACAAGACGTAAGAAATCAAAGACACACAACTTATTGTAATAGATTTTATAATTTCACAGGTCAGGGTGGTAATGATAATCCAGCAACAGTAATTTTAAAAAAATGTCTAGCTCCGCTTTGGGTTGACCACATGACAGGATCTGATTGGTCAGAAAGTGGAGTATTCCGAAATTCAGCAACAAATCCTAAAAGACTTATATTTACTTGGATTACTTACAGATTTGAAGTCATAGATGATGCTTACAAATTTCAGGCAGTACTTTATGAAACAGGAGATATCGCTTTAAGATATGGTCTGATAAATCCAAGAGCTCTTATCAGCGATGGCAAGTATGATAGAGCTGTTAATACCTCTGAACATCATACAGTCGGAATATCTAATGGTAATAATACTCATTATCTATACAATACCCCGCTACAAGTAGGTATTAATCAGAATCCGACAGCTTTCTATCAATGCATGAATGCTTTTGATAACACAACGGTATACGGAAGTATCATAGGCAACGGCACAGAATACAAAGTAGCACACTTTGAATCAATGGTATTTGATACTAGAATAGCTTCACCCAAGTGGACCAGTCTACAGTATGATACAACAATAACAGGAACTCGAAAAATAGAACTGGCTTACAGAACAGGCAATACTCCACTGCCTGATAATAGCTGGACAGCCTGGAGTGCAGTTACTTCAGTTAATAATTCCGTATCAAACGGGGAAATATCTATTACCACTTCCGGCAGATATATTCAGTATAAAGCAGATTTTATAAAATCTGCCAATGCTGGGACAATGTCTCTTAATGAAGTAAGATTTGTCTATGGCGGTATCAGTATTCAGGATGTCAGCTCTATTATTAACGGAGAACCTGTAACAGAAGTTACTCAGGGTCAGACAAATATCCCTCTGACAGTAACCATCAAAAACGAATCACCAACAGCTCTTTCTTTAAACGTTGCAACCCTAACATTTACTTTAAATGGTCATTCTGCAACATTAACAGCCCCGAGTTTACCATTCAATATTGCAGCAGGAGAATTAACAACTCTTACTTATTCTGTTAATATTGCAAATAACGCTACCACTGGAAAGTGTACTATTGATGCGCTAGCCACTGTTTCGGCTTTAATCTATGACGATGGGGCCCAGCATCCATTAACATGGACAGTTAAAAGCAAATCTGCATTAGTCATAGATAATGTTTATTCAGAATATACAAAAGTTACAAAGGGTTACACCTATAATTTGTACATAACTCTTACAAATACAGGTGAAACCGATTGTATACTAAACTCCATCTTACCCACCTATGCCAGCGGAACCTATTCTTTTGTCTTCAATCCTTCCTATGGTTTAGCTACAGGAACCTATCCTGGAGGCGGAGAAAATACAATAATTCATGGTAACGAAACCAAAACAGCTAAGTTTTTAGTAGAAATATCAAGCGAATCCAATTCAGGAAGTGATACCTTAGGTGCTATTGCTTCTGCAACAAATATATTTTCTGGTGAAATCATAGAAATTCTGACTACTGATAATCCACATATATGGACAATCCAAACCCCAGCAGAATTGAATCTCTACGATATAGTTGCCTCTTCTACTATATACAGAGGTCAGAAAAATAATAATATCATTCTTATGGCTACCAACGAAGGTGAAGCAGAACTAGAATGGTATCCCGGGTCTTCAACCCAGCATATTGCATTTACACCAATAACAGGTCTTGAAAAAAGTTATGAAAACAAAAAAATGATAACAGAAGAACCTGTTATAAACATTACCAACGAAAAGATTTATCAGGCTAAATATACCATTGACGTAAGACAAGATACAGCCACAGGAACAGACCGCATAACAGCAAAGCTATCTGGTAAAGAAATAAATACCGGTGTTTCTCTTAGTTATGCAGAAACTTTACCTTTTGCAGAATGGACTATTTACTCCGAAAAAATTAATACCTATGCTGACGGTGCTTACAGTGAAGAAAAAGACAGTTTCAACCTTCCTTCTGGTGCAGAAACAGTAACTGTTTATGCTAAAGTTGAAAATCTTGCGGCAAATGTTGAATATGTTGTTCACTGGATAGCACCTGACGGCACAACAATAGAAAAGACAACCCCTATCATTACTGCAGGACAAGGTTATTTTGGCTGCTGGCATATTTTTAACAACAGTTCTCAAAGCGGATTATACACAATAAGAATTACAGACCCATTAGATTTATATACCTGCTGCGAAAACACTTTTGAAATTGTTGCTCCTGCTGATATGGATGCATCTTTTACCTTACCACTGTATGCAACAATTAATCAGCCTATTGTTGCTTCTTTCACATTTATAAATCTTGGCGGTGCTGTTATTGCTAATGCTACTCTTGTCCCTACAGATACGGTAGATATTTCAGGAATGGACGGGAATCAAATTGTTTTTACCCCTGATGATACAGAAGCACTATTCTCTCCAAGACTTTCTGATGTTCCTGGTTACGGACAAGCTACAACAACATTTAAGTTAAGTGCAAACCAAGTCGGAACCTTCCAATTAATTGCTTCAGCAACAGGTTTTGACAATAACTCAGGTTTGATAGTTTCTAAAGGCAGTGTTCAATCTAATATTTGTACTATTCAACATCCTCCTGATGTCAGAATTACCAACATAACAAAAGAACCCAACAATAATACCGTATTTAAAAATCAGAAAAATCTTAGAGTTACGGCTACATTAAAAAATAACGGTGAAGCTACTGCTGTTATAAACGCTGCTAGTATTACATTTAATATAGGAACATACGAACAGGAACTGATGGGATATCCAGATGGCTTAGAACTGGAACTAGCTTCTGGAGAAAGCCAAACGATTACTTTTGATGTTAGTGTTGACGTCGATTCAGCTACTGGCTTGGATACTTTAACCATAAATGTAATCTGGTATGATAAAAACTGGCCAAGAGATATGATTTCTTCTGCAAATACAACCTGGACTATTGCACAATGTGGGATTATGCTTTCTCCAAATCCTGACTTTGACTATGAACAAGCAGACTATATGAGAGGACAGACTATAAATGTCAGAGCTTATGGTTTTGGTCCTGGTTCCAAATACTACCGCATAAGATTTTATGATTCTCAGATAAATCATACAAATCAGGTGCCTGCAGGATATCTTGAAGGTGACCAGGCATACTCAGGCCTTTTGCAAGCCAATGATGATGGTTATGTCGATCATACCTATATTCTTTCTAATACGGCAAAAATTGGAACCTGGAGTGTTACTGTAGAATCATGTGGAGAAAGTATAAATACAGAGTATACATCAAGAGGCTCAATGCAAGCTTTGCAATATTTCAGAGTGCAGAATACGCCTCATATGGTAGCAAGTATAACTGCTGATAATTTTTCTATAGAAAACAATGACAAAATTCTTGTTGGTGATACATTTAGAGTTTATATGACTGTTACTAGTACTACAGGCGATAACAATACAACACCTGCTGTAAATACTGGTGCCATTGATTTTATTGAACCTTATTCTCTCATAAAGGAACCAGGCGCAACGGGTAATGTTGAACTTGTATCTGGTCCGGAACCGGCAACCTTTTCTTTAAGAGCTGGTGAAAGCAAGACTTTTGAATATGTCTACAGAGCTATTGATGATACAACAGGTGGCAAATTCAGTTTCAAGAGCAGTGATAGTACAAATGCAGCCAGAGGACGCAACAGAAACATCTGGGATCATAAAGATGACACTCCTTATGATATATTTGCCAAACAACAACTTACTTCCAACAAGATAGACATATACAGAAAATCAATGAGGGTTGAGCCACAATCAATTGATTATGGCTATATTAATATTTATACAGAAGATTATCCTAAAGTAGGACTTGTTGGTGGTGGTTCTTTTGAATTAGATATAGATCTTATCAAGACAGGTAACTACAATGTTGAAAATATCCGTCTGAATGGCGCAGCATTAAATGGTCCTATTGGTCTTGATGGTTTAAGAAAAAGTATTAACAGTGCCTATTTCAATGTTGATGTCGCAAGTTTCAGTAATCCATTTACACGTAATTCTGAATCGACAAAAGCAAAGCTTAATATTCCATATAATCAGACTGAAGGTTCGTATACAAGCACTATGTTCCTGTATAGTGATGCAAACAGCAACGGAGTATTTGATTCAGGAGAAATAACGGCAGAATTCAATGTTAATGTATATGTAAATAAATGCAAAGTCATCAAAATCAACGATAAAGTCATTGATGCGGGAAGCTGGTCAAAAGGCAAGACAACAGATTATTTCGAAGTCAATTATTTCAATGCTGGAAACATCGATTGCAGCAATGCTAAGATAGTTCTTGCCGAAGATAACATAGCCAGCCCTCTTACAGATTCAGATTATATTCATTTTACAACTCCATCCGACGGTAATATTGGTGCAATACCTGTAGGTGAATTCCAGAAAGCTGTGTTTTATATAAATATACCTGTTGATGCAGCCACAGGAACTTATATTGCTACTTACACCATATTTGAAGATAAAAATGGAGACGGAAAATGTAAAACAACAATATCCCCCCACAATCCAGAACCCTTCGATACATTCCAGATACGCCTGACAATTGGTGAACCGAGATTTACAGTATTGCAAAACAAAATAACAGCTTCACCTGTAGAAACTTCTCTTACTGCAAGATCAGGAATATATCCATCAAATTTTGATCATCTAACAATATATAATTATAGCACTGACGGAATGTCACTTTCTAGAATCAAAATGATAGCAGATAATTTTGATGGGGTAGATAAACTTGGAAATCACTATTCAATGGCTTCTAATACGGTAGATATCTATCCTGGCTCTTTAAAACAGCCATTAGAAAGCGGAGAAAGTGATGTATTTGATATAGAAGTCTATATTGCTCCTGGAACAAGATGTGCGACCTATACAACGCATCTTCATTTCTATAGCGATGACAACGACAATAACATTATTGACCCTGATGAAGTCTCAGCTATTGTAGAGTTAGAAGTATATGTAAAGCCGACAGAAAAAGTCAGAGTTATTGACAAGCCTGTTTCTGTAACTGGTATGAGCAGCGATATTCAAGACACTGTCGCAGAATGTCAATTCTTGTGTTATAACCTTGGGAACGTCGATTTGAAACATTTAAATTTCGAAATTCAGGAATTCGTTCAGAAAGATGTTCCCAACCCCTGGCCCAATCCACCTGTTATAGCTACTTTTAGTTTTGTTAATGGCTCTGATTATGTAAGACCATATGATTATGTGGCATCACTAAGTAGTGAATTTGGAGTCAGGATTACTATAACAGTCCCTCAAGGTACACCAGATGGGGTTTATATTACAACTATTCCTTGTAGAATTTATAATGATAATGGAGGAGACTCTGACTATGATCCATCAACTCCTGGTAATAAAGACGGCAAATATGATGAAGGCATAGAATGCTTCGATAATTTCCAGGTATGGCTCCAGATTGGCGAGATGAAAATAGCCATTGTCAACCCACATGACGTTCATGGGGAACCATCGGAACGCTCTTCGGACGGAGTCTTTACAGTCAAGAACGACGGTGCGCTTACTGTTACAAGTGTTATAGCCACAGCAACAGATTTTATAATGGGTCCCTATGTCATACCGGCAACAGCTTCTGTTTTCCTCTCTTCTCCCAAGGTAGGAACGTTGAAAGCAGGGTTCCAAAGAAATGTTACCTGGGTTGTAGATATTCCGGAATGTATGCCCGCCGGTGTTTACACAGGTAAAATATGCGCATGGAGTGATACTGACAGCAACGAACAGATTGGTGTAGCCGAAGCTTCAGCCACTGCTGATGTTAAAATTACCGTAGATCTAGCACCTAAAATCAGAATTAAAAGCAATGCCCCAATCCCGTCTGATTTAGACGAGATTAAAACTCCATTCATCATGAACAATTCTACTGTTAATTACTGTTTCAGAATATATAACACAGGAAATCAAGATATAGAAGTCCCGATTAGTGTTGATAAAAATGACCTGACTTTCATGACCAATGCAATAACAACAGATAATTTTGATTTTACTATAGATTCAACACTTCCTATACATCCAGGAGAATATCGTTTAGCTACGGTAACAGTAACTCTAGGCGATACTCATCTGGTTAACGGTAATTATAGAGGGGAACAAACTTTCTATGTAAAGGTAGGTGAAACCGTTCTTTGTTCTGATAAAGCTATTCTTGATGTAGAATTCGGTAAAAAGGAACTGCAAGTCGACCCCAATCCTTTAATTATTGATCTTTCAGTCGAAACAGAAGGAACAGTTCACTTAACAAGAGTTCCGCCGGCTGGTGTTACAAAAGTTTACGTCTACGAAAAGAGTCATTGCGACCGCAACGAACCCTATTGTAACGAAACAACAATTACCTGTATTCCTCCGTCGCCAATGCCTGTCAACATGGGCACTGGCAATGCTCTAACAACAAAAGATTTCACTTTCAAAGTAAATTTAGGTCCACATACCGCTCCTAATAAGCATATAGCCACTTGGACATTCTTTGAAGACGGAGATGGTGACGGTTTATACGATGAAGGAGAATACTTTGTCGACTTCCAGATTCATTATATTGTTCCGGAACTACCCAGTGCAACAATAACTCCAGCTAATATAAACAGAGTAGATATAGCGCCAGGCGAAACAAAAGAAATTATCTATACAATAACCAATACTGGCAATACCACAATAGATTTTTCAGATACTTACTGGAGTCTGCCATCAGGATTGATCGAGAATGAAGAAGGGAAGCTCTTTAATTTGGGTAATCTTTCTATTGCTTCTTATCCAGTAGGAGTTCTAGCTGTTGAAGCATCAACAACCTGTGTTATTGCTTTAACCTGTCCCTCAGACTTTGAAGATTTGGGTGTTTACAATCTTGGAGCTCCTCCAATAACCCAGACCTTTATGCATTTAGGTATAGGTTTAGCCAATACAACCATCAACACAATAGAAATAGTAAGAAGAGGTCCTATAACACCTGCTGATACTGTTTATCAGATAGTAGCTACTGATACTTTCGTAGATTGTTACAATCCTGAAAATCCGGCTTTGACAGCAAGTGAGCCATATTACTTCCTGTCAGCCTGGGTATGCCCCGGTTTAGCTGATGCTAATAATTCATCTTTAGCTAATCTCAGTGTTATAAGATGCGATGAGTCTGGTAAACCTAAAGCTGCTTTAAGCGTAAGAATTGACAACAACAATATGAAACTGGAAAGCAATATAGACAATAATTACTCGGTATTTGGTGACGTTAGAGACGGAGCTTATACTTCTGTCGGACCAACCCCAGAGTTCACTTTCTATCCGAACAATACATCACCTTATATGGGAATAAGCGGAGACCCGGTTACTGCTATAGATTCCGATAATCCTAACGGAGAACGTCTAACCTTCTACAGGGTTTATTTTGCCTTCAAAGTTAATAATCTCATAGCTACAGATACATATGGTAATCCGATAGAACCGGAACATCAGGACAAGATAGCCATATTGCTTACACAAAGCATGGGAATCAGCAATACTGCTCCTACAACAGTATATTTTGAAGGTGTCAAACTTGAAAAAGCAGTAGTACCTGGTCAAGATAAGCCAACAACATACAGCCAGGGCACAACTCTGGTATCCCCGTCACACAATCTTGATGTTAGCGGGAAAAGCAAACACTACGAATGGTGAGACCGCCAAGTTTCGCTTGGCGGTAAGTGGTAAGTGGTAAGTGATAGGTGATGGGTGATGATGGCTGATAGAGAATCACGAGGCTAAAGCCTCCTCTTGGAGGCTGTCTAAAAACTAAGAATTTGTTAAATTTTGTCGTCTACACATTTGTCATAAAAAGTATAGCGTATGGGCTTTAGCCCTGAAAGCTATACGTTTATGACAATGGGGAGACTTCTATAATTACCAACTACAACAACTACGCCAAGCTTTGCTTGGCAAAGTTCACAAAAATCCCCTTGGCACCGATTGCTACGCAATCAGCCCCCTCAGTCTTTGGCTTCGCCAAATCCAGCTCCCCCACCATTTCGTGGGGGAGCATCTAGTAGCCATTCCCCTTTGAAAAAGGAGATATTTAAAACTCACACCAAAAGAGATTATCCGAAAACTAATCAAAGTTCTTTTACTATATCTAGTATTTCTTTTGGGCTTTCGACCAAATAAGCGTGATAACCAGCCTTGATTGCAGCATCAACATTACATTGACTATCATCAAAGAAATAAATATCTGAAGCTTCACAACCAAGCTGCTTTTTTGTTTCCTCAAAAATAACCGGATCTGGTTTTGTCATATGCATTTTATGAGAGAAAAACAAATAGTCAAAATCCTGGAACAGACCTGTTTTTGAAATATCTGCTATATGTCTGTCATTAGAATTTGAAAGCAATGCTAAAGTGCCGTATTTCTTAATTTCTTTCAACAATTCCAAGCAGTTATCTTTCAAAACCCCTATAATTCCATCAAATTCCTGGGAAAAATACTCAAAACTGAAATTGCTCTTTGTTTCTTCACAAAACTCCTTATAGAAAGTTTGAAAGTCAGTAAGACCCTGTTCGTAATGTCTTGCAGAAGTAAGATCAAACCATATCTGTCTCAGTTGAGGCTTTGTAAGTTCTTTACCTAATAAGGTTCCAGCATGCTGAGTCCAGTGAAGATTTATTAAAACACCGCCTAAATCACAAAGTATTACTCTTTTCATATTATTGTTCCTGTTTCAAATTTTGATTAGAAGACAAAAGAAGTTTATCTACAAATTCAGAATTGCCTAATTTGCCATTTATCACACAAACTAGTTCAACACTAGCTCTACATGCAATTTTATTATCTGACTTCCTGAATAAATCCTGTTCAAAAACATATTTAATCTTTTCTTTATGAATTTTCATTTTTGAAAGTACTTCGTCACCAGGTCTTAATGGTGTTTTTAAAGACATTGTAATTCTTGCCAAAACAACATCTATACCCATTGCATGCAAATCAGCCAAATTAGTGCCTGTTTTATTCAAAAACTCATTTCTAGTAAATTCCAAATAATGCATATAAACGGCATTATTTACTATTCCTTGCAAATCACATTCGTAATCGCGAACTTTCCAGCTCATTTCAAAAATATAATCGTCAGACATAATTCTTTCCTATTATTTATTTTTTCTTAATCTAAGAGCGTTGGTAACAACTGTTACAGAGCTTAAACTCATAGCAAAAGAAGCGAACATCGGATTAAGTTTCCAGCCTAAAAGACTATAGAAAGCACCGGCCGCCAAGGGTATACCTATAATGTTATAGATAAAAGCCCAGAAAAGATTCTGTTTGATATTTCTAACTACAGCCTTAGAGATTGAAATTGCTTCAGCAACGTCTCTTAAGTCATTCTTTATTAAAACAATATCGGCTGACTCTATGGCAATATCTGTTCCAGCACCAATAGCAACCCCCACGTCAGCTCTGACCAATGCAGGAGCATCATTTATGCCGTCACCGACCATTATTACTTTTTCACCAGCATCTTGAAGTTTTTGTATTTCAGAATCTTTATCTGTTGGTAATACTTCGGAAATAGCCTTGTCAATTCCTAGTTTATTCTTTATGCTTTCAGCTATTAAACGGTTGTCTCCTGTAAGCATCATAACTTTGATATCGTTCTTTTTTAATTCTTCAATGGCTTTGAAGCTGGATTCTTTTATTGGGTCTGCAACAGCAATAATGCCAATAGGGGTATAACCAGTTTCTGGAGAACCAGTTGCAAAGAAAAGAGGAGTCTTACCTTCTTCTGCTAATTTTGAGCCATATCTTTCAAACAATGCGGTAGAAACCCCATATTCGCTCATAAAAGCCAGATTTCCAGAAAGAACGTCTCTACCAACTACATTGCCTTTCACGCCTCTTCCAGGAACAGCTTCAAAATTTTCAACAGGGAAAATGTCTATTCCGTCTTTTACAGCCTTTTCTACAATAGCTAAGCCAAGAATGTGCTCAGATTTCTTTTCTAGTGAAGCTGCTGCTGCAAATAAATTATGTTCTGCCATTCCCTTAAGAGAGACAACATCTGTAACAACAGGCTTTCCTTCGGTAATAGTGCCTGTTTTATCTAACACAACAGTCGTTACCGCTTGAGTATTTTCTAAAGCGGCAGCAGATTTTATCAGAATACCAGACTGGGCCGCTCGACCCGTTCCAACCATTATTGCAACAGGAGTTGCCAGACCCAAAGCACAGGGGCATGATATTACCAGAACAGAAATTGCCATAGAAAGAGCAAATTCAAA
>JAEEGL014670227.1_pt1 | contig 11724 bp, 6 predicted proteins | sample 9134231 | NCBI WGS metagenome assembly JAEEGL01 (sample SAMN16246548, study PRJNA631951) | gut metagenome | biome: gut microbiome; feature: rumen; material: fiber-attached | host: Bos | place: Iran: Karaj | collected 2018-10
ACACCAGAGCGGTGGAGTGCGGGAGCCAATACCCATTCGCAGTTGAACTCCTTGCGGCGTTCCTGGAGAAGTGCGACCTCCCATGTTTCGAGGTTGAAGCCGAGTTTTGTCTTCACGGTGTTGTAGTAGGTTTCGCCCTTTACGAAGTTAGCCATGTTGGAGCCGAAAGGAATCGGATATTTCGCTTTGCCATCATCATCTTTGAAGTGGTCTGGACCGTAGGTGCCGGCATTGCCAGATTCGGCTGTGGCGTATGCGAGGTAATACGGTGCGTATTTTGCAGTCAAAGCTGCCTCGTTGCCCTCTTCGAGCTTGCCGAAGGCGCGTTCGCGAACCATATCGACATACTGCCATCCTGTTGTATTGTCGCCGGTGCGGAAGCAACATTCTGCGTATGTGAGGAGGACGTCAGCATAGCGTTTCCAATAGATGTGAACCGGGTTCCAGATGTTGGACCACCAGGTGTTTTGACCAGTACGCCACCATTTGATCGAATATACGTTGGGTGCACGGTCGCCGCCGTTGTCCCAGTGGTATGTCTTGTGTTCAGGTTTGTTGTTCACGGTGTTCAGATACGGGTTTTGACCGTAGCAGTAGTCTGACTTGTCGCACTGCTCGAGTGGCTCGTCGGTGATGCGGTTTTTGAAATCGCCCCAGTTGGAGATTACGCTTGTACAAGCCGAGCCGTCGCGGCGCTTGTCGCCTTTTTCGTAGCAGGAGTACCATTCCCAAGAAAGGAAGAGTGTACCCCAGCCGCCGTTACCGTCAGGACAAGCGGCGTAGTTGTCGGTCCAGCCGTGGGCGTTGGTGTGGAAGTCGCCCCATTGGTTAGACTGTCCGCCTTCGTCCATTACTTCTTCCCAGATGCTTTCCTTGTTCCATGCGAGAGGGTCGAAGAGTGTGGTGAAGGATTCCTGCAACTTGTAGGTGCCAGACTTGATTATTTCCTCAAGTTGAGTCTTTGCGCTTGTTACTTCTTCGCCGTTACCGTTGGAATTGCCCTTGCGGTATGCCTTCCAGAGGTAAGCCTCAGCGAGGAATGCTTTTGCCATACCCTTGGTGGCGCGTCCATATTGACCGTTGCGAGGTGCCCAGTCGAGGTTGTCGGCTGCGAATTTGAGGTCTTCGATGATGAAGTCGAGCACCTCTACTGCGTTGCCTTCGGTACCGCCGTTGCCGGGGAGGTCGTTGAAGTCTTGACCTTCTTTGAGGATAGGCACGTTGCCCCATGTCTGTGCAGCGAGGAAGAGGTAGAAGCCTCTCATTGCCCTTGCTTCGGCAAGTGCTGCTTTTACGAGGTCTGGTTTGATGTTCTCGGTCTGTTTGGGGTCGTTGCAGAGTTCGATGATCTTGTTGCAGAGCGAGATGCCGTCGTAGAGGCGTCGCCATTCGGCGTACATCTCCTGCTGGTCTGCCGACCAGGATTGTGTGAGCCACGACTTGTCCCAGCCAGTGGCTTGAGTGTCCATCGTCGGGTGTCCAGAGAACCAGAGCCAAGGCTTCATTGAGTCTTCGTTGATCAACTGGTTCATATTGGCGTAGCATGAAAGCACACCATCCTCAAAGTTGTTGTCTGTGCTTGTCAAGTAGTCGGCGCTCAGGATGTCGTAGTGATCGACATCGAGGTAGCTTTCCTTGCAGGATTGCGCCGTAAGCATTGCTCCCACGCCGAGGGCAAGTGCAAGATATTTATTTATGTTTTTCATATAATTATCTACCGTTAATGTTAAGTTAAATTAGAAAGAGAAACTTACGCCGAATTGGAATGTCCTCGGGTTGGGGTAACGGCCAGTATCCAAACCGGTGTACAATACGCAGCCCTGACCACATTCGGGATCGCCGTACTTCTTATACGGTGAGAACAATGCAACGTTGGAAATTGAGAAGTAAACTCTTGCGTTGGTGAGCTTGAGGGGTTCGAGGAGCTTCTTGTCGAATGTGTAGCCAATCTGAATGTTGCTCAGCTTGAAGTAGTCAGCTTTCTTTACCCATGCAGAGGATACCCTTCTGTTCCAGTTGCCGTCCACGTATGTAATGCGGGGCAGCTCTGCGCCAGTGTTGGTGGGAGACCAGTAGTCGTTGTCTTTGAGAGTGTTGGGCACACAGCCGTCGTCGCCTTGATATGCGATAGCGAGACGCATTGCGGAGTAGGAGAGGAGGTCGAGACCTGCTACGCCATAGCCGTAGAGCGAGAAGTCGAAGTTTTTCCATGCAACATTGAGGTTGATGCCGTAGTTGAATTTCGGGAAACCGTTGCCGAGGATTGTACGGTCGGCTTCTGTGACTTGACCGTCGCCATTGAGGTCTTTGTACTTGAAGTCGCCGGGGAGTGTGCGCTCGTCTGCGCCGTCGGTATCGGGTTTAAACTGGTAGTACTTGTCTGCTGGGTCGGTGCCGTCTGCATTCTTTTCGGGGTTGTCCTTGCCCAGCAAGGTGAGGCTGTTGATTTCTTCCATGTTTTGGAAGATGCCTTCTACGACGTAGCCGTAGTAAGAGCCTACTGCCTCGCCTTCCATTGCAACAGAGTGGTCGCCCCACTTGTAGCCGGATGCTGCGCCAATACAGCCCTGGTTGGTGCCGTCGTTGTTGGTCATAGCGGGGTCGTTGGTGCCGTGGTCGTTGGTGAAGAACTGAGCCTCGCCCATCTTCTTAACCTTGTTTTTCAAAGTAGAGCCGGTAACGGATGCGCTGAAGTTCCAGTCGTGGATTCTCTTCTGCCAGTTGATTTGGAACTCGAAGCCCTTGTTTTCAATCTCGCCGTAGTTGGTGTAGATGCTCTGAACGCCTGAAGATGATGCGTAATTTCTGGTGAGGAGAAGGTCTTTGGATTTGCGGATGAAGTAGTCCATTGTTACGTTGATTTGACCGTCGAGAAGACCGAGGTCAATACCTACGTTGGTTTGTTCGTTGGTTTCCCATTTGAGGTCGGGATCCACGGTTACTACCCTTGCACCCGAAGTTGTGGCGCTGATACCGTTGCCAAACATACCCATACCACCGTCCTGCTGGTAGAAGCCGTAGAGGAGTTGCTTGCCATTGTATGTGGTCATAGAGGTCTGGTAGGATGAGAGCGAAGTAGCGCCACCCGAGTTACCAGTCTGACCCCAACCGAGGCGGAGCTTGAGGTTAGAGATGATTTCGTTGTCTTTCAAAAAGTCTTCCTGCGAAATTCTCCATGCCAATGCAGCCGAGGGGAATACACCGAAGCGGTTGCCAGCACCGAAGTTGGATGAACCGTCGCGACGTACTGTCGCGGTCAATACGTACTTGTCGAAGAGGCTTGCCGTTACACGACCGAAGTAGGATACGCCCCTAACTTTTGCGTTGAAAGCGCCGCTACCGTTCTTGGTGTCGTCGGAAAGTCCAATTTGACGCATTGTTTGCTCTTTGAAGCCCTGAGTGTTTGCGCTAACCCATGCGCCCCAAGAGTTGGATGCTTCCTGACCGAGCATGAGGTTGAGGTTTACGATGTCGTTCTTCCAGTTGTAGTTGAAGTAGTTTTCGATGCCGATGGTTGTAGATTGGCTCTGCGAAAGGCTAAATGTGTTGGTGGTGTGATCCTTGGGCACGTTTCCTGCGTCCACTTTGGAACCATTAGCGTATGCATCGCGTTGAGTGTCGTATGCGTCCCAATAATCGCCAGTAATTGGATCCATATTGAAACGGTTTTGCAGATATGTGAAGTTGTTGCCGTCAGAGGAGTAGAAGTTGAACAAGCCCACGGTCTTGAATGTAAGACCTTTTACGATGTTGATCTGAGCGTATGCAGAGGTGAACACGCGGTTAGACCTGTTGAGGTTGTTGTTTTCCTGAACGATTGCGTAGGGGTTGTTGAGGGTTCCAGGGTTGAACTCAAGGTTCTTCTGACCCAAGAGGCCAATGCCATAAGAGCCGTCGGGGTTTTCGGGATATACGTGCTGGATGTCGCCGTTGCCGTCGATGTAGTCCATAGAGGGCGAGAGGAATGCCAAGTCCCTCTGAGAAGAGAGGTTGAATGTATTGCCCTGACGACCGTATGCGCCGTTGCTCCTTGTGTAAACGTAGTTGATGTCGCCGCCAACTTCAAGGAAGTTGTTGATTTCGGTCTTGTTGTTGACGCGGGCGGTGAGCCTTTCGTATTGAGAGTTTACAATGATACCCTTGTTTTTGAGGTAAGATGCAGAGAAAGAGGTCTGGCTCTTTTCGTTGCCGCCAGATACTGACATCGTATATTGCTGTTTCAAAGCGGCGTCGGTGAATTGGTCTTGCCAATCGATACTGGTACGCTGACCGTCATATTTTGCGTCCCAAATCGGGTTGAACAAGTCTTGGCTGTCATTAGCGTGCATATCGCGGATGAACTGTGCGTATCCGTCAACGTCAAGAACGTCGAGTTTGTAAGCCAAAGTCTGGATGCCGAAGTCGGCGGAGAAGTCGAAACGAGCCTTGCCCTTAGAGCCGTGCTTGGTGGTAATCATGATGACACCGTTGGCACCTGCTGAACCGTAGATTGCGGTAGCGGAAGCGTCCTTCAATACTTCCATAGACTCGATGTCGGCGGGGTTGAGGAAGTCAGCGTTGTTGCCTACCTGCACGCCGTCAACAACGTAGAGAGGCTGTGCGCTACCGTTGATGGTGGCGACACCACGGATACGTACCTGAGCCTTGCCTTCCGGACCACCGTCCTGTGCAGTTACCATAACGCCGGCGGCAGCACCCTGCAAGCCCTGGTTAACATTGACAGGTGCGCGTTTCATCATGTCTTTTGTATCGACGGAAACGACAGAGCCAGACACGTCGGATTTCTTCATTGTACCGTAACCAACGACTACGACTTGTTCAATCTCTTTGTCGTCGGATTCGAGTACAACGGACGGGATGTTTGTACGACCGTTTACGTTCTCCACGTGGTTGGTGAAGCCAATGTAGGAGAATGTCAGAGTAGCGTCAGACGGCACATTGATAGTGTATTTGCCGTCAAGGTCTGTGATTGTGCCGTTGGTGGTTCCCGTCTGAACGACGTTGACACCCGGCAGGGGTTCATTGTTTGCGTCGAGCACAGTACCAGATACCTGGATGTTCTGCGCTTGCAACGCAAATGGGATCATTAAGATGAATAATCCCAACATAAGCAATCTTCTCATAAGTGTGTAATTTGGTAAATTTAGTAATTAATTATTGTTGGCTACAAAGTAAGCAGCTGTAACCACCTTTTGATGGCAAATTTAAAGTTAGAATTTCAAAAAAACAACATTTTTTTAATTTTTTTGTGTTTTTTGATTTTAATCCTTATGTAAAATGCTAATATTCAGATAAATATTTTTGATGTTAATTATATTTTTAAGAAACAAATACAAACGTAAATGTAAAGTATAATATTATTTTTTGACGATTGTTGCGTAATGTTTGCTTTACCAAAACAGCGATTTTAACACTGATGTTAATTTAATGTAAAATTAACAACCATTTTTTTTTACCATTTTTTATTGTTAACTTTGCACCGTAATTAACAATTAAAAATGTAATCATGAAATTCAGAAACATATTATCTGCGTTGTTGCTCCTTGCTATGGTGGCATCAACGGCACGCGCCGACGAGGGTATGTGGCTCCTCAACCTCATCGGCAAAAATTACAAGCAGATGAAGGCGCAGGGCTTCCGCCTGAAGCCGAAGGACGTGTACAACGTCAACCAATCGAGCCTCAAAGATGCCGTGGTGGTATTTGGCGGATACTGCACGGGCGAGATTGTGTCTGACCAGGGCTTGATTTTCACCAACCACCACTGCGGCTACCAGAGCATACAGCAGCACAGCACAGTTGCCCACGACTATCTGAAAGACGGTTTTTGGGCGCAGTCGTTCGCCGAGGAAATCCCAACGCCAGGCCTATACGTGAGCATTTTGCAGGAGATTGCCGACGTTACCGACGATGTATTAAAAGGTGTCAGCAATTACGACGAAGAGCAGATTGACGCTAACATCGAGCGCATCACGGAGGAATACAAGAAGAAGTATCCCTCTGTGTTTCACCGTATTGAGATAAAGCCGTTCTTCGAGGGCAATTCTTATTATCTCTGTGCATACATTGATTATAAGGACGTGCGCATGGTAGGCACGCCGCCCGATGCTATCGGCAAGTTTGGCGGCGACACCGACAACTGGATGTGGCCCCGCCATACCTGCGACTTTTCGGTGTTTCGTGTTTATGTTGATAAAAACGGCAACCCTGCGGAGTACAATGCTTCCAACGTCCCATTGAAACCCAAGCATCACCTGCCCGTAAGCCTCAAAGGTTACAAGAAAGGCGATTTTGCAATGGTGATGGGCTTCCCTGGCAGCACACAGAGGTATTCCACGAGTTACGAGATTAAGAACGACATGCTCTCCAACGACGACCGCGCCAAGATACGCGGCATCCGTCAAGACGTGCTTCACGCCGACATGGAGGCGAGCGACGAAATCCGCATCAAGTACGCCACCAAGTATTCGCACTCGTCCAATTATTGGAAAAACTCCATCGAAGCCAACAAATCCCTGAAAACCCTCAACATCGTGGGCGAGAAGGAAAAGAGCGAGCGCGAGTTTGAAAAATGGTACCGCGCCAATTCGCAGCGTCAGAACGAGTACAAAGACGCCCTTTCGCAAATTCAGAAGGCTTGCGACGCCGACCGCGACAATGCGCACGTGCTGATGTACATCAACGAATGTTTCTTCAACGGTATGGAACTCCTGATGCATGGCTACCACATCATCAATTTTGTGCTCGACCCAAAAGAGCAGACCAAGGAAGAGTTCATCAAGGAGGGACACAATTTTTATAAGGATTACAGTCGCAGTACCGACTACAAATCGTCGCTCGCCATGGCAAAACTCTACATGGAGGACATCGACAAGGAATATTATCCTAATTTCCTCAAAGAGATGCCCGTCGATTCCGCCATCAACTATATGTTTACCTCGCAGTTTGTAACCCAGGAAGGGTTCGACAAGTTTATGGAAAATCCCACCCGCGAGGCGTTGCTCACCGACCCAGTAATCAGCAATTTCTTGGCTGTGCTTGATGTTTATCGCGATTTGATAAACGCGGGCCGTACCAACGACGAAATGCTCAGCAACGCCCGCCGTGTATATACCAAAGGTGTCAACGAGATGAATAAGGGTGCCAATCTTTATCCCGACGCCAATTTTACCGAAAGGCTCACATACGGCACTGTGCAGGATTATGTTGTACCCAACTATCAAGGTAAAAAGGATGTTGATGGTGTGGGAATCACGACAACTGGCAACACGTTGTTCAAATATTACACCACCACGAAAGGCGTTTTGGAGAAAGAAATCCCCGGCGACTACGAGTTTGATGTGCCCGCCAAATTGAAGACCCTTTTGGTTAACAAGGACTTCGGACGCTATGCAGACAAGGACGGCTCGTTGCACGCATGTTTTATCACCGACAACGACATCACCGGTGGCAACTCCGGCAGTCCCGTTATCGACGGCAAAGGCAACCTCATCGGTCTCGCCTTCGACGGCAACTCCGAGGCAATGTGCGGCGACTGGTTTTTCAATACAAAACTCCAACGCTGCATCAACGTTGACATCCGCTACGTCCTCTTCATCATCGAAAAGTACGGCAACTGCCAGCGCATTATCAACGAATTGACATTTGCAAAATAGGGTTGGAGTGCGGGCGGCTCGCCCGCTTGCAGACGTGTCGTCTGCCCCAAAACATCCGTAAAAAAAAACCGCAGATTCAAAAAAACATCATTGAATCTGCGTTTTTTTTATATGTTCGCACCGTGGGAGACGTAGCACGCTACGTCTCTACGGACGAATGTGATATACGCCCCGAATGCGATTATTATTTCAATTCCACCGTCACCACGCTCATCGGCGGCAACTTCACTGTCAATTCGCCCTTCTTGACCGTTGCGCCGTCGAAGTTGGCGGGCTTTACAACGTTGGGATTATCAAACGAATTGAAATCCGAGAACGATTTGGAAGTCAAGATTTCAGCCTTGGCTACCGTTGTGGCGTTGAGAGCGGCGAGGTCGAGGGTGATGGAGTTTTCCTTCTTGGGATCCACATTGGTGATAGAGAGGTGGTAAACGCCGTTTTTCTTGCTGAGGGTTGCGCTGAGTGCGTTGATGCTTTCGCCGTTGTAAGTGTATTTGGGCGAGAAGAAATTCAGCGGGATGTACTTGGCGTTTTGGTGTACGGCGTACATCTTGAATACGTGGTACGTGGGCGTGAGAATCATCTTGTCTCCCTTGGTGAGAATCATCGCCTGCAACACATTGATCATCTGCGCGATGTTGCACATGCCGAGTCCGTAGGCATATTGGTGGAAAATGTCGCAGGTGGTGCTTGCGAGCAAAGCGTCGCGGAGAGTGTTCTGTTGGTAGAGATGGCCTTGGATGGTGCCTGGCTCTTGGTCTGTCCAGATGCCCCATTCGTCCACGTCGAGTTTCACATTCTTATTGTACTTGGCGATGATGTCGAGGTGCTTGGGAATCATCTCGCCCATCTTGTAGCCGTCGCGGATTACGGAGAAATATTGTTCCTCGGTGAAACCACGGTCGGGTCCCTTGCTGCCGTTCCAGTCGCGGATGGGCAGCACGTAATAGTGCAGGGAGATATGCTCCATGTTGTTGCCGGCGTTTTTGAGGAGAACCTCGGTCCAGTTGTAGTCGAAGTCGTTGGAGCCAGACGCCACGCGCACGGGGTTGGTGTTGTTGGAGTAGAGGTGTGCGTAACCCGAATATTGCTTATAGACATCGGCGTAATACTCCGGGCGCATGTTGCCGCCGCAGCCCCACGACTCGTTGCCGATGCCCATATAGTCGAGTTTGTAGGGTTTTTCGCGGCCGTTCTGTTTGCGGAGGTTCACGTTGGGACAGTCCTCGGTGCCGGTGATGTATTCGAGCCAGTCGTTCATGTCCTTCACCGTGCCGGAGCCAACATTCACAGAGAGGTAAGTCTTGCAGCCGAGACGTTCGCAGAGTGTGAAAAATTCGTCTGTGCCAAAGGAATTGTCCTCCATCGTGCCGCCCCAGAAAACGTTTTTGATTTTAGGACGCTTGGAGGCAGGGCCTACGCCGTCCCGCCAGTGGTAAGTGTCGGCAAAACAGCCGCCTGGCCATCTGAGGACGGGGATTTGCAAATCTTTCAGCGCATTGAATACGTCGGTGCGGTAGCCGTCGGTGTTGGGGATGTTGCTGTTTTTGCCAACCCAGATGCCGTCGTAGATGCAGCGTCCGAGGTGTTCGGCAAACTGACCGTAGATTTCGGCGGGGATTTGGTGTGCCTCCTGTCCGTTGGTCAAGAGTTTGGTCTGCGCCGTGGCAGACATCGTGAGAGCGAGAGCCGCGCCCATCAGAAGTTGTCTTTTCATTACGTGTTTCGGTTTTGATGTTATTATATATAAGGTGTGGCGAATCCTGCAATTGAATCCGTCAGGTGCAAAGATAATATTATTTTGCGTAAACTTCGCTATAAATTTGCATTTTGTTTTTATAAGGCTTATATTTGCACTCACAGTTACAATAGACAAAGCGGATTTTCATTTCCGCCACACATTATATATATATAAGGTATGGTTAACACAGACAAACAGACGTTGTACGAAAAACTCAGCGACTTTATCACTCGCCATTATTATAGTGCAGAAGATGCGCGGCAAGAATCTAAGCATATATGCGAGAGCGTAACTTCTGCAATAAATCATGAACCCAGACGAGTGTCCAAAGGTGCTAATTATCGCAAACGAGAAGATCGTGTTTTGCGGTGGCTTTTCAGGGAAGACAAGACAACATCCAACTTCACCGAAGCCGTCATTGACAGGCTCGAGGATTCCTTTGGCACGTTGCTATTAAAAACCATCAACAAGCGCGGCTTAAACAACGCCGACGTGTATAAAGACGCCAACATCGACCGCCGTCTGTTTTCCAAGATAGTCTCCAACGAAGGCTACACGCCCACCAAAGGCACGGTACTTGCGTTGGCCATCGCGTTGAAACTAAACCTCGACGAGACCACCTCCTTCCTCAAAAGTGCGGGCTACGCATTGTCGCATTCGTCTAAGGCAGATCTTGTGGTGGAGTACTTCATCGGAGAGACAAACGGCAACTATAATATAGACATCGTGAACGACGCTCTCATTCACTTCGGTCAGCCGCCGCTTGGCAGCCGTCTTTAAGCGTAAAAAACATTATAAATCAATGCAATATGGATGAAACAAAATAAATTTACAAAAAAAGTTAAATTATTTTGCGGATTAGAAAAACATTTCATATATTAGCATAGACAAATGAAAGAGGAAATTGCAAGGTTCAGGGATTACCTGTTGCACGAAAGACGGTACAGCGAGCATACTGTAAAAGCGTATGTTACCGACATGGAGGCTTTCGCGGAGTATTGCTGCGAAGCCACGCAGCAGGATACCCTCGCGGACATAGAGCCGAAGACCGTGCGACGTTGGGTGATGTCGCTCAAAGCAGAAGGTCTGACAGCCACGAGCATCAACCGAAAAATATCCACCGTGCGTGGTTTTTACAAGTGGATGCTCAAAAAAGACCTTATATTAAGGAGTCCGGCGCAAGGCTTAAAGAATTTCCGCAAGCCGCGCCACCTGCCGGATTTTGTAACGGAGGAGAAGATGGCAGACATCTTGGACAGCGACACCGAGTTTGCCGACAGCAAGGACGGCTCACGCGACAGGCTCATCATGGAGTTGTTTTACGATACCGGCATCCGCGAGACTGAGTTGATAGACCTTCGTTGCGGCGACGTGGATCTTGCAAGGCGCACAATCACCGTGCATGGCAAAGGCGGCAAGACCCGCATGGTGCCGATAAGCCAGTCGCTCTGCCAGAGGCTCGCCGCCATAATGACGGAGCCGGACGACAGCCTCTTCAAGACTGCAAAAGGCTGCAAGATGTATCCGAGGCTTGTTTACCGCATAGTGCACAAGCACCTCGAAAAGATGCAGACGGTCAGTCATAGCAGCCCCCACACGCTGAGGCACAGTTTTGCCACGGCGATGCTCAACAACGGCGCACCGATAGAGGCCATCAAGGAACTACTCGGACACGCCAACCTGACGGCGACGCAGATATACACTCATACCACGTATGAGAAACTAAACAAGATATACAAACAAGCTCATCCAAGAGCATAACACACTATTAATAACTAAACTAATAGGAGGACAATTTATGAATGTTACAATCGAAGCAATCCACTTCAACCCGGACGCACGCCTTGAGGAGTTCATCCAAGAGAAGGTGAGCAAACTCTCGCAGGTAGCCGACGACATCATCAAGGCGGAAGTTTACCTCTCGCTTGAGCGTTCGCAGAGCGTCAACTACGACAGCAAGGTCGCAAAACTGCGCATCGAAGTCCCCGGCGGAGCGATTTTCGCAGAGAAGCGTTCCAAGTCGTTCGAGGAGTCAACTGACACAGCCTTAGAGGCTTTGCGTGTCCAGCTGCTCAAGCGAAAAGAGAAGCAGATGTAACTTTTGAAAAAAAGTTGAAAAAAAGTTGCAAAAAAATTTGGTGGTTCCAAATATTGTATATAATTTTGTGTCGTCAAAAAAACAAAGGGGGTTCACCTCCGGCGACACAAAATTTTTGACGGAAGTTCTTCGACAGGTTACAACGTTCAAGCATCAAAATGCCGGCGTAGCTCAGTTGGCCAGAGCAGCTGATTTGTAATCAGCGGGTCGGGGGTTCGAATCCCTCCGCCG
>JAEEGL016239021.1_pt1 | contig 11724 bp, 9 predicted proteins | sample 9134231 | NCBI WGS metagenome assembly JAEEGL01 (sample SAMN16246548, study PRJNA631951) | gut metagenome | biome: gut microbiome; feature: rumen; material: fiber-attached | host: Bos | place: Iran: Karaj | collected 2018-10
GGCCGGATCATGGTGGGAACAACAGGGCTCGAACCTGTGACCCTTTGCTTGTAAGGCAAATGCTCTCCCAGCTGAGCTATGCTCCCGGATGCTGCATTGCGGACCTTTCGGCACCTGCCGTCTCGCAAGCGGCTTTGTCATATTATCGTATTCATCTCTGTTTGTCAAGGATTTTTTTGGCTCCTGATCCGGTGTTTTTTCCTCTTTATTCTCTCCGAAAAATATTCATACAATTGTAAAAATTGTGTCCTTGCACACCTTATGAATCCATGATATAGTGTCCGAGGTGGATCTTTAAGACGGTACGGGATGCCGACAAGATGCGACCAGAGAAGATCGTATAATGCGTCAGAATCGCAGCTTCCCGCGCCTTGTGCCCGGAAAGCTGTTTTTCTTGCCTTTGGGATCCGCCAAATTCAGATTATGGGAGGTCTTCCACAATGAAACTGGTGTACGGTGTCAATGACAAACCCCCGCTGAAGAAAAACCTGGTATATGCGTTTCAGCAACTGCTTGCCATTATGGCCGCCACGCTGCTGGTCCCGATCCTTGTGGACAGCACGGGAACCTACATGAGCCAGCCCGCTGCGCTGTGCGGCGCGGGCTTCGGCACCCTCTTCTATCTGCTGGTCGCGACCCAGAAGAAGAGCCCCGTCTTCCTCGGTTCTTCTTTTGCTTTCATCAGCCCTCTGGCCGGTGCGGTGGCTTTCGGTTTCCTGGGCATCTTCCTGGGCGCCATCTTTGCAGGCCTGGTTTACGTCATCATCGCGCTGATCATCAAAAAGACCGGTGTGGAATGGGTCAATAAACTGCTTCCTCCGGTTGTCATCGGTCCCACCGTGGCGCTGATCGGGTTGAGCCTGTGCGGCAGCGCGGTCAATAACCTGGCCAATATCGCAGTCAGCCCGGACAATTACAATCTTGTAGCCATTCTGGTCGGTGTGATTGCCTTCTTCATTACCGTCTACGCCTCTGTCAAGGGCAGCAAGAGTATGAAGCTGATCCCCTTCGTAATCGGTATCCTGGGCGCCTATGTGATTGCCCTGATCCTGACCCTGATCGGCAACGCCGCGAATGTCGACTGCCTGAAACTGGTCAATCTGGCTGCTTTCGACAACATGCAGGTCTTCAAAGTCCCGCGGTTCACCTTCCTGGGCGTTTTCGGCGTGTATGACGACGCCACCAACCAGATCGGTTCCTTTGCGGATGTAATCAGCATCCTGGTGCTGTTCGCGCCGGTAGCTTTCGTTACCCTGGCGGAACACATTGCCGACCATAAGAACCTTTCCTCCATCATTGAGAGCGACCTTACAAAGGATCCCGGCCTCGATCGTACACTGGTCGGTGACGGCGTCGGCTCCATCATCGGTTCCTTCTTCGGCGGCTGCCCGAACACCACGTACGGAGAATCCGTCGGGTGCGTGGCCATCACCGGAAACGCATCCATCAGCACGATTGCGATCGCTGCGGTATACTGCATCATCCTGAGCTTCTTTGATCCCTTCGTCTGCTTTGTGAATTCCATTCCCTCCTGCATCGTCGGTGGCGTCTGCATCGCGTTGTACGGTTTCATCGCGGTTTCCGGCCTGAAGATGCTCCAGCCTGTGGACCTGAATGACAACCGCAATCTGTTCGTGGTTGCCGCGATTCTGGTTCCCGGCATCGGCGGCCTGACGCTGAATTTCGGGAAAATCACGATTTCCGCGATCGCCACCGGCCTGATCCTCGGCATCCTTGTGAATGTCATTTTCAACAAGAGGAAGGAAAAAGCCTGATCAGTCTTCAGTAAACACAGCCCGAGGGTTTCCCAACCCTCGGCGCTTTTTTTCAGGGGGGAAGAGAATGTTGAAACTGAAATCTGTCATCATGGATGAAGCCGCTGTACAGCGCAGCATGATGCGAATCACCCATGAAATCATCGAAAAGAACAACGGCACGGATGATCTGGTGCTGCTGGGCATCCGCCGCCGCGGAATCGCGCTGGCCGCCATGCTGCAGAATAACTTTGTTCGTCTTGGTGAAAAAAGCATTCCGCTCGGTAGCATCGATATATCCCTCTACCGGGATGACCTGACCGCGGTGTCTGACGTGCCGCGGACAGGCCAAAGCGAAATCCCCTGCGACCTGACGGGCAAAAAAGTAATCCTCGTGGACGATGTCATCTATACCGGCCGAACCGTGCGCGCTGCCATCGAAGCGATCTTTGACGCCGGCCGCCCTTGCTCAATCCAGCTGGCGGTGCTGATTGACCGCGGTCATCGGGAACTGCCCATCCGCCCGGACTACGTCGGCAAAAACATTCCCACAAGCCATACGGAAGTGGTCTCGGTCATGGTAGATGAATATGACGGAAAAACCGGCGTCTGCCTGTATCAGGCGGACTGAAAAACAGAAAAAAGCGGTTTACAAACCGTCCGTTCTTTGGTAAAATACCTTTCGGCTCTGAAATGAACCGTTTGCTCAGGTTGCCGGGTCTCCGACGCTCCGCTGGGTTTACGGCGATTGAGAAGCTGAATACCGCCTTGTGCGGAATATAAGGAGGGTATCCCCATGACCAAGTCCGAGATCATCGCCGCCTATGCCCAGCATGAAGGCGACACAGGTTCCCCTGAAGTGCAGATTGCGCTGCTGACGGAACGGATCAACCATCTGAACGAGCACCTGAAGGTGAACAAGAATGACCATCATTCCAACCGTGGTCTGCTCCTGATGGTCGGCCGCCGCCGCAATATGCTGGAGTACCTGAAGAAGACGGATATCGAACGTTACCGTACGCTGATCGCCCGGCTGAATCTGCGTAAGTAATATTCTTATCCCGGCATTAGGTCGCTAGTAAAGCCGCCGGAAGGGAAACTTTCCGGCGGCTTTCAAATCATGGAGTTTCGTATGTTATCCCTTGAAAATCCCCGGTGGGGTTTTCATATGATAGCATACGGTGCTCCGAAGGAAAGGCTCCCCGGGGCCGGAGAATACCCGGGAGAAAAGGAGTAGACGTATGGATCATAAAACCTACACCATGGACCTCGCCGGTAAGCCACTGACGCTTGAGTTCGGCCGCTACTGCGAGCAGGCCAACGGTTCCGTCTGGGTACACCACGGCGATACCGTTGTCATGGTCAACGCCACCATGGCCCCCACCCCGCGCGAAGGCGTAGATTTCTTCCCTCTCGCCGTGGATGTGGAAGAGAAACAGTACTCTGTTGGCAAAATCCCCGGCGGTTTCATCAAACGTGAAGGCCGTCCCTCTGAGAAGGCTACCCTCACCTGCCGCCTGATTGACCGGCCCCTTCGTCCCCTGTTCAACAAAGGCATGCGCAATGACGTCCAGGTGGTTGTCACCATTCTGAGCGTGGAGCAGGACTGCCCGCCGGAAATTCCCGCCATGATCGGTTCCTCCATTGCCCTGGCTGTCAGCGATATCCCGTGGGGCGGCCCCACCGGCGCCGTGCTCGTCGGCCGTGTGGATGGCAAATTCATCATCTGCCCGAATGAAGAACAGCGGGAACAGAGCGACCTGAGCCTCTACGTCGCGGGTACCGAAGAAGCGATCATGATGGTGGAAGCCGGTGCGAAAGAACTCTCCGAAGATACCATGCTGGATGCGATTCTCTTCGGCCATGAAGAGATCAAAAAGTTAGTCGCCTTCCAGAAAGAAATCATCGCCGAAATCGGCAAGGAAAAGCAGGTTGTTCCGCTGATCACCACCGGCGACGATATCAAAGCCGCCGTCCGTGATTTCGCGTATGACAAATGCGTCTGGACCTTCGAGACTTTCGACCGCAAAGAACGTCAGGCCCGGGAAGCCCAGACCAAGCAGGAAACTGTTGAAGCGCTGGCACCGCAGTTCCCCGAACGGGAAAGCGAAATTGAGGACGCGCTGTATTACCTGAACAAGGAAGTCATGCGCGCGAAGATCCTGAATGAAGGCATCCGTCCCGACGGCCGGAAAGTCACTGAAATTCGCCCCATCTGGTGCGATGTCGGCGTGCTTCCGCGGACTCATGGCAGTGCCATCTTTACCCGCGGCCAGACCCAGGCGCTCACTGTGACGACCCTGGGTACCGTAAGCGAAGGCCAGACCCTGGACGGCCTGAGCAATGAAGACTTCAAACGTTATATTCACCATTACAATATGCCGCCGTACGCCACCGGTGAAGCCGGCCGTATGAAGAGCCCCGGACGCCGTGAAATCGGCCACGGCGCTCTGGCGGAACGGGCTCTTCTGCCCGTGATCCCGGATGAGGACGAATTCCCTTACGCGATGCGTCTGGTCAGTGAAATCCTCTCCTCCAACGGATCCTCTTCCATGGCTTCCGTCTGCGGCTCGACCCTGAGCCTGATGGACGCGGGCGTTCCGATTCACGCGCCTGTTGCCGGTGTGGCCATGGGCTTGATCACCGACCAGGCCAGCGGCAAGCTGGCTGTCCTGACTGACATTCAGGGCCTGGAAGACTTCCTGGGCGATATGGACTTCAAAGTTGCCGGTTCCATGAACGGAATCACCGCCTTGCAGATGGACATCAAGATCGCCGGTATCAACCGCGCCATCCTGCAGCAGGCGCTGCGCCAGGCGCTGGAAGGACGTCTGCATATCCTGAAGATCATGCTGGACACTCTTGGACAGCCGCGTGAGGAACTCAGCCAGTATGCGCCGAAGATTATCCGCTTCACGATCAATCCCGAGAAGATCCGTGAAGTCATCGGACCCGGCGGCAAGATGATCAACAAGATCATTGCTGAAACCGGCGTCAAGATTGATATCGAAGATGACGGCCGCGTGTTCATCTCCACGCCCGATCAGGAAGCTGCCGATAAAGCCCGGAAGATCATCGAGGGCATTGCCAAGGATATCGAAGTCGGCGATGTGTATACCGGCAAAGTCGTTCGGATCATGAACTTCGGCGCCTTCGTCGAACTGGCTCCCGGCAAGGACGGTATGATTCATATTTCCAAGCTGGATACCAAGCGCGTGGAAAAGGTTGAGGATGTCGTCAATATCGGTGACGAGCTGGAAGTCAAAGTCAGCGAAATCGACGCACAGGGCCGTATTAACCTGGTCCGGAATGATATCACTTATTCCGCCTCCGGAGATGCTCCCCGCCGCGACGGCAACTTCCGCCGTCCGCCCCGCCGCAACAGCAGCAACAACTGACCCGTATGGCCTCCGGTTCCCCGGAGGCCTTTTCAGAAAAGATGAACGAACGTATTATCGCCCTGGATATCGGCGACGTCCGCATCGGTGTCGCTGTTTCCGACCCTTCCCGAACCATCGCTTCCCCCGTGGAAGTCATCACCCGTGTGGGCTGGGGGCCGGACACCCGGAAGATCAAATCCATCTGCGATCAGTATGAAACGACGCAGGTGCTTTCCGGGCTGCCGCTGAACATGGACGGCTCGGAAGGTTTCCAGGCCCGGAAAGTCCGTGACCTCTGCGCGCAGCTGGAAAAGTCTGGTCTCACTGTCCTCTTTCAGGACGAGCGCCTCTCCACCGTTGCGGCGGAAGACGCCCTTCTCGAAGGCAATCTGTCCCGCGCTGAGCGGAAAACCAAAGTGGATAAAGTCGCAGCCGCAGTTTTTCTGCAGGAGTGGCTGGACAGCCGGAAATAAATATATCAGGAGGAAAAAATCATGTCGGATGAACTCAACATCAATCCCAATGCCCCGGAAGAAGACGACGATATCGTGGAACTGATTGACGAAAACGGCGAAAAAACCCTATTCGAGCATCTCGCCACCCTGGAATACAAAGGGGAAAGTTACCTTGCCCTTTGTGATCCCGAAGCTGACGAAGATGACCTCGAAGTTTTCATCCTGAAGATTGACCAGGATGAAAACGGCGAAGATGTCTACACCGTCCCGGATGACGACGTTGCCGACGCTGTCTTCGAGCAGCTCGTCAACCTTTCTGATTCCATGGGAGAAGAATAATCCATGCTGTAATCATGCGAAACCGGCAGGCCGTATGTGCCTGCCGGTTTTCGTTTCCTTTATTGTCTGTCTTCTTTTCTGCGGCGCTTTTTCTGATTTTTGTTGTTATACATTGCCCGGTCCGCGTTCGTCATGTAGGCGTCAAGTGTATCCCCCTCCTGCGGTACCGCCGCGTACAGTCCGATGCTGGCGCTGATACCGCAGATCCATGGATCTTCGAAATTAATCCGATCCAGTTCGTCGTTGATGATCCGGACCAGCTTTTTAGCCTCCTCTTCGCTTTCGGCGAGGCCATACGCCAGGAATTCGTCGCCGCTGATATGGACCGGCGTGATATTGTACTTTTCCAGCACCATCAGTGCTTTCCCCATCCGGCAAATCGCTTCATCGCCCATCAGATGGCCGTACTCATCATTGATCGTCTTCATATGGTCCATATCCATACTGAGCAGGGCAAATACCTTCTGCTGCTTCCGGGCTTCTTCCATGACCGCCGGCGCCTGTTCCATGTATCCGCGGCGGTTCAGCATTCCGGTCATGATATCGTGAACCGCCATCTTTTCGATGGTGCCGGCATACCGCTTGATGTTCGTCTGCAGGAACAGGCTCATCAGCGCCCCGTTCAGCAGCATCAGCACGGAATAAAGCGCGGAACCGGTTCCGCTTCCCAGACTCATCGCAACATAGCCAAAGTTCCTGTCCCGGTAATACAGCGGACAGAACACCAGGCAGACGTTGCTCTTGCGCATTTCATGCATCACCGGCGTCAGATCCGTTTTGCGGAACACATGGGTCGGGTATTCTTTCCTGTTCCGTATGCCGTACAGCAGCAGCATTTCATCCGGGTATCTTCCGCCGTCTCCGGTAGATTCCACATCCCTGCAGATGGAAGGATCCACGCACAGGTACAATTCCCGGATATCCCAGCTGGAAACAAATTCCCGGATCTTCTCATAGGCTTCCTGCTCGTCACCGACTCCGGCCATTGTACCGGAAAACATGCTGACCCGTGTCAGGATCGTTTCCATATTCCAGCGTTCCGTTCCCAGTACGCGTAGTTTTTCATTGATATGTTCCAGGCTCTGGGAGCATCCGCAGGTCTCGCCGTAAATTGGAATCGTGCTGAGTGTAACCGTCTTTTCAGCTGGTTCCGTTCCATCGATCCACTGGCTCAGAATATCGACAGCTTTCCGGGCGGATCGGTCAATCGGCCGGCAGATGGTCGTCAGTCCGCGCAGCACTGATTCCCGCAGTGCGTCAAACCCGGTGACCATCACGTCCTTCGGCACGCGAATCCCCTGCTCGTTCAGGCACTCGATAACGCTCAGGGCCATATCGTCGTTTGCGCAGATAATCGCCTGCGGCAATTCCCCGCCGTTCTCCAGAATTTTTTCCGCGGCTTTTCTTCCGCCGACCCGGGTCCATTCTCCGTCAAACACCAGCCGGTCATCCAGTTCAAGCCCATGCTTCTTCATCGCGTGCCGGCATGCTTCAAGCCGGGATATGGCAACGCTGGAATTCATCGGCCCGCAGACAAAGGCAATTTTTCGGACACCATGTTCCGTGATCAGATGCTCTGTCAGTTCCTCGACGCTGATTGCGTCGTCAAAGGAAATGCATACGGCGCCTTCCTGCGGCACGTCGATGGAAACATGAGGTTTTCCGGTCTTTTGCAGCGGCCTGAGGACTTCATTGACCTTATGAAGGGCAATATCGTTTCCCATGGTGGCCGGCAGGGATATAATCCCGTCAAAATCACCCAGGTCCGGCAGGTCATAAATCATGCTTTCCCCCACTTCGCTCGTGGAAGAAATGGCAACGTTCATATGACCCTGTGTATTGAAAATACAGATGTCCATGTCTTTGCTCGCGCCGGCGGATGTCAGCCCGGACACAAAGTCCTGCTGATACTCGCGGTCAATGCTGGCAATCAGCACAGCGATTTTTTTTCGGCTCATCCGTTATTTTCCTCCTGGCATGGTGATCAAATATTCATTTTCCATCTTCATACTATATATTATTATACTTCATCCTTGCGGATATTACAACCAGTATTTCAAATTGAATTATCTGTGTAACTTTTCTCCTTTCTCATGTAATCAGTGTTTTCAGTTATGTATTATTCTTCCAGCTTCTGTTTCCGGAACGGTTTTCCCGGTTAGGGAGTATTCCTTCTTTCTTTTTCTCCGGTCATATGCTACAATTTTTTATCAAATCCCTTTCTGAAAGGAGTACACGTAATGCTGAACCGTGCACCCATCAACAATGTCCGCATCCTCCCCGGCCTCTTTCGCCGCCGGATGGATCTGAACGAAGCTTATCTGATGGAACTGGATTCCACATGTCTCCTGCAGAATTTCTACCTGGAAGCTGGTATCATCCTGCCCGGTCAGCAGGTTATCCCGGACCCTTCCGCGGCAAAACTCCACTGGGGCTGGGAAGCGCCCAGCTGCCAGCTTCGCGGCCATTTTCTCGGCCACTGGTTGTCCGCGGCGGCTTCTCTCTGTGCCAACGGGGACAAACCCGAGCTTCGCGCCAAGCTGGACCACATCGTCTCGGAGCTTGCCCGCTGCCAGCAGCTGAACGGCGGCGAATGGGTCGGCTCCATTCCGGAGAAATACTTTGCGATGATGAAGCCGGACCGGTATATCTGGTCTCCCCAGTATACGATGCATAAAACCATCATGGGCCTCAAGGATGTCTATGACCTTCTCGGCAATGAAACGGCTATCGGGATTCTGGATCGCCTGGCGGACTGGTACGTCCGCTGGGTCGAAAGCATGCAGTCCGATGACCCCGCCGCGATCTTCAGCGGTGAACAGGCCGGTATGCTGGAAGTCTGGGCGGATCTGCTGGCTCTGACCGGCAAGGAGAAATACCGGAAACTTGTCTCCGCCTATGAAGGCAACGCCCTTTTTGAACGGCTGGACGCCGGTGCAGACGCGCTGTCGGATGATCATGCCAACGCTTCCATCCCCGTCTCCCACGGCGCCGGACGCCTGTTTGAAATCACGGGAGACAGCAAATGGATGCGCCGCATGGAAGCCTTCTGGAAGAACGCTGTCACGGACCGCGGAATGTTTGCCACCACCGCTTCCAACGCCGGGGAGTTCTGGATTCCGCCTCACGATCACGGCCGGTACCTGACCGCTACGGATCAGGAATTCTGCACGGTATACAACATGGTTCGCACCGCGGAATACCTTTACCGCTGGACCGGCGACGTCCGTTATGCCGATTATATCGAACGCGCAATCTATAACGGTTTCCTTGCCCAGCAAAACCGTCAGACCGGTATGCCGACCTATTTTCTGCCCATGGCTCCCGGAAGCCGGAAAACCTGGGGAAGCCGAACCCGGGACTTCTGGTGCTGTTTCGGTACCATGGTCCAGGCCCAGGCTATGTATCCGTCCCTGATCTGGTATACGGATGGAACGGACATCACCGTCAGCCAATATATTCCCTCGGAGGCGGCCATCTGCCTGGAGTGCGGTACAGTCAGCCTTGCCCAGGTTGTCCATATGAAGAATTACAATAACCAGGTGCTTTTCGACGAGCACACCGGCGGCCATGTTTCGCGCTGGAGCCTGCGTTTTACTGTACGCGCCGATGTCTCCGCGCCTTTCATGCTGAAACTGCGCGTTCCCGCCTGGTGTGCCGGAGAACCGGAAGTCATCCTGAACGGAGAACACGTTCAGACAGAAATCCGGAACGGTTACCTGACGCTCTCCCGCGCCTGGAAGGAAGATGAGCTGGACGTCTTCTTCCCGTCCTCAGTCCGCCTCGAACCGCTTGAAGGCGCCCCGGAAATGGCAGCCGCGTTGGAAGGACCGGTTGTCCTGGCCGCCCTGACGGACCACGATTGCGGTTTCGCGGTAGATCCGGATCATCCGGAAGACAACCTCCTGCCGGAAATCCCGCATACGTATGATGTGTTCCCCTGGCAGCAGAATACCTGGCGCACCCGCCGCCAGCCGGTCAATTTTCGCCTCGTCCCCCTGTATGAAGTTACCGACGATCCCTATACCGTTTACCTGACCGTCCGCAAACCGGATACTTGACTCATAAATCCGCTGAGTGTTATACTTTCAGCGGATTTTTGCGGATGTGGTGGAATGGCAGACACCGGGGACTTAAAATCCCCTGCCCATAAAGCGTGCGGGTTCGAGTCCCGCCATCCGCACTGCCTTGCAGATCACCTCTGCAAGGCTTTTCAATAGTCGTCTGTGCTGATAAACCGGACCTGGAGATTGATGTATGCAGTTAACACCGGAAATGTTTCTGATTGTCTGCCCGATGCTGTTCCTCGCGGGTCTCGTTGACTCCATCGGCGGAGGCGGCGGACTGATTTCTCTTCCGGCATATCTTTTTGCCGGTCTGCCGGTTCATATGGCGATTGCCACAAACAAGCTTTCTTCCGCTTGCGGTACCTCCCTGGCCACCGCGCGTTTCATCCGGAGAGGGCTTGTCAACCTTCGCCTGGCTGTACCTTCTGTCGCGGCAGCGGTTCTTGGCGCTTCCCTGGGAGCAAGGCTTTCGCTGGCCATCAGTGAAACGGCTATGAAATATGTTCTTTTCGCTGTGCTGCCTGTTGCGGCGTTTTTTGTGCTGAACCGCCATCTGTTTCAGGACAGCGGCAGGAAGAAAGCCTCCGCGGATCGAAAAACCATGATCGTCTGTACGGTATCCGCTTTTGTCATCGGGATGTATGACGGGTTTTACGGTCCGGGTACCGGCACGTTTTTGATTATCGCTTTCACCGTATTCGCCGGGATGACCGTAAACTCCGCTAACGCACAGGCAAAGGTCATCAACCTGACGTCCAATATCACATCCCTGGCGGTTTTCCTGCTCAATGGCCAGGTGCTGATTCCGCTGGGGCTTGCGGCAGCCGCCTGTAATATGGCGGGAAGCTGGATCGGATCCGGCCTTGCGATATCCAGGGGAGCTAAAATCGTCCGGCCGGTGATCCTGCTCGTATTGCTTTTGCTGCTGGCAAAGATCCTGTTTGGCTTTTAATGGGATTCTCCGTCGCTTTCATTTCATCACTTCATGGCATATGAAAAAGCCGCTCTGCCGGATCAGGCAAAGCGGTTTTCTTTGTTTGGAAACAGCTTACTCCGCGGCGGGCATGCTGAAGCTGATGGGCGTCGCGCCGGTCATGGCGTCGGGCGCCAGCAGGTTGATCTGGACGTTTTCAAAATGCAGGGTTGTGAACTCTGCTTCATATCCGCTCTCAGTCACAAACTTCAGGGTCAGGACCAGCTCGCCGGTCTTATCCGCATCGCAGTTGTATGGTACCCGCCAGGTTGCGCCGTCTTCCAGCGCTTCGATACCATCAAATTCATACCATGCTTCCATCTCGGTTCCGGTCGCGTTGTCCGTAAAAGTAACTTTCGTGACTTTCTCGCCGGTCTGGTTGCACAGAGTGTAGTACGCGGTATAGAGCGGAACGAAAAAGTTGATAGGCGTCGGGCCGGTGATGATATCCGCTTCCTCATTTGTCTGGGGCAGCAGGCTGATCGGCACATTTTCAAAATGCAGTGTGGAGAAGGAGGCTTCATATCCGCTCTCCGTCTTGAAGGTCAAGGTTTTGACGTATCCGTCGTAGTTTTCACCCTTGATCTCCACAATACCCAGGTCGGCCAGGCCTTCCTCGCCGGCGTAATTCTCGCTCTGTTCTCCGGAATTGTTGTCCGTCAGATACAGCTCGATTACTTTTTCGCCGGTCACGTTGTAGATCACATAGGTGCAGATGTTCTCATCCGCGGCTTCCTCCGCCGTCACTGCGGAACA
>JAEEGL016862381.1_pt1 | contig 11724 bp, 13 predicted proteins | sample 9134231 | NCBI WGS metagenome assembly JAEEGL01 (sample SAMN16246548, study PRJNA631951) | gut metagenome | biome: gut microbiome; feature: rumen; material: fiber-attached | host: Bos | place: Iran: Karaj | collected 2018-10
AATGTAAGGCGATGCCCCAAGCAAACCAAGGTATAACGCAGTAGAGATGTGTGTCATAAACTGGCTTGACAATTCCGTGGCAATCAGGTTGATATGGAATTGGTTGAAAGTGAAATTTGAACCCAATTTGTGCAAAAAAGCTTCAATATAGCGATAAGTGACAAAATCCCATTGGCTGGGAGCAAGGAGCAGTTCGAAGGTCTTGTCTTTGAAGCAAAACACGGCAACAGCCAACACCATCACCACGGCGATGATGCGGAACAACATTCGGCGGAGCACTTCAAGGTGTCCGCCGAAGGTCAGCAAGTTCGGGTCGGGATTATTGTTCGGATCCGTCGCCTTCTTTTGGCTCGGCTTGCGCTTCATCCGTCACTTCTTGTGGTTGGTTTTCTTCGATAGGCTCCTTCATGCCTTGCTTGAAACTTTGTACGCCCTTGCCCAAGCCTTTCATCAACTCGGGCACTTTTTTCCCACCAAAGATAAGCAAGGCCACGCCTGCGATGAGCAGTAATTCAGTTGTGCCGATGAATAATAGTATCATGCTACAAGATAGATTTCGTTGGTTTCAAAATTGATTTCCCAGTTGCCGTTTTCGGCGGATTCCCATTGGTACTTCTGCGCCATGCGATCCCACCAGCCTTGGAACTTGGTGCCGGTCTCGCCCATGTCCTTGACGAGTTTCTCGTATAGTTCGGTGTTGTCGGCGTTGAGGATTTTGGCCAATTCGTTCAAGCCGTTCCTTCTTTCGAAGAGTTGCTGGATTTCGTTTTTTTCTTCAGGGGTTACCTGACCTACTTTTTTCTTCATTGTTGATGTATTTGTTTGGTTGATTAATCACAAAACTTTCAAAACACTCAAAACTATTTTCTACGTGAAAGTCGCCAACCGGCTCTTTCCCTGCGGCGACACGGTTGTGGAGCCGCATTTGATTTGAGTTTTGCAAGTTTTGTGGGTTTTGTGATACATGATTATCAAAGCTCCTTCCTGACCTCAAACGGGTCCAAGTAGTTGATTTCCTTGATGTCGATGTTCGGCATGAACTCTCCGATTTTACGAATGTCATCCAAGAGTTCACGAGAAGCGTTGCGCTCGATATGCGCCATCACGCATTGTTGGTGCGAGGGCGTGTTGAGGTCCCAAGTCAGCTTGCGGTTGAGCCAGAGGCAGCGGCGACATTGATAGGCATCGCAGTTGCTACATAAGGGCGCATGGTCGAGTTGGAGCAGTTGCGGATTGGGGATGTCCAAGCCTTTTTCCAAGTCACCAACGGCATTGTCCGAAGTCGGTTGGTGATGGTTCAGTTGGTTGTCAACCTTTGTTTGCTCATCGTAATAGAAAGCAGGGCAGAGGTAGAATTTCCCGTTTGGCGCAAGGGTGATGTTGCTCACGCCCACCTCGCAATTGTGCATCTTGTCGAGCATCATCCTGTCCGTCAAGAGGTTGAATTGCGGGGATTGGCCTTGCTTGTAAAGGTCGAGCAAAGTGATATTCCACTCATTCAAAACTTGTTTATAAGCTTCAATCTGTTCGTCTGTGAACTGCTCCACATCAGTAATGCAGAGATTGATTCTTGCACCCGAAGCAAATAGTTTGGCGATTTCGTCCTTTTGTTTAAGCATTTCGCTGAAAATCAAACGGATAACCAAATTCTTGGCTTCCACTTTGTCGGGAATGGCATTGGCCACCTCCACATCGGCTTCGTTCCCAGTATCAATGCCCGTAGCAGGCTTGCAGCCAACAGGATAAATCTTTACATTATCGATGCTCTCAATGACCGAGGCGTATTCCTCTGGCAAGGCATATTCGGGGAAGACATACTGAATCATCAGGTTTTGCTTCATCCCGAATAGGATACCTTTCTTCAAAGTTTCGAGTGGCATTAAGTTGCGTTCTTTCAGTGGATTGTCGGCATGGCAATAGGCTACGCTGGTATCGTCTAATAATATAACAAGGTATTGCAGCATGGCTCAGCAGATTTCGGGTTTCACTTCACGTTTGTTGGCTTCGTATTGCTCGCGCAGGTCTTCTAACTCGAGTTTGCGGTAGAGCTTGTTCCAGTAGTAATTGTTGGCACGAACACGAGCTTTGTGCATGTGGCAGATGGCTGTGGCGCGTTGGAACACGGTGTGGGTCTGTGCAGCATCGTAGTTCTCACCTTGGCACCAGGCACAGCCGCTGGCCACTTCACATTCGATGCATTTTTGCGGACTTTGCGTCAGGCGGTCTAATGTGAGGAAGGGGCGGAGTTTGTTCTTGTCGATGCCATCGCGGATGTTGCCGATGACCCAAGTCTCCTTGTCGCGGAGCGAGTACTGCGCAAAGCGGGTGCAGGGATAAAGGTTACCCGCTGCATCCACACTCAACATCTTGCCCGCGCCGCACCAGTTCTGGTTGTCGCGCTCGGGGTCCATAGGTTTGCCGATATGTTCCGAGAAGAACGAGCAGGCGTAGTCCTGATAATAGCCGCCGTCGATAATGGCATCGGCCAATTGCATCAGTTGCTCCTCAAACTTCAGGTCGTCGCCCTCTTGCCAAACATCCTCGAACACCACGTTGATATTCACCTCGTGGATACCGAGACTATAAAGATGCAGCACACTCTCAGTGATATAGGGAATGTCTGCCGAGGAGATGGTGACCTTGGTGCCGCCGCCCGGGAACTGCTCTAACCACAGCGGTATGTTCTTCACCACGTCTTTGTAGGATCCTTTCTCGGTGATTTTGTACACGCGGTTGAGGTCGTGCTTCTTCTCCGTCCCGTCAATGGTGATGCCAATGGAAAGATGCTCGCGGTTCTTCTTGATGAAGTCCTGCACGGCTTTCTCATGGTAGTTGATGCCGTTGGTGGAGAAGGAGAAACGGTAACTGTTAAACCAGTGGTGGTTACGCCTAAAGAGCTCCGTCTTGATATAGTCACAAATCTTGTCGATAAGTTCGATTTCAAGGAACGGCTCGCCGCCAATGAAGTCCCACACCACCGACTCATAAGCGAAATCGGGGTCTGTTTCATGGTCGAGCACATAGTCGATGAAGGTTTTGGCCACCTCCCAGGGCATCCGTTCCTTCACATTCTTGCCCACAAGGTAGCAGTATTTGCAGGCCAACTGGCAGTCCTTGGTGACGATGAAGGTGATGTTCTTCGCCATGCCGGACTGCCAAGGGTCTTGGTTTGTTTTGATAATTGGCTTTGTCATCTATTAAACTTAATTATTGTTTGCTGAACATGAAAAGTGAATTTGTTATTTAGCTCCTCCAATGCATCTACCGTAACAACTGGCACCACACGTCCTTGTACAACCATCAGAATGGCAAGATGTATAGCATGTTTTATAACAACTACCTCCGCATCCGTCATCACAGACATATCTACAAGTTTGGCGGCAGCCTTTAGAACAACCAATTTTGCATTCAGCTCTACAATTGTCATTACATCCAGTTATGTTTTTGACAGTGTCATTCATAGATTTTATGCTATCTTGCACTTTGTCTTTGGATGTACCTTGACATCCACCAATACAAGCACCACTACAGGAGTCGCAGGTTCCTTGTGCTGTGTATGAACAACCATAGTTACAATTAGAGCAAATACTATTGCCAAACAGAGGGATGTTTGCGATGGAGATTATGCCAATCACAGGCAACACTTTCTTTGCCGTGATTTTGAAGAACTCTCTTCTGTTATGTACTTCTTTGTTCTCCATATATTAATAGGTGTAGAAGAAGTTATAACAACCCATTGGACAGGAGCCCATACAGGTTCTCAAACAAGTTCCTCCGCAAGTTGTATGGCATGAGCCAATGCAAGAACCATTACAATTTCCACATACCATGCTACAACTTGATGTGCATCCTCTACAGGCATCTCTGCACATGGTTGTACACTCGCCATTACAAATCGAACCACAGCCTATCGAACAAGCCGCAACGCAAACACCAACACAAGAATCTTCACATCCGAATTCGCATCCAGCAGATTCTTTTTGAACCACTTCTGCTAGTAATGGTGTTTGGCTAACAGCAAATAATCCCAACAAAGGTAACGCTTTCTTTGCAGCTTGTTTGAAGAATTCTCTTCTGGTTTTTAAGTCTTTGTTTTCCATCACGGTAACGTGTTTTATCTTTAAGAATAATTTGAGCGATAGCAACGTCCACTACAAGTCGAACTACAACTTGAGGAGCATCCACCATAGCAAGTACCATGACAGCCTTTTGAAGCAGTGTTATGGCAATCGCCATAGCATCCTCCATCACATTTTCCTCCACAAGAACCATCGCATTCACCATGGCAGCCTTTTGAACAATCTCCTGTACATGTTCCGCCGCATCCTGTCGAGTTACCCCCTTGTTTATTTCCATTTCCAGTCGGATTGACAGATGAACTACTGCTATGACCACAACATTTGTAACAAGCGTTTTTACAAGTATTGTGACAAGCATAATTACAGCCATTATTACTACTATTTTTATTGGAATCGTCATAAATTGCTTGAGCAATTACAGGATTGTCCAATAGAGCAACGATTCCGATAATTGGCAAAGCCTTTTTCGCGGCTTTCTTGAAGAACTCTCTTCTTGTTTTTAAGTCTTTACTTTCCATGTTGAATTATTTTCAAATTTAAAAAAGAGGGCAGCTACAGTATACGGCTACCCTCTTCATTGTGAGGGGGTTAAAAGTAATTGGAACCTTTACAGCTGCCACTGCACGAAGAACAGCCGCCTTTGCAAGTCCCAGTGCAGGAGAATTTGCAGGCATCCCATTGGCAGCTCCCGCTACATGTGCCTTGACAAGTGCCAGAGCAGCCGTAACATCCTAATGATTCGTTTTCTACTGCCTTGGCAATTACGGGATTACCAATCAATGCAATAGCGCTGATAATCGGCAATGCTTTTTTTGCGGCTTCTTTGAAGAACTCTCTTCTGCTTTGGGTTTCATTGTTTTTGTTGTTTTTCATTGCTTTTTTGCCAAGGTTATTACCCATTTTGGCTCATCGGGAATATTTGTTATTTAAAAAGATTGAAATAGTATCCTCTTGATACATATTTATAGTTTTTGCTGTAATGCTTGGAGTCTCTATAGTGAGGATTTTCTTTAATACTTGAAGTCAAAGCTCCTATGTAAATCAAATTAGTACACGGATTGTATTTTGCATTGAAAGAGTTTTTCAAGTAAAGGCCATTTATTTTGATAAATTGATAGACTTTTATATCAATTAACTCACATATCGATGGTGTTTGTGAAGTTGTGTTACATTTGGCAATGGAACGAGATGAAAATGTAACTGTTACAAGAGCGACAAAGAAAACAAGTAGTAATCTCGTATGGTTTTTGTATTCTCTGTTTTTCATTGTTTGTTTTGCCAGGTTATTACCCATTATGGCTCGTCGGGGATAATGGTTAGGATTTGGCTGCAAAAATACCCATACTCCATTTAGTGTCAATGGATTAAGCGTTAATAAAAATTACGGATTCGTCAATATTGTTTACCGTGCTATCAATTTGTATTTTTATTTCGACGAAGTTATGCAACAGGACATGCAACTCTCGCTACAAGCCAACGAACAAGTCCTATAACAGTAGTTTCGGCAAGTTGTTGCACATGTGCCTGACGTGCAACTTGAACCAGAGGAAACATAAGAACATGTGCCGCCACAAGACGAATTACAAGATCCACCGCAAAGTGTGCTACATCCATTAGGACAGGTACCTGAACAAGTGGTTTTGCAACCCGTTGAGCAGTTGGAACTGCATTGTTGAGAGCATCCCGTACTACATCCAATTTGGCAACTTGAACAATTGTTTTGAGCTGTGTTGGTACAGTTCCCATTGCAATTTGTGGAACCGCCACCTGAACCTGTTGTTACAGCTCTTACGAAATGCCGACAACTTTTAAAAAGGTTTTTAATTTCTATTTCATCAGAAGCCTTTTTGTGGAACTCTATTAGATGGTTGGTTTCACTCCAAAGATCAAAGTCAAATGTGCTGGAAAACAAGTCAGCATAAAAACCGATATCTTCTATATTGGTGTCGCTGCATCTTCCGGATAAAGGGATGAAGATGCTTTTCCCATTGATGCGGCTTTTGATTTTTACTCCTGCCACGGTTTCAAGTTCAAAAGCTTCAAGTTCACAATTGTCTTTCAGTTCTTCCCACTCCGATTGGGAAGGTGTTCTCCAGTTATTGCCCCACTTTTCCGTGGCAATATCGAAATCAGCTATGCCACCTAAATCCTTGTCATGATGTGGATACCCATTTATACCTAAGGATAACAATAAATCCTTTTGCTGATATGGGTAAAGACTATCGAAAGCGATTCTTTTACATTCACCTCTTTTTTGTGGTAAGGAAGCATTGACGTTGCACCTTGCCCATTTGACACTCAAACCAAGATCAACATAGTCGTGCCCATCAATTGCTCCTGTTGCTTCAGAGATGGTGTTGTCAGGAGAATTGTTGGCACTATTGCTACAATTGCTGCTGCATTCATTGGCGCATTCGTTGGAACAGTTGCTGCTGCAGGCTTCGCCGCATGAACGGCTACATGCTTCTGCACAACTACTGCCACATCCACTGCTACACGCTTCTCCGCATGATGAGGAACATCCAGTGCTGCAAGAAGAACACCCCGAGTTGGTGCTTGATTCGCTACAACTGCTGGAACAGCTTGATGAGCATTCTGCGCAACTTGGGTCTTTGCGGCAGGAGGTAAAGAAAGGGGTTGGGACAAGAATAGCTAAACCCAACACAGGAAGCATTTTTTCTGACGCTTCCTTGAAGAAATCTCTTCTGTTTTGTAAGTGTTTCATGGTTGAATTTTCATTATAAAATAGATACTTAAGTCATGTAGCCTGTTAGAGGCAGAAATGCTAACCTAAAGAGACATGATAACATACATTTTTGCATGTTGTACTGCACATACTAGAACAGTTGGCTTCACACCCACCGCACGCTCCATTAGCAAGGTATTGGCAACTCCATGTACAGCCAACGCATTTCTCATTGCAAGAACCTCCGCATGTTGCACGACATTGGCCTTTGCATCCTCCTGAACATGTAGAGTCACAATCACCTGTACAATTGCTTGCACAAGCCACGACACAACTTCCTTCACATCCAGAGGAACAGCCAACACCGCAAGATTTGGAGCATCCTGTCGAACAACTAGTTCCACAAGATTTGGAGCATTGTGTAGAACACCCTACCCCACATGCCTTGGAACAATTGGAGTAACATCCAGTTCCGCATGATTTTGAGCATCCACTTCCACATGAAGTGGTACAGTTCGATGAACAACCGCTACCACAAGAAGAGGAACAACCTGACGAGCAGCCACTACCACAAGACGAAGAACATCCCGACGAGCAACCGCTACCACATGAGCTGGTGCATTGCGAAGTGCAGCCAGATGAGCACGAACCTGTACATCCTCCGTTGCAAGAGCTTAAGGCTTCTTCAATGCTTTCGTCTTTGCTGCAAGCAACAAAATAAGGCATTATTGTGATTCCTACTAATATAGGTAATGCAGAATGTGCTGCATTTTTGAAAAAAGTTCTCCGGGTTATGATTTCTTTATCTTTCATCGCTTTTTCCATTTGTCAAATAAGAACGAACCATATATCTGAAATACAGAATGTTTGATTCCGATGGGTAGGCTGCGGCAAACGTTGTCGAATCCGTGCATATAGATGAAACCAACGGCAACCATGTCGGTCAGTTCCAAACCTCCTTTCACATAAAAGTTGACAGTCGGTTTTGAATAGAAAGAATAGTACTGCGAATTGCGCGAGAAAAAAATCCCACCACCTGAAAACTGAAATGACAAACCTCCGACGGCATAATATCTGGAATTTTGCATTTTCCATAAGTCAAATGGGTCACTTCGGTAGCCTACAGGCAAAATGTTGACTGAAAACGAGGGGAAAGAATAGTTGGAGTTACCAAGAGACATGTATCCCAAAGTTAGTTCGGAAAACATGTGTTCGGGCATAAAACTGGCAGTGATTTGGCTCCCCACATCTATGCCAAAACCAAAGCGAGGATGGGAATAGGCATCGAAGCTGTAGAGATTTGAAAAACCCATAGATAGGGAAGTTGTCAGCCTGAAATTCACATTGTTCAAAAAAGAAAACCATTTTTTTCGTTTTGGAGATGCTAAAATGGAATCTTCCTCTGGCTCTATTATTTGGTTTTCGTTGACCTCCGCTTGTGGCTCTGGTTCAATTGTATATTCGATTTCGATGGGTTCGATATATTTTTTTGAGACATAGCCGATGCCTTTTTTGAAATCAATTTCGGCCCACGACTTTTTCATTGTGCGTACGTTGATGGTATCGCCTTTGGAAAGCCCACCGATGACAGCAGACTCGGGTGAAGCCGCCTTGCGGACATTGAGGTAAGGGGCTGTGACTCTATAGGGAGCAGGAAAAGAGCCTGAGTTATTGGTTTGAGCCGACAATTGAAAAGGGAATAAAACTATGCATAAAACAATTGTGGCTATTAATCCAAAAGTTATATTTCTATAGTTATAGGCATAATCATGATGCATGGTTGAGATTTATTTATTTGACTTATAGGTATTCGAATTATTTTGCAAGACGTAAACCCATAGTATTTCTATTTTCTACTTCGCTATATGTATAATCTCGATACCATACGGCATGAGCCCAAGCTGTGTGATCAGAATACTCAGTAGCAACTATATAATCAGCACCTCTGTTTACATGCCGATTTCCTGTTTCATATCCAGTTGGGTTTGTTTGGGCTTCAGATGTATATGGACCGTATCGATCATAACACATTTCTCTTACGTTGCCAGTCATATCATAGATTCCTAATTCATTGGGACTCTTAAGACCGACAGGATGTGTCGTTTCGTTGCTGTTATTCTTGCACCATGCAACGGATGTCAAGTTGTTACCACCACTAAACAAATAACCATGACTGTTTGCACCTCCCCTTGCAGCAAATTCCCATTCGGCTTCTGTTGGCAATCTAAAGCTTTCGCCAGTAATATGATTCAAGCGTTCAATGAAGGATTGACAGTCATTCCAACTGACAGATTCAACTGGTCTTTTCGAATCCCCAATAAAGTGACTTGGGTTACTTCCCATTACAGCTTCCCACAATTCTTGTGTAACTTCATATTTTCCCATATAATAATCGCTTAATGTTACTTGATGAACAGGCTCGGAGGAAGAAGTGTTGTAAGTGTTGTAATAATTGATACCATTTGGGCTGTCATTTTGTGCACCCATATAGAAGGTTCCTCCTTCTATTTTTACCATCTTGAACCTAACACCATAAACATCATACTCGTTCCAATCCAAAGTCGTAAAAGTCTTTTGCTCACCATAAGCAGTCCCTTTACTATTGGTCACGTAAGCCCTATAGTAATACAAGGTATTGGCAGACAAAGGCCATAATTGACTTGAAAATTCACCTGTTTCAGTGCCTACATTTGTATGGGTTCCGGTAATGTCTGGCTCTTGGTATTGGCCATAACAAATACCACAGGCAATAATCATATCATTGCCATTGGAGGTCACGTTCCCTTCGCATGTAACTGAGGTTTGTCCAATGTTGGTTATTTCTCCGGTTACAACAGTGGGCATATATATAGTATGAGATGTCGTAAATGGTTTTTGGGTTCCATATCCAGTGCCTTTTTCATTAGTGGCATACGCACGTACATAATAAACAGTACTTTCCAAAAGGTTAGAGAGAATACCCTCAAATAGGCCTGTTCCAGAACCACAACTTACATGTGAATTGTGGATCATAGGATTCTCTGATGTTCCCCAACAAAGCCCACAATCTGTCACTTCGTAACCACCATCAGAGATTACTTCGCCTCCGCATTTTGCTGATGTATTGGTGATGTCGAAGACTTCTCCAGTGTGGACTAATGGCAAGTCATCATTTTGTTCCCCGCCATTATTGCCGCCTCCATCGGATAATGTTGTGAACCCCATTTCTTCACCGTACATTACCCCGGAACTTGTAGTTGCATAGGCTCTTACATAATACTTTGTTTCAGGTTTTAAGTTTTTCATTTCTGAAGTAAAATCCCCTAAACCTTGATTGTCGGTAGTGAAATAATTTTCAGTGGTCGGGCTGGGTGATTCTCCCCAACAAACACCACACAAACCAACTGAGAAATTGCCAGTTGATGTAACATCTCCTCCACATTTGGCGCTTGAGGATGTGATTTCTGTGACAGATTTAGTTGTTACAGTTAACTTCCCATTTGATGAATTGTTGTCTGATTTGTTGCAACTGGCAAACATGATTATTGTTGTAATGACAATTGCAAGAATTGCTTTTGATGATTTGATCTGTTTCATTTTTATGACGTGTTCGTTTTAACTTGTTGTTCCTTTGCATGTTTTATTACATGTTCCACTGCAACTCATGGCACAGATGTTTCCGCACATCCCAGAGCAAGTTCCGTAGCACGAAATACATCCGCTTTTTGAACCGCCCGAACACGAAGAGTCGCAATAACCATTGCATGTTACCTCACATGTTGTGTCACATAAATCATAGCACGAGTTCACACACGCGACAGAACAATATTGCATACATTGTGCTGTACATGCGTTGCACGCTCCTTTGGCAGTATCTTTACATGTTGAATTACAATCGTCTTTACAATTCGCCTTGCAGGTTGTTGTGCATTGTCCGGTGCATCCGCTTCCACAACCATTGCTGCATCCAGACCCACAGCCGTTACTACATCCATTGCCACAAACAACAGTGCATGTTTCACTACAATTGCCACCACATGCGCCTTCACACGTATCGTTGCAACTTGCATTGCAGGTAGTAGCACAATTTGAACATTGGTTTGAACTGGCGGAACCTTTGCATGTCGTTGTGCATTCGGTGTCGCAACCACCTGTGCAGGTATTTGAACAATAGGTGCATGATGTTGAAGTTGATGATTCCTTGCAAGTATCAGAACATCCTTCAACGCAAGAACTTGAACAACCATTATCGCATGCATTGTGGCATGAGGAAGAGCAGCCCGAACACGAATTAGATTCAGACGAACCTGTGCACGACTCCCAGCATCCTGATGCACATTGGGCTGTGCAGTCGGAGCAAGCAGAGTCTTTTTTGCAGGATGTCAAAATTGGGAGATTTCCACTTAATGCTACAAATCCAATAAGGGGCAACACCGTTTTTGAAGTCTGTTTAAAAAACTCCCTTCTCGTGTATAAGTTTTTATCGTTTTTCATACAATTAAGTATTTCACTGCAAAAATACTTTCTACACTACTATTAACATCGTTGCGATTGGTTGAAATAATTTACGGTTTCGTCAAAACAATTTACGCGAAAGAATTCTCGCTTAATTCATGCACAAGGGTTACGATTCTTTCCGCCTTGTCTGCCGAAAATGCTTCAAGATTTAGATGGACATCCAAATGTTGCGTCTTGAGGTGAGAGTCTAATCCGCTTCTCATTTGTACATCGTCCAAAAAATTGTGGTCTAATGCTTCAGAGATGTCAATGAGTTGTTCAACGCCTATGTCGTATCTCTCGAAAATGGAATACACATTGGGCCTTGCACAATTGATGCGACGGGCAAATTCGGTCACACTCATTCCCTTTTCATCAAATACATCTTTAATAAGGTGTCCGATGTGCATTCTGTGCGGTTTGGCCATGGCGATTGCTTTGGATGGATTAAGGCAGCAAATTTATTGATATGGATTTGTTTTG
>JAEEGL017405509.1_pt1 | contig 11724 bp, 12 predicted proteins | sample 9134231 | NCBI WGS metagenome assembly JAEEGL01 (sample SAMN16246548, study PRJNA631951) | gut metagenome | biome: gut microbiome; feature: rumen; material: fiber-attached | host: Bos | place: Iran: Karaj | collected 2018-10
GCTTCCTTAAGTCCAAGACCTGTAGCTTCACGTACAACCTTGATAACCTTAACCTTTTCAGCACCGATTTCGGTAAGTTCTACGTCGAACTCTGTCTTTTCTTCTGCTGCTTCAGCAGGACCTGCTGCTGCAACTACAACGCCTGCTGCTGCGGATACACCGAATTCTTCTTCGCAAGCTTTTACTAAGTCATTTAATTCTAATACTGATAACTCTTTGATAGCATCAATGAGTTCCTGAGCTGTTAATTTAGCCATTTTAATATCTCCTTTAAATTTTAAATTATTGATGATAGTTACTTTTGAAGCTTACGCTTCTGCTGCACCGGCTGCACCGCCTTTTTCAGCAAGCTGATTCATAACGCGTGCAAAGTTTGTGATAGGAGACTGTAAGCTGCCAAGTAACTTGGAGATTAACTGGTCTCTTGAAGGGATTGCTGCGATCTTAGCAATACCTGCTGCGTCGTATGCTGTGCCTTCTACAACGCCACCTTTGATTTCAAGCTTATCTGCTTCCTTTGCAAATTTAGCAATGATTCTTGCAGGAGCTGTTGCATCAGTCTTGCTGATTGCAATAGCTGTAGGTCCTTCAAGATAAGGAGCAAGAGCTTCGAAATCTGTTCCCTTAATTGCGAAATTAATGAAAGTGTTCTTGTATACCTTGTATACAACGCCTTCCTCACGAAGAGCTTTACGGAGTCTTGTGTCCTGCTCAACGGTAAGTCCTCTGTAGTCAACTACTACAGCTGTGCAAGCGTCCTTGATGTTTTCAGAAATCTCTGCAACGATGGGGGCTTTCAACTCAACTTTAGCCATTTCTTTACCTCCTTATTTATTTGCCGAAACAGGAAGTACTTTTATAAAAAGAAACCCTCTGCCACAAAGACAGAGGGTAAATAAACAAATACTTACTGGTTCCTCGGTAGGCGATATACTTACGTGGTTACCCACACCTACTGTCTTCGGCCTTGTATAAATTAACACAACTTTATATTTGTGTCAACTCCTTGATATTTAAAACAGTCTGAGCTGCTTTTTCTTTTGACTGAAAAGTCAATCTTAGTACTTAGCAACGCTTAAACGAACGCCGGGGCCCATTGTTGTTGTAAGAGTAGCAGACTTAATGTACTGACCCTTTAATGCAGCGGGCTTAGCCTTAAGGATAGCATCCATAAGAGCGTTGAAGTTATCGGAAAGAGCTTCTTCTGTGAAGGAAGCCTTACCAACGGGAACGTGAATGATGTTTGCCTTATCGAGACGGTATTCAATCTTACCTGCCTTAATATCGTTAACAGCCTTGGTAACGTCCATTGTAACGGTACCGGCCTTGGGGTTAGGCATTAAGCCCTTAGGTCCTAAAACCTTACCAAGACGACCTACAACACCCATCATATCGGGAGTTGCTACTACAACGTCGAAATCAAGCCATCCATCGTTCTGGATCTTGGGGATGAGTTCTTCACCGCCTGCGTAATCAGCGCCGGCTGCAAGTGCTTCATCTACCTTGGGTCCCTTAGCGAAAACTAAAACCTTAACGGTCTTACCTGTTCCGTGAGGGAGAACAACTGCGCCACGGATCTGCTGTTCAGCATGACGTCCGTCACAACCTGTTCTTAAATGTAATTCAACAGTTTCATCAAACTTAGCTGTTGCTGTCTTCTTAACTAATTCGATTGCTTCAGCAGACTCATAATATTTTGCACGATCTACGAGCTTAGCTGCTTCAACATATTTCTTACCATGTTTCATGTTTTTATCCTCCTAAGCCCTTATTATTCTTCTACTGTTACGCCCATACTTCTGCAAGTACCGGCGATCATGCTCATAGCTGATTCAATGTTAGCTGCGTTAAGATCTTTCATCTTAAGCTCAGCAATTTCCTGAAGTTTAGCCTTTGAGATTGTTGCAACCTTTGTCTTGTTGGGAACACCTGAACCTGACTTAATGTTGCAAGCCTTCTTAATAAGAACAGCTGCAGGGGGTGTTTTTGTGATGAAGCTGAAGCTTCTGTCTGCATAAACAGTGATGATAACGGGAACGATTGTGTCACCCATATCTGCTGTCTTAGCATTGAACTGCTTGGTGAATTCTACGATGTTAACACCGTGCTGACCAAGCGCAGGTCCTACAGGGGGAGCAGGTGTTGCTTTTCCGGCAGGAATCTGTAACTTAATATATCCTTCTACTTTTTTTGCCATAATGGCACCTCCTAATAAATATGTGGTTAAACGCGCGTTTACTCCGAGGAATTCGGACACGCTCCCACGTTAGTGGGTATATTTTGAGAGGATATCCTCTAAAATATCTATTTCATTGCGCGAACTTCGGCAAAACTGATTTCAACAGGTGTTTCACGACCGAAAAGTTCAACATTGATGGTGGCTGTCTGCTTGCTGTAATCCATCTTGGTAACAACGCCGACGGTGTCTTTCCAAACACCTGCCACAACTGCGATGGTATCGCCTTCCTTGAAGTCAACGGAAACATTTTCCATTCTGATTCCAAGAGGCTTCATCTCTGCCTCTGTAAGGGGCACGGGCTTTGATCCGGGGCCTACGAAACCTGTAACACCACGGGTATTTCTGACAACATACCAAGTGTCATCGTTCATAACCATCTTTACAAGAACATATCCGGGGAACATCTTCTTCTGTGAAGTCTTGCGAACGCCGTCCTTCATTTCAACAACGTCCTGAAGAGGTACGCGAACTTCAAGAATTTCGTTTTCAAGGTGACGGTTTACAATGGTCTTTTCCAAAGTAACCTTCACTTTATTCTCATAACCGGAATAAGTATGAGCTACATACCAATTTGCTTCTGCCATTGCATTTCCTCACTTACTGTGTGATAAAGTTAATACCATACTGAATTAAAAAGTCAAAAATGGTAATAAGAACACCGAGTACCAAGCATACGCAGGTTACTGCTACAGACTGCTTGAATACGGACTCTCTTGAAGGCCATACAATCTTCTTGAATTCTGCTGCCACAGTCTTGAAAAATCCGGGCTTGTTTTCTTTGTTAGAATCTCCCATGACAATCTCCTTTATAGGTGCAGATAATTATTTGGTTTCCTTATGTAAAGTATGACGCTTGCAGAATCTGCAGTACTTCTTTGTTTCCATACGATCGGGATGTGTCTTCTTATCCTTTGTAAGGTTGTAGTTACGCTGCTTGCATTCTGTACATGCTAATGTAATCTTTGTACGCATTCTAAGTCCCTCCGACTTTAATTTCTAATCAAATTTAACACTAAAATAAGAGACCTTTCCGTCTCTCGCTTGAATAACTTAACATGTATGCAAGCGTAAGTCAAGTACTTTCTTGAAAAAACTGTATTTTGGACCAGGAACCCCGTCCCCTAGGGCCAGAATTGGAAGGTGATGGTGTGGGGGCCGGCGGGAACCAGTACTCCCATGAAGCCAAAGTCACACTTTATGATCTCAGCTTCTTCTCCGTCAATATATGCCCTGAAGCCTTTCTCGAAAGGCACCGAAAAGAATACAATGTTTTCTTTAGCCATGTCAGCTTCCGCAGTGAAGCCGCGTTTATTCACGGTAAAATCCCTGCAGGCCGTTTCTTTTCGAAGCTCTACCTCTTTGGTGAAGGATTTGTATGTCATGTTCTGCATTACCGATATGTCGGTATGAGTTAAGATTCCATCGTATTTTTCCGCGTCCTCGTCACTTAGTATGAGGCATTTTAATAAAAGTCTGTCCTTGGAGCGCTTGCCAAGGCCCGATTCTCTGTACTCTGTTTCCGTTATGTATTCGTCAAAAGAAAATCCCATGGGAATAAAGTTTCGGTTTTCATATACCTGAAAACCGTTACGTTCATAGCAGTATGCATATCCCTGAAGCTTGCCGGGATCCGATACAAAGCTTATGGTTTCTACGGGAGTACCTTTCTCTATTAAAAAGTATTTTCCGGAAAGAAGAGTTCTTGCGCCTTCACGCTCTTCGTTTAAATAACTTGTGACCTTTCTCGATTCGCCGATACCTTCATAGAAAGCCATGGTGGACGGAGGAATCGTACTTATAAAAGAAGTGATGGAATGAACACCTTCCCACATCATCGGATAATTATATACGCATTCTTCAGTCTCTATTCTGTAAAATCCCGAATCATCGGTAATGGGGCATGCATTCATAACCGTCTGATCAAGGAAAGCCTTTTCTTCTTCAGGATATGTCAAAAATGAACCTTCTATTACCATTACAGCCGCAGTTATATAGCATCCTGCAATCACAAATATGCGCCTGTGATTTAATTTATCCTTATATATAAAGAACCACGCGCCGCCAAGAAGCACCACCGTGGCAATGGCCTCCGTCAAAAACATTTCAGGATTGTTCTTATATATAAGAAGATTCAACTCTTCTCCGTCTTTAAAAGGTACCAGAGAAGCCACTATAAAAAGAAAGACAATTATCGTAGTGATAAGAAGGCCTTTTTTCAGGAATCGACCGCTTATTGAAGCAAGCTTGTCTTCTTCTAACACCTTTACGGTCATAAGGCACATTATAAGAACCGGCATATAGAACCAGCGTGCATAATATTCGCTGTTAAAGGCTGAGAAGCTTGCATTTAATACAGGCACCATGGAAAAGGCGAGACATGTAATGAATATATTTTTGAAGGGCGATTTTTTAAAAGCAGCGAGATATGCAATAACTCCGCTTATTGAAAATAGCGGAATGTAGGCGCCTAAGCCCGAAACTCTGCTCATTGATTCATTAAAAAGTCCCTTTAATCCGGACACATCCGAAATCATTACAGCGGATTTTATGATGCCGATCGGCATGGTGGGTTCTTTATAAGAAAAAATATCATAGCCAAGCACGAGATCTTTCAGTCTGTCATTAAAGAAAGCATATGAAACCGCAGGATAGAGATAGGGTGCTGCAAGGAGCAACCCCAAAGCCCCCGTCAAAGCGCAACGTGCAAGTGCCATGAAAAAGCTCTTTTTAGATTCACGGAAAAGAGAACCATAAAAGCAAAAGAAGTAGATTATTAGGAAGATCACCTGTCCTACGAAGAAATAGTAGTTTATACAGGCGCATACCGCGGTCATTAATATAAAGCCCAAATATTTTTTCTTTTCCACAAGGCGTTCAAAGGCAAGCAAAAGAAGAGGGAAGAAAGCCACCGCATCATGAAAATGATTGTATACAAGCACCGCTCCCTGATATCCGCTGAAGGAAAATAAAAGAGCACCAAGAAATGCCGCTTCGTCGGTTTTAGTATGGCGGCGGAGATAGGCATAGGAAGTAACGGTCATGACGCCGTATTTAACGCCGATGATCCATGGCATGAGCCAGGGAATAAATCTTGTGGGGAAGGGAAGTGTCAGATAAAAGAAGGGGCTTCCCAATAAATAAAAGGCATAGGTGCCGATAACGCTGCCACCCAGATCCGTTGAAAAATCGTAAAAGAAATTGCCATGACGGACAAGATCATGGACATGCATATAGAAGGGAATCTGCTGTACATTGAAATCTCCATAATAAATAAACGCCCCCCGGGACGTAAAAAGAGTGGGGATCACGGCTGCCATAAAGATAATGAAGCCGGTCCAGAAAGCCTTAAAATATGGAGTTTCATAGCGGGTTTCAATTGAGCTGTCCATACACATAAAAATACCACATATCCTTGTAAAAAGAAAGATATGTGGTATTAGCAGTAGCTGTTGAAAAGCATTCCGGCGTAGTTACTTGTAACATACGGCGCCGTGAAATTGTGACCGGGATTCTTGTAGGCCACCACAACCTTGTTGGCATAGTTCATGGGGTTAATAGCCACCTGATCGGTCTTGCTTAACATAGAACCCGCAAATCCCTGAATCACATTAAACTTGTCGGATGCATTGTTTTCATCAAGATCCTTCATGAGCTCATTCTTGTCAACGGATATGTGTCCGTCATCGTTTATTGAGATTCCGACGCCCTTAAGGTCATCGCCACGGGAATCGGCTAAGCCTCTCATCTCCGATACAAGATTATTGGCAAGTGGATTCTTTTCCGTGTAGGAGCCAGCTATATCAATAAACTTATTGTAACCATCTATAAGCTTTGAAACATTCACAGCCATGGATTCAAGATCTGCACGAACACCGATCTTTACAGGTTCTTCGCCGGGATTACTTACGCGGTTTAAGTTGATCTCATACATATTTTCAACGGTAAAGAGATTGCCTGAAGCTTCGCGCTCCATACCGTTAATCACGAATTTCGAATTGGACGCATGAGTCGTGACATTGGAAAGTCCGAAATAATCAACAGATCCGGATACAAGGCTCGTATTATTATCGGATATTTCAAACATCTCGCGCCCGTTAGCGGGAGTTCCCGTATTCTTCGATTCGATTATCAAAGCACTATGATTGTTGGCATTAACATCAACGCGGGCATTAAGACCGATATTGGCACTGTTTATAAGTCGCACAAGCTTATCCTGTACGCTTCTGTTGGTATCTTCGCTGTTAACGCTGTACTGGAATTCGTAGTTAAGTCCGTTGGTGGATACGTCAAAAGAATATGTTCTGTCGGCAAGACGCTTAATATCCTGAGGCAGGTACTTACCCCTGTTTACCTGAGTCTTTGCAAGGTCCACAACTTCAATATCGAATTCGGGAGCCTTTTCAGCCTGCTTGCCTGAACCGATAAAGGTAACGCTCGCTACTGAATCGTCACTGGAAAAAGCAACTTTTTTACTCAGAAGCTCATCTTCTTTAAGTCCGCCAAGGGAAGCAATTGTATTGTGTAAAGCTCTTGCATTCTCTTTAAGCCCAACAACATAAGCCTTGGTGTCCTGAGACTTGTCCACAAGGTACAGAGGAGCGTCTTTATTCACTTTGACCATGGAATTGTACACATTGCGCAATTCGCTCTTTTTATGAGCGTCGAATTTAGAATCCGTCTTAGGCGCATATGTAGTGAGATAATAATTATAGATATTATTTATGGATGCTAAATCAGCCATAAGCTCCTCCTTTCTTCCTTGATAGGTATGCAAAATCCCTTTGCAAAAAGCTTAGTAAAAACTCTGCTATATTGAAAACATACTAATGGGTGAAATTTACCCATTTTTTGTTTTCATGATACCATAATGTTTGCAGATAGTCAAGAGATTTGTCAGATTTTTCTGAGGAGTTGTCTGTTTTTTTAATCGACTTTCTTTAGCTTTCCTATTAGTTTTCCTCCGCAAGTTTCAGAGCCGCTTCGATGGTCTTGTCCATGTCAAAATATTTGTACATGCCAAGTCGTCCGCCAAAGATCACGTTAGTTTCTTTTGCAGCTTCTTCAAGGTACTTTTCATAAAGAGCGGTATTCTTATCGTTATTAATGGGATAGTAGGGTTCGATACCGGGAGCCCATTCTCTCGGGTATTCGTAGGATACTACGGTTCCCTTGCATTTATTAAATTCAAAGTGCTTGTGCTCGATGATCCTGGTATAGGGAATTTCCCTCTCGGTATAGTTCACCACTGCATTCCCCTGGAAATTATCGGTATCCGGAAGATATTTTGTATCAAATTCAACGGTTCTGTACTCAAGGTGACCGAACTTAAAATTAAAATATTCATCGATGGGGCCCGTAAAAAGAACCTTACCGAAAAGCTCTTTGTGGCCTTCGTAAAAGTCAGCATACTCAGTATTTAAAAGCACTTCGGCACCTTCCAACAACTTTTCGATTATGGCAGTATAGCCGCCCACGGGAATCCCCTGGTAAGGGTCGTTAAAGTAGTTATTATCATAGATAAAGCGGACGGGCAGTCTTTTTATTATGGAAGCAGGAAGATCCGTGCAGTCACGTCCCCACTGTTTTTCCGTATAGCCCTTTACGAGCTTTTCGTATACATCGCGTCCGATGAGGGACAGAGCCTGCTCCTCAAGGTTCTTCGGTTCAGATATGTTGTACTGAGCCTTTTCTTCTTCGATTTTTGCCTTTGCTTCCGCAGGAGTCTTTACTCCCCACATCTTATTAAAGGTATTCATATTGAAGGGGAGGTTATAAAGCTCACCTTTATAGATCGCCACGGGGGAATTTATGTAATTGTTAAACTCCGCGAACTGGTTTACATAATTCCAAACTTCTTTATTGGAGGTATGGAAAATATGAGCTCCGTATTTATGAACATTAATGCCTTCCACATTTTCAGTATAGATATTTCCGCCGATGTGGTTTCTTTTATCAATTACGAGGCATGTCTTTCCCTTTTTCTTCATTTCATGAGCGAAGACAGCTCCGAATAATCCCGCTCCAATTACCAAATAATCATACTTTTTCATTTGCTTTCCTCTTTTTGTTAAATAAGAAAATATAAATAAATGTAAATACCGCCGCGCCACAGGTGTCGATCAGGACATCCGTGAATGTTCCGTATCGGCCGGGCACGAAATACTGATGGATCTCATCTGTTATCGCATATATGAAGCTTACAAAAACGCTTAATATAAGGCACTTTCTCTTAGCTTCGGTAACGCCCTTAAACCCAAAAGAAGCGGCAATGCCAAGAGCCCCATATTCGGTAAAATGGGCAATCTTACGAATTATTAAATGAAGATTTGACATCGCTTTATCCGACAGGGCATGCTTTGATACATCTTCCCACAGCTCTTCCAATGCTTTTAAAAATACGCCACTTGCAGCCGAAGACTCATCTCCCGCCATGGCGGAAAAAATAAATATTATCACCATGATCAAGACCATGGGAATAAACCTTAGTACTTTCTTTTTCATGTGCTTATAATAGCATCTTTATACGCATTAAGCCATCTAAAAATAAACGGATGTAAATTTAATGATGCAATAGACCGGCGGATGAATGTAGTCTATAATTGTATTGACAGGGGAGCGACTCATGAAGATTTTTTTCTTAAACTGGAACAGCTACGGAAGTGAAGATATTAAAGAAGCCTTTGAAAAAGAAGGGGCTTCTCTCTTTCTCTATCCCTTTTCTAAAAGCGTTCCGCGACGCGACCCCGAAACCGAAGCTTCAATAAGCGCTTCCATCGAAGAAGAAGCGCCGGATCTCGTATTTTCTTTTAACTATTTTCCCATTGTATCTACTGTATGTGAGCGCCTCAATGTTAAATATATAAGCTTTGTATATGACAGCCCCCACGTGGTGCTTTATTCCTATACGGTGCTTAATAAATGTAATGAGATCTTTCTTTTTGACAGCGCTGAATATAATAAATTTGCCGGGTCCGGCATTAAGACGATGCACTATCTCCCGCTTTGCGCAAATCCCGACAGGATAAGCCGGCTTATTTCCGATAGCAAAACCGCCTTCCGTTCCGATATCACCTTTGTGGGCGCTCTTTATACGGAAAAAGAAAGATATGTAAGCAATCTCACTACTTCGCCTGACGGCATCGAAACAAAAGAATGGCTTTATGAAGAATACGTAAAAAACAGGATCCTTACAGGGGCTGAAAGAATAAATCTCATAAATAAGGCTGCGGAAATTCCCGGAAAAACCGTGACGCTCTTTACACACGGGGAAAAAGAAAAAATATGCAGGGAAAGCGCCTTCGAAATATTAAAGGGCGGCGCTTCAGATACTCTGTTGATTCCCGGCATAAGCAAGAATGTACATGTGATGCCGCCCTGCCATCCTGATAAAGAAGCCCCCATAGTCTATAATCATTCAAATGTGAATCTTTGCATTACATTAAAGTCAATTCACAGCGGAGTGCCGCTTAGGGCCTTTGAAATAATGGCAAGCAAAGGACTCCTTCTCATGAATCACCAGAAAGATATGGATGATATCTTCACCGAAGGCGAAGATTATCTTATGTATGAAGATGAATGGGATTTTGATAAAAAAATAAAAGAAGCTCTTAACCGGGATAATACACCCATGATAGAAAGAGCCTTTGATAAGTTAAAAGAAAATCACACTTACAGGAACCGCGTGAGAGAAATGCTTAAATATGTTTAGTAAAAAACCGCCCCGTGTACGTTTGTATACGGGGCGGTCTTATGTTTATTGTGTGTAAAAGATTACTGGAGAAGTGATAATACTCCCTGGTTAGCCTGGTTACTCTGAGCCAGCATTGCCTGTCCTGCCTGAGCGAGGATGTTGTTATTGGAGTATTTAACCATTTCTGTAGCCATATCAGTATCACGGATTGCGGATTCTGCTGATGTGGTATTTTCTACTACGTTATCAAGGTTGTTGATGGTGTGATCAAGTCTGTTCTGTACAGCACCGAGTGCAGATCTCTGTGTGGAAATCTTCTGGATCGCTGTCTTAATAACTTCGATCGAATATAATGCATTGGTGTCATCTGCGCCATCAACCTTAAGACCGTTGATTCCAAGACCTTCTGCACTAAGTGATGCGATATCTACGGAAATCTGGTTATTGGATGTAGCATCTGCTCCTACGTGAAGCTTAAGTGTTAAGTTACCGGTGATGGTCTGAGATGTAGTAGGCTTCATAGCGGTAATGCCTGCTGCTGTTGCTCCGGTACCCTTTTCATCGATATATACTTTTGCTCCGTCCTTTAATGTTCCGTCTGTGTTGAAATAGTTTTCAAGAGCATTATCTGCAATTCTGTTTCCGTTAGCATCATAGAATGCTGCGCCGTATGCATGCTTAGCTTCAACGATTGATGCTGTCTTAGATGCACCGTCATATACAAGCTTGTCGCCGATCTGTGCATTTGCAACTGCTGTAGCACCATGATTTGCTGCTGTCAAAGTAACTGCGGTACCGTTTGCGTCGCCTTCTTTGATCCATGAATTACCATCATATACGAGGGTCACGCTTGTTGTACTTGTTCCTGTACCTGCTGTGATTGTAGCTGCTGCTGCCGCATCATTAACTACGGCTGAGGTGAACTTATAAGCCTTTGTTGCGTCCTTATCACCCTTAAGTAAGTAAGTCTCGTTGAACTTTGTGGTTTCAGCTACACGATCGATTTCAGATACAAGCTGATCGATTTCGTTCTGGATATAGGTACGGTCATCTGTTGAGTTGGTGCCGTTTGCTGCTTTAACGGAAAGTTCGTTCATTCTCTGTAACATATCCTGAACTTCGTTTAATGCACCTTCAGCTGTCTGTACTGCTGAAATACCGTCCTGCGCATTTGAAGAAGCCTGTGTAAGACCTCTGATCTGCTTACGCATTTTTTCACTGATGGATAATCCTGCTGCGTCATCTGCTGCACGGTTGATCTTGAAACCGGATGATAACTTTTCTGTTGATTTGGACTGATCCTTAACCGTAAGATTTAACATACGATTTGAGTTCATTGCTGTGAGATTGTGCTGTACTACCATTTTTCTTCCTCCTTAGATAAAAAGCTGCTTCCTTGCTAACAGGCATCCATGCCCGAATTTGTTTCGTTATGATACGGGTTTTTCCCGTTCTATCTTTTATATCGGATATATTTTTCGAAACTTTAGAGCAATTTAGAAAAATTATTAGAAATGTTACAAGCTCGACTAAGCTCGAAAATACCTCGCTAAGTGCTCTACACAAATAGACCGCCCAGTGTACGTTTGTATACGGGGCGGTCTTATGTTTATTGTGTGTAAAAGATTACTGGAGAAGTGATAATACTCCCTGGTTAGCCTGGTTACTCTGAGCCAGCATTGCCTGTCCTGCCTGAGCAAGAATGTTGTTATTGGAGTATTTAACCATTTCTGTAGCCATATCAGTATCACGGATTGCGGATTCTGCTGATGTGGTATTTTCTACTACGTTATCA
>JAEEGL017415662.1_pt1 | contig 11724 bp, 9 predicted proteins | sample 9134231 | NCBI WGS metagenome assembly JAEEGL01 (sample SAMN16246548, study PRJNA631951) | gut metagenome | biome: gut microbiome; feature: rumen; material: fiber-attached | host: Bos | place: Iran: Karaj | collected 2018-10
ACAATCCAATTATAGATTCTACTGTACCTATTCCTATATATATAAAGGTAATAGATAATTATGGTGAAAGTGTTGTATCTGATAGTTTTGAATATCAATTATCAAAGAATAATCCACCTGAGATTAAACAAACTTTTGCAAAAAGTGTAGAAGAAGAATTTAATAGTAATGTATTTGATGTTTATTTTAAAGTATATGATCCTTTTGATACATATTCTATATGTTTATCAGATAATTCTTCAGCTGAAGGTTGTGAATTTAAAGGAAGTTATAATGGTGCTGATAACAAAGATTTATTTGATACTAGTGCTATTGAAGAAGGTGGAGAGATTCCAGAGGGAGCAGATTATTACGTTTATACTTATAATTCCGGATGGGATTATACAACTGATAAAGAATTATATTTACATGTTTCTGATTCTGCGAATAATGTAGTGTCAAAAAAAGTAGCTTATGATTTGTATAATATGTGTAGTAATAAAATTATTGTAGATCATATTGATTATGAATTTGATGATACAATTGCAGGTAATGAACCAATTAATTATAAAAAATGTGAAGGTAAATGTTATAAAGATGATAATCCATTTTCTTCAAAGTATAATCTTATTATAAAATATGAAGATCGCTTTTTAGGTAATAGTTGTCCAGATGGTAAAGTGTCTAATGAATTATACTGTGATTTTCCTCTTTGTGCAGCTTCTGCGGTAGCTGATGAAAGTATTGTTTATATATTAGGAAAAACGCTTATTCCTGTTCCAGAGGGCGCAAAATTGGAGGAAGAACATGAGGGTATTGTTTATACTTGTACTGGATATTATAGATTATATGTGGTAGATATTCTTGATAATTATATTGAACCACATGAGCGAGAAGATGAATATCAAGTTGCTTGTGCTGAATTAGTTGGAACAAAATATATTATTGGTGGTAACTCCATTGTAATTGATGATACAAATTATGGAACGGGTCAAATGTTGGACTGTTCTGATCCGGAAGCTGTTGATTCTGAACCTTGTATGATTGATGATGAGGATGGTGATTAGATGAAGAAAAGTGCAATATACATTATCGGTTTTTTGGTGGTTGTTGCTGTTGTAATAATAATATGTTTAGTTGCTTTTAGAAAGTCTGATAAAAAAGAAGAAAAAAAAGAAACTGGTCCTATTTTTGGAAGTTACACAAGATTTGGAAAACCATATAAAGATCCAAACGGTGTTGTAATATCATCTGATATTTTAGTTGCTGATCATTGTATAGATAATATTTGTATAAGTGTAACAAAAATATCTTGTAATGATAATAGGGGTAGAATATTTTATAAAGTTACAAATAAAGGAAATGAAAAAATAGATGGAAAAATAAAAATTTCATTTCCAGAAAAAAGCATTAGCGTTAGTTTTAAAGATTTGAGTGTTGGTTCAACACAAGAGGCTTCTTATATATATAATGATTCAAATTTAAAACAAGTAACTGACTTTACTGTAGCTTTAATTTAATAAAGAAATAAAGAGGTGTAAACTCCTCTTTATTTCTTTATATAGTAATGACAAAATTGCAAAAATTTGTTAATATTATTATAGGTGGTAATATGAATATAAGAAAGATAGCTTATGGATTATTGGCTTTAAGTTTGGTATTGATTATGTCAGGCGGTTTTTCTTCATTCTTAATTGGTCTTAGAAAAGATAAGGAAAACACTATGAATTTAATGAAAGTGGTAGATGATGAGTTTGAGACTTTTAGTGCAAATACTTCTGTCTTTGAAAGCTTTAGAGAGGATTTATATGCTGAAGTATTAGAAGGCGCTGTTTGTAATCAACTTATCTTAAATGATGCTGCTGTAAAAAATAAATTATCAAATTATGAAAATTTAGTAGATGAATTAAGTAAGAATGTAAAAAGACTTGATAAACTATGTGTTGATGTATATTACCCTAATAGTACAACTAACAATAAATGCTTAAACTATAAGAGTATCTATGAGCAAGTTAATAATTATTATGTTACCGATATAAATAATTACAATAAAAATATTAAACAATGTAATAGTAGTGCTTCAGGAGATATTTTGCTTTTAAAAGAGTTTAAAAATAATAAAAAATATATAGATTTTAATGGTGATAAAAAATACGACGGAAAAGAAGAGTGATAACTGTGAAAAAGAGAAATAATAAAAAATATAAGCTACCTTTTAAAAGAAAGATTCTTATTATTGTTTGTGGTGCTTATATATTATTATTTCTTTCTTTTTCTTTTTTATTTTATGGACCTATAGATAGTTTTAAGGAATTCTGGATAACAAGTGCTATGACAACTATGGATCATAGATATCTTGCTACTTGGATTTACAGTGATTCTTATATTCAAAAAGTATTGGAAAAAAATAGTATTATTGAAGTGAATGAAGTTAGTGATCCTAATCAAATTAAGTTTCGAAAATATACATCTACTATATATAAAAATGAGTATGATAAAGAAATCCTTACACATGATAAGGATGCTTTATATAAAGTTATAAATATTAGTGGAAAAGGTTATCAGGGATTCTTGGTGGCTATATATGATCCTTCAAGGGTTAAAATTGCTACAACTGCATATTTGGGAGAAAAAGGAGAATCAATTTTAACTGTTAGTAAACGTGAAAATGCTATTATTGTGATGAATGCTGGTGGCTTCTATGATCCAAATTGGAATAGTAATGGAGCTCTTCCTCATGGTACTGTCATATCAAATGGTAAAGTGGTTAGTGATTATGATGATGCCAAAATGGGTGGAGGATTTATTGGATTTACAAATGATAACAAATTTATTTTAGGAAATATGAGTAAAGATGAAGCTTTGAAAATGGGCTATCGTGATGCGATAGAATTTGGACCATATTTAATTGTAAATGGAAAAAGAAGTTTCATAAAAGGAAATGGTGGATGGGGAATAGCTCCTAGATCTGCCATTGGGCAAAGACAAGATGGTATTGTATTATTCCTTGTAATAAATGGACGTTTAGCGAGTAGTATTGGTGCTGATATGGTTGATTTATGTGATGTTATGGAAAACTATGGAGCGTATAATGCTGCAAATCTAGATGGAGGTAGTTCATCTGAATTGGTTATTAATAATGAAATAATTAATACTCCTGTGGCAGGTGGAAAGAATGGACTTAGAGATATGTCTACATTTTGGATTGTAAAATAAGGTGTGTGGTTGATATGTTTTTTATGGATATATATTCTTCTTGTAGTGATCCGGCTGTTTTAGTAGTTCTTAAAATAGTAAAAAGCATTCTTAATTTGGTTCAAATGATTGGACCGATTTTGGCTATTGTAAGTTTAATATATACTATAATAATGCTAATTAAAAATCCAGATGAAAAAAAGTATGTTAAAAGAATAAAAAATAGTTTAATTGCATTACTACTAGTTTTTTTTGTTCCAGTAATAGTAAATACTGTTTTGGGAGCTTTAGGTGAGACAACAAAATTTAGTCAGTGTTGGAATAGTGTAGATAATACTTCTAGAACAACTGCCAAGTATAAAGAAATAAATTCATCAAAATCTACCTCTCAAATAGTTACTGATCCTTCTGAATATCAGAAAGGGACATCTAAACCAACATCTAGTTCAAGTTCATCAAATAATAATAGTAATAATAGTTCTGGAAGTAGAAGAGGTAGTGGAAATAATAAAAGTAATAAAACTGTTTTTATTGGAGATTCAAGAACTGTTCAAATGTATGCATATAAGACCGGAACGTGGAGTGGAGCTAATTATTCAAGTGGCGGTGTTCACGAAGTGGGAACAGATATCTATGTTGCTGAAGGAGCTCAAGGTTTGTCTTGGATGAAAAGTACTGGTATTCCGGCTGCTAAAAAGTATTTTGTAAATGGTAATGCTATTGTAATTTTAATGGGAGTAAATGATTTGAGTAATGCTGATAGTTATATAAGCTATATAAATGGTAATGCATCAAATTGGAAAAGTAGTGGGGCTTCATTGTATTTTGTTTCTGTTAATCCATGTAGTGGTAATTATAGTAAATTAAATAGTTCAATTAATACTTTTAATTCTAAGCTTAAAAGTGGGTTGAATAATAATGTTGGATGGATTGATACAAATAGTGTTTTAACAAAAAACGGTTTTAAAACTACTGATGGTTTGCATTATGATGCAAATACTTCAAATATTATTTATAATTACATAAAAAATATAGTGTAAGTCTTGTACTTACAATTTTATTTTGTTATAATTTTATATGATGGAGAATAGAAATATGGCAAATAAAGAGAGTAAAAAAGTTGTAAAGAAAAGTAATAAAAAAAAGAAACATAATTTTGGTTTAAAAGAGTTTATTTTTGATTTTTTAAGCTTGGTTTTTGTGTTAGCAGTAGTTTTATATTATGGTGGTAGATGTTTCTATTTCTATAGTTTACAAAGTACAAATAAAAAGGCTGCTGCAGTTAATTTAGACAGTGCAATAATAAATAATAATCAATTGGTTAAAACAGGGGATGGATTATATAAAAAGAAAAATGGTTATTATTTTAAAGGAAAAGTAGAAAATAATTATGTTTGGTTTGCTAATAGAATGTTTAGAGTGTTAACTATTGAAGAAGATAATTCTGTTAGACTTGTAAGTAATGATTTGGTTTCTATGTTTATGTGGGGAGATAGTGAAACATATGATAAGTCTAATATAAGATTATGGTTAACGAATACCAAAGATTCTGATTCTGGAATATACTATAATACTATTCCTAATTATGGCAAATTTGTTAAAAAAACAACATATACTTTAGATACTCTAGATGGAAAAAAGGTAAAATCTGGAAAGGAAAAATTCAGTGATAGTGTTGCTTCAATTTCATTAGATGATTATATTCTATCTGGTGGAAAGGAAGGATTCTTAAATAACGGTAAATTGTATTATTTGCTTGGCTTTACAAGTGATAAGGATTATTTGTATGTTGAAGAAGATGGAAGTGTTATGAGCTGTGATAAATTAGATGCATATGGTATTAGAAGCGTTATCACAATAAAGAAAAATACTACTATAAAACAAGGTGATGGAACAATAAATAATCCATATACAATTGATATGGGAACAGATAATAATTATGTTGATAGTTATGTTAAATTAGGTGATGATATTTGGAAAGTATCTTCAAATAATAATGGTATTTTAAAGATGTATTTAAATGGATATATTAATATCGGTGGTGCTGAAGTTTCTAAAGCATATAGTAGTGGAAGTAATAAGTTTGATTATTATGATTGGAGTAGTACAGGCTATTATTTATTGAATGCTTATTATCCATCATTGCCATATAAAAATTTGATTGTTAATAATAAATATCCTTTGGGTGAATTTAGTGCTGAAACAGGTTATTATTATGCAAATATATATAATGATTCATTTGAAGGACCAATTACAATGTTAAATATATTTGATTACGTATCAAATAATGAATTAACTGATTTTTATAGAAATAATACAACTTCTTCTGTTGGAGATATTCAATATGTCACATATTCTAATGGATTAGTTGAAGAAGCTGATGTTAGATATGAAAAACATATTGTTCCTGTAATATCTATAGATTCTAAAACTATTAAAGGTGGTAGTGGAAGAATAGACGATCCTTATGTTGTGGAGTGAATAAGATGAGTAAGAAAAGAAAAAAGAAAGTAAAATTTAAGTTAAGTATTTATACTGTGTTTATTTTTATAATGGATTTACTTGTTATTGTAGGGTTAGTTGTTGTTAATACTGGGAAATTTAAGACATTTTGGATTCCTACTGCAATGACAACAATGTCTCATAAGTATTTAGCATATACATTATATGATCAAAAGACAATTGATAAAATAATGAGCGAAAACTTTATGGAACAGACAACAGAGGTAATTAATCTTGATGATATTGATATCAATAAAGGTGATATGTTTACTAAGAGATATACAAATAAATATGAAAAAGAACTATTTACTAAGGATCCAGGCAATGACGTATTTAAAATAATTAGATTAAATGAGTCAAAATATAAGGGTTGGTTGACTGCGGTTTATGATCCGAGTGATGTTGAATTGGCAGTAAGTAGTAAACTAGGTAAAGCAGGACAATCTGTTAATACTTTAGTTAAAGATAATGACGGACTTGTTGGTATTAATGGAGGAGGATTTGAAGACTTAGATGGATGGGGTAATGGTTCAATTCCTTATGGAGCTATTATAAAGGATGGAGAATTAATCTGGGAACATTCAGGTGGCTCTGGAGGATTAATTGGGTTTACCAAAGATCATAAGATGTACTTGACCGATAAGGCTCCTCAAGAAGCTATTGCCGATGGTATGATGGATGCTGTTGATTTTGGACCTTTCCTAATTGTTAATGGTAAGACTTCTAAAATCCATGGTGACGGAGGTTGGGGAACTGCCCCAAGAAGTATAATTGCTCAGCGAAAAGATGGTGTTGTATTACTTCTAAGCATAGAGGGTAGACTTCCAGGATATTCAACAGGTGCAACAATGAATGATGTAATAGAGATACTATTAAGATATAAAGCATATAATGCTGCAAATCTAGATGGAGGAGCATCTTGTACAATGAGTATCGATGGAAAGCTTTGGAATAGACCTTCTGCAGGTGCAGAATATGGTGGAAGAACTGTTTCAAATGCTTGGATTGTTACTAATAAACAAGGAAAAGCTGCTCAACTTCCTGATAAAGATAATTATAAATAGTAGGTGATTTTATGGGATTATTACAACCTTATATTGGTAGATATGTTAGTGCACCATCAGCATCTGAAGTATTAGATGCTCAGGCTGTGTTTGATGGTTGTGATGCTGTGGAAACACAAATTTATGGAATAACTGGTTATGCAAGTCAGATGAAAACATATGCAGGAAAGATTGATAGTGATGCATTGTCAATTGATGGGGCAACAATTGAACCAATTACTGAATCATATTATGCATATTTAACAGAGCGCGAAAGTGCTATAGAAACATCTGTAGAAGAAATAAGAACAATGGTAGAACAACAGTATAATAGAATTCAGCAGGATTATAATGAAACTGCTCAAAGACAAGATTTGGCTGCAGGGAATGGAGGAAGTTAGTATATGACAAATGATTTTTTGCCTGTTGGAAGTGTTGTATTATTAAAGGAAGCTACTAGACCAATTGTTGTTATAGGTTATTCAGTAGTTGAACAAGGAAGTAAAAAACTATGGGATTATTTGGGATGTGCATATCCTGTGGGGGTAATTGGAACAGATAAAAACTTATTGTTTCAAAGAGAACAAATAGAAAAGGTAATATCTGTTGGGTATGAAGATGATGAATGCAAGGAATTTTTAAATTCTTTAAATAAGGAATATGATAAAATAAAAGTAGAATATGGAATGAAATAGTATGTCAGAAGTCAAATATAATGGAGATACAATTAATTCGACCGTTCAAGAAATTGATTTGGTTGGTAATAAGCTAGGTCTTATGGCAACTGACGTTAAAAAGGCAACAACGCAAATTCTTTCTGCCAGAGGATTTACTGATTATGTCGGTGGGTTATCCAGTGACTCTTTTAGTAGTGTTGTAGAAGAGTGTCAAGATGCTGTTACTGAATTTATAAATGGAATTCGTCAGCAACAGATTATTATTCTTTCATACTCTCAAGATGGTGAGGCAATAAAATCATTTTTAGAGAGTTTAAGCTTAAGAGAATTGAATACATTGGATTTCTCAGCATTAGATAAATATTTTACAGTTGATACTGTTGCTGGAAAAATTTTAAATACAACGGGTGCCACTATAGCAACATTTGGTACAAGTTTGGTTGAAGGAGTTTTGGACTTTGGTGAAACATGTGTTGACTTTATTGCAACGGCAGGGACTGGAGTTCTTTCTATTTTTACGGGTATGTATGATTTGTTTACTGGAAGCCATGTGACTGAAGATATGTGGAATGGTACAAAAAGTTTTGTTTCAGATAAAAAAATCGAGAATATTTTCAATTCATTTTATAATGAGACTTCAGTTGGACGGTGGATGAAGGATAATTCGCTAGGTTTTGATACTGTCAGGAGTGTTGGAAAAGGAATAGGTTATACGGCAGGAGTAGTGGCGCTTACGGCACTTACTGGTGGTGGAGCATCGGCTGTAACTGCATCAAGTTTGGCAACAACTGCAGGTGCAATGGGCTTTTCAAATGGAGTAGAAGAGGCATGGGCAGATGGTGCATCAACATTAGATGGATTAGCATATGGAACTGCGGCAGGACTATGGGAAGGTGCTCAATGGTATGTCGGTGGAAAAATAAACCAATTAGGTGGAAATTCTTTTGGAGATGTTGCAAAAAGAGTTTTATTAGATACAGCTGATTCTGGATTAGAAGGTTTTGTCCAACCAGGATTATCGATGATATACAAAGATTATGGTGGATCAAATTTTGGAGAAAATTACCAGAAAGCCTTTGAGAGTATGGGAGGCTGGGGTAATGTAGGTACTCAAGCAGCGATAGGTTCAATAGCCTCAGCAGGTGGAGAAATATTTGGATTAAGAAAAGCTTGGAAAGAGAAACAATTATCTGGTTCTGATGTTGGAACAACGGCAACAGCAACAGCTGGGGGAACTGGAGCTTTGGCATTAGGGGCAGATGGTGCAAGAAAATTATTTAGTGATACAACATTAAAAGATGTAGATGTAGATAGTGCTGCAAAAAGTGTAGATATAGATGGAGCAGCAAGAAGTGTTGATGTAGATAGCGGACCAACCAGAGTAGAGGTTTCAACATCAAAGGGAACAAAAAAAGTTGATGTTGCAGATACAACAATTAAAGGATCAGATACAACACCAACTGTAAAAAGATTAGGGACAGACGTAGATGGTGGGCCAACAAGAGTTGATACTTCAACAACAGGTGGAACGAGAAAAGTTGTGTCTGCTGATACAACAATAAAAGTATCAGATACAACACCAACCGTAAAGAGATTAGGAACAGATGTGGATAGTGGCCCAGCGAGAGTAGAGACTTCATTAAGTGCAGGAACACGAAGTGTTGCAGTAGTGGATTCAACTCCTACAGTTGCAAGGACAGTTGATTTATCTGCTAGTACTGCTAGTGCAGCAAGAAGTGTAGATGCTCAGCCACGTACTGTTGTTGGAATGGGAAGTGCAGATGTTTCAACTTCTAGAGTAGTTGGTGATGTTTCAACACCAAGAAGTGTTGAATATAGAATGACAGGTGGAGATGTAGGAAATGTAAGACCTGATGCTCCACAAGCAAGAGTAGTAAGTGATACAAATATCACTACTACATCAACAAGACCAAAATTTTCAGACAAGGTAGTTCTTGATGATGCTAAAGTTATAGCTGATACAAATACTTCTACAAAGGTTGCGGTAGCAGATACTACTGCAAAGGTTGCCGCAGGAACAGTTGCTGCTGCAGAGTTAAAAGTAGCAAGTATGACTGATGTAGATGTTCCTGCAAGGATGATGGGAGATGCTGATATCTCTACTTCTAGAATAATGGGAGATACTGATGTTTCTACAACAAGAATGATGGGAGAGTCTGGTGCAGAAAAAGGATTTGATTATAAAGTACATGGTGATGACGGAAAAATACCTAAATTAGATAATAGTACTACAAAGAAAACAGATATAGATGTTTCATCATCTAAGAAATTAGGAGATACAGATTCAACTATTAAAGTTGATACAGATGGAAGATCAAAAGTAGATGTTGATGAAAAAGTAAGAGTAGATTCTGTTGTGAATGAAAAAACAAAAGTAGATGCCATAGGTGAAGAAGGAACAAAAGTAGATGTTGCAGGTGAAGAGAAAATTAGACCGGATACTGCAAGTGAGGGAGGTTCAAGTAGTCCTGTTGAAAGAATGAGAAAGAGGACATTAGATGATATAGAAGATGGATTCGAAAGAAAAAAGGCTGCTCTTGAAACCGAAAAACAAGCAAAAATTAAAGAAATAAAAGAAAGTGAAGGATTATTAAAAACAGTTGGAGATGAAGATGTTTCAAACTCTAAAATTGCAAAGGTTGAATCAGAGTATGATGCTAAGATTGCTGACTTAAGAGAAGCGACAGATATGAGGAAGGCTAAAATAGAATCTTTGGCTCCAGAACATGTAGAATCTTATTATAGAAGTACACATGCAATCGAGAGTCCTGATGCATCTCTTAGAGAAATCCAAGCTGCTAAATCCTTTGATAAAGATGAATTGACTTATTTACAGTATGGAGAGACTGGAACCTCTGGTCGTACTATTCCGGAAATTGAAGCAAGTATTAAAGAACTTGAAGCACGTGAAATTGAAGTTGCTAAGGCAACTAGAGAAAGATTATATGCTGAATCTAAGCCTAATGCTGAAATTTCAAGAAAGGTTAATAGTGGAGAATTAGTTGAGTATCATTTAGGTGATGGAAGACCTGGTTATTCACATGAAACAATAGTTGGACAGGTAAAAGATATGTCTATTAAGGATGCTGTTTTCAATGAACGAGTTGCTGATACAATAGAGACTTTAGCAGATAGATATCAGGTTCCTTTTGATGAGATGAGAGAAGTAGTTGATTCAAAAATGGCATCTATAATACATGATAGTGAGTTTGGTATATTTAGGAGTGCTGATGCTCTTGATTCTATTTTAGATAGTGGATATATTAAAAATCAATTTGAGACGGGTACAAGTGCAGGATTTATAGGAACTGATGCTGCTAAAAAGCATATAGCTCGTGCTCAAGCTGAACAAAAGATATTTGGCTTGGATATGGATACTCCATATGTTGATAGACCTATTTATGGAGTAGCACTTCCGGGCGAATCTGCAGCATTTAAAGATTATGTTGAAAATTGTTCAGCTAAAATGTATTCTAGGGGAGATAATGGTGGCTGTCTTATTGTATTCAATAAAGATGCAGTTTCTGATTGTGCAACATATACTTTAGGAGATTCATATGATTATAGACGTACTGTTTCAGCAACGCCTGTTTCTGATCCTAAATTCTCTGGAACAAGTGCTTCTAGATTCTATGGTTGTAATACAATTGAAGATGTTAAGAATGCTACATTTGAAGATTTATTCCCAAGATATAGTAATGATTATCTTGAGGTTCAACTTCATGGTCAAGCATCACATGCAATGACTCCACAAAATATTAAGGAAGTTGTATTCTTTGATAAACCATCTTCTGCAATACAGCAAAAACTTGAGACACGTGGTATTTCATGGAAAGTATTAGGTGATGCGGATGCTCCAACTAATACATTATTGGATGCATCAGGTAGTATGGCTAAAAATGCAGATATTTCATCAAAGGCAATTGTAGGTGAAACAGAAATATCACCAAAAGCATTTGCAAGTGATGCAGATATCTCAACACCAAAGACAATAGCGAGTGATGCAGATATCTCAACATCGAAGGCAATAACAAGTGATGCTGATGTATTGACAACAAGAGAAATTGAAGGTAGTGTAGATACAACTCCATCTTCATTAGAAAGAAGAATGGGAGTAGATATAGATGATGAATCAAAGTTGATGTTTCATCATTAGAAACTAAAAATGTTGGAGCAGTTGATACAACATCATTAAGAACATTAGATACTGAAGTTAATTCAAAGGGAAGTACAGATTTTAGAATTGCAGATGGAGATGTTGATGGAGTAAAAGCTGACGTTTCAACAACAAAAATGATTGGAGAAAC
>JAEEGL011513089.1_pt1 | contig 11723 bp, 7 predicted proteins | sample 9134231 | NCBI WGS metagenome assembly JAEEGL01 (sample SAMN16246548, study PRJNA631951) | gut metagenome | biome: gut microbiome; feature: rumen; material: fiber-attached | host: Bos | place: Iran: Karaj | collected 2018-10
ATGCCGAGTTTTTCGAGGAGGGCACGGGGCTCGGGGTCGTGACCGCGGAAGTTGCGGTAGAGGACGGCCTCGTCGTCGGAACTGCCCTTGCTCAGGATTTCTTTGCGGAAGGCATCTGATACCTCACGGTTGAAGATGCCTTTTTCTTGGAAGAGGGAGAAGGCGTCGGCCTCGAGCACCTCGGCCCATTTGTAGGAGTAGTAGCCGGCGCTGTAGCCGCCCGAGAAGATGTGGCTGAACGCCGTTGAAGTGCAGGTGGCGGGGTTGACCGGCAGGACGAGACAGTTGCCAACGGCGCGCTTCTCGAGCTCCTGCACGCTCTCGCTCACCGGTTCCGAAATGTCGTGCCATGCCAGGTCGACGAGGCCGAAGTGCAGCTGGCGCACCTGGTAGTAGGCCGCGAGGTAGTTCTTGGCGGCCACGATCTTGCCGATCAGTTCGTCGGGGATGGGCTCCCCGGTCTCATAATGCCTTGCGAAAGGCTTCAGGTATTCGGGCTCGTATGCCCAGTTCTCCATTATCTGGGAAGGAAGTTCCACGAAGTCGTGGTCCACGTTGGTGCCGCAGATGGAGCCGTAGCGGCCCTCTGTCAGCATCCCGTGCAGGGAGTGGCCGAATTCGTGCAGGAAGGTGGTGAGCTCGTCGTGGGTCAGCAGCGAGGGGGATTTGTCCGTAGGCTTGCTGAAGTTCGTGACTATGCTCACGAGCGGCCTCTCCTCCACTCCGTCGCGTATGCTCTGGCCGCGGAACTCGGTCATCCACGCTCCGCCCCTCTTGCTCGCGCGGGGGAAGAAATCGCAGTAGAACAGCGCCATGTGCCTTCCGTCGGCATCGGTCACGTCGAAGACCTTCACGTCCTTGTGGTAGCCCGGGATGTCCTTGCGCTCGGTGAACTGCAGGCCGTAGAGCCTGGTCGCGAGGCCGAACACGGCGTTGATGCAGCTGTCCAGCGGGAAATAAGGCTTGAGCTGGCCGTCGTTCAGGGCGTATTCGGCATCCTTGTACTTCTCGGCCCAGTAACTGAAATCCCAGGGCTCGAGTTCCTCTCCCTCGAATCCGTGGGTGCGGGCGTAGGCGAGCACCGTGGCGACCTCCTCGCGGGCGGCCGGCAGCGACGGTCCCATAAGCTCCCCGAGGAAACCGTAGACCTTGTCCACGCTGCCCACCATGCGGTCCTCGATGACGTAGTCCGCATAGGTCTTGTAGCCGAGCAAATTAGCCATCTGAAGGCGCGTATCGGCGATTTCCTTGCAGATTCCGGAGTTGTCGAACTCGCCTCCGAATGCGCGCGCCCCGTAGGCCGTGCTGATCTGCTTGCGGAGCTCGCGGTTGTCGCAGAACTTCATGAACGGAGCATAGCTGGGGTAGGACAGGTCGAAGGTCCAGCCTTCCTGGCCCTTTTCCTTCGCGGTCGCGGCACCCGTTTCAATCATATAGTCAGGCAGGCCGGCGAGGTCCGCCTCGTCGGTGATGTTGAGCGTGTAGGCATTGGTGGCCGCGAGCACGTTCTTGCCGTAGCGCAGGGTCAGCAGAGAAAGCTTCTCCGAGAGCTTGCCGTAGGTCTCCTTGTCCTCCGGGCTCAGGTTGGCACCGCCCCGCACGAAACCCTTGTAGGTCTTCTCCAATATCCTCATCTGGTCCTTTTCCAGCCCGAGGGAATCCTTCTGCTCATAGACGGTTTTCACCTTGCGGAAAAGCGGCTCGTTGAGGGAAACGTACATCGAGAACTCGTTCATCATCGGCGCCACCTTCTCGGCGATCTCCTGCTTTTCAGCATCGGCGTCCGCCTCCAGGAGGTTGTAGAAAATGCCGCTGACGCGGTCGAGCGTCCTGCCGCTGAATTCCATCGCCTCGATGGTGTTGGCGAAGGTCGGAGCCTCCTCGTTGGCGACGATCGCGTCTATTTCGGCCTTGGCTTCCTTGATTCCCTGCTCGAAAGCGGGAAGATAGTGTTCGTTCCTGATCTTGTCAAACTGCGGCGCGCCGTACGGGAGCGTCGATTCGGTGAGTAGCGGATTGTCCATCTTGCAAGAAACTGTGAGTGCGAGGAGAGCCCCCGCGGCTATGGTTGCTATTTTCATAATGCCGCAAATATAGTATATTTGTAAGATGTTTAAATCATTCTTGAGACGATGAGACCTATTATCACCCATTTCACCGACAACGATCTCTACACCTTCACCTGCCAGTACTACATCCTGAGCACCTATCCGCGGGCGGAAGTGGAGTACACTTTCTTCGACCGCAACGGCCAGGTCTATCCGGAAGGATTCGCCGGCCAGCTCCGCGAGCAGCTGGACCACATGAGCGAGGTGACCATCACCGATGAAGAGGTGGACTTCCTGCGCCGCCGCTGCATCTTCCTGCCTCTGTGGTACTTCACCTTCCTCAGGGGCTACCGCTTCAACCCGCGCGAGGTCACGGTGGAACAGGACGCCGAAGGCCATCTGGACATCAAGGTCCGCGGCAAATGGTTCTCCACCATAATGTGGGAGATGCCGATACTCAGCTGCATCTCCGAACTGATGCACATGCATCGCGGGGACTTCGAGCGCTACGACGCCGCGCTGGAAGAGCGGAAGGCGCGCGAGAAATCCGAGAAGATTTTCGGCGCCGGCCTCGTGTTCGGCGACATGGGAACCCGCCGCCGCTTCAGTTTCGCGCACCACGACATGGTGGTCCGCACGATGAAGGAAGTCTATACCTCCCGCGAATGGCCGGGCAAGTTCACCGGCACTTCAAATGTCTGGCTTGCAATGAAATACGATTGCAGCGCGCTGGGTACGATGTCCCATCAGCTCATCAGTTTCGAGGAGAACGTCAGCGGCGTCTTCGAGTGCAACTTCAACGTGATGAAGAAGTTCAGCGACGTCTATGACGGCGACAACGGAATCTACCTCTACGACTGCTTCGGGGACGAGGTTTTCTTCAGCAACCTGAGCAAGCGCATGGCGATGATGTACAAGGGCCTCCGCGTGGACAGCGGAAACGAGGAGGAGCAGACCGAGAAGATCATAGCCAAGTACAGGCAGCTGGGCATAGACCCCGCCACCAAGCAGGTCTGCTACAGCAACGGCCTCAACGTGGACCGTGCGATAGAGATCCACAAATACGTGGACGGCAGGGTGCAGGATTCCTATGGCGTGGGCACCTTCCTCACCTGCGACGTCACCGGAGCGGAACCGATGAACATCGTGGTCAAGCTCACGCGCGGCCGCATCACCGAGAGCCGCGAGTGGCACGACTGCGTCAAGCTTTCCTGCAACCTGAGCAAGACGCTCGGCAATCCGGAGAAATGCGCATACCTCACCAAACTGCTCTCCAACCCGCAGTTCTGAGTTTCCTTTTTTCCATATTTATGACTAAATTTGCGCCCGTTTTTACGTGCAAGTGAATATATTACGATAAAACCTATGTCCAACAGCAAGTTTTCTGTAAAGTACTGCGTGCTTCTGCCCATCGTGCTGATTATCACCGTACTTCTCTGGGCCCTTCCTACCAGCGCATTCGGTATCGAGACCCTCACCCCCGTCCAGCAGCGCATGATCGCGATCTTCGTGTTCGCGGCCCTCATGTGGATGTTCGAAATCATCCCCAACTGGACGACCTCGCTCATCGTAATCGTCGTGATGCTGCTCACGGTGTCCAACAAGGGCCTCGCCTTCATCTGCAATGAGGCGGCAGGCACCCTGGTGGATTACAAGAGCATCATGGCTTCCTTCGCGGATCCTGTCGTAATGCTCTTCCTCGGCGGCTTCGTGCTCGCCATCGTGGCATCCAAGTACGGCATGGACGCAGTCATGGCGAGGGCTCTCCTCGGAATATTCGGAAAGAACCCCAAGATGGTGCTCCTCGGATTCCTCCTCGTGATCGCCATCTTCTCCATGTTCATGAGCAACACCGCCACCGCAGCGATGATGCTCGCGTTCCTTGCGCCCGTGCTCAAGGCCCTTCCGGACGATGAGACCGGCAAGGTCGCACTCGCGCTCTCCATCCCGGTCGCAGCCAACCTCGGAGGCATCGGAACCCCCATCGGAACCCCTCCTAACGCCATCGCCATCGGCGCCCTCGAGAACGCCGGCTACAGCATCGGTTTCGGCCCCTGGATGGCGCGCATGGTGCCTTTTGTGCTCGTGATGCTCGTCATCGCCTGGCTGCTTCTCCAGACCTTCTTCCCGTTCAAGACCAAGAGCCTCGAACTCAAGATCGAAGTCAAGCCCCAGGAGAAGTCCTGGAGGACCTACGTAGCCTGGATCACCTTCTTCGTGACCATCCTCCTCTGGGTCACCGAATCCCTCACCGGAATCAACTCCAACATCGTGGCCCTCATCCCGCTCGCAGTCTACACCTGCACCGGCGTGTTCTCCAAGGAAGACATCAAGGAAATCAACTGGAGCGTCCTCTGGCTCGTCGCCGGTGGTTTCGCCCTCGGAACGGGACTTAACAAGACCGGCCTTGCTGCCACTCTCATCAACGCCATCCCGTTCAGCGCGATGAACGTGGTGCTCGTGATGGTGGTCGCAGGTCTCGTCTGCTACTTCCTCTCCAACTTCATCAGCAACTCCGCCACCGCAGCCCTGCTCGTGCCTATCCTCGTCGTGGTCGGCACCGCAATGGCCGATCCGGCAGCCGCCAACAACGCCCAGTTCATGCAGCTCGGCGGCATGTACGCCATGATCCCCTATATCGCGATGTGTGCATCCCTCGCCATGCTCTTCCCGATTTCCACCCCTCCGAACGCCATTGCAAGCGCCACCGGTCTCGTGGAGACGAAGCACATGGTCAAGGTCGGCATCATCGTCGGCGTCGTGGGCCTCGTGCTCGGCTACCTTCTCCTTACAACCATTTTCCCGTTCCAGACGGCTTAAATACAATCAGATATGAAAAAGGTCATCGCAATCGCAGCTCTCGCGCTCGCTTGTGCAACTGCCTTCGCGCAGCCTGAGAAGCATTTCAAGGTCTACGGCTTCATCCGTAACTACTTTGCTTTCGATACCCGTGAGAACGTAGCTCTCACCGAAGATTTCTTCACCTACCTTCCCAAGGACAGGAACCTCAACACCGCAGGTGAGGACCTCAACGCCAACGCCAACTTCAAGTTCGCTGCCCTGACCTCCCGTCTCGGCATCGACGTGCTCGGCTACGAGTACAAGGACTGGAAGTTCAACGCGAAGATCGAGGCCGACTTCTACAACGGTCTCGGCGCCACCGCCAACGACCCCGTCACCAAGTCTTCCCTCACCGGTACCGCGGTGCTCCGCATGCGCCAGGCCTTCGTGAGCCTGAGCAACGGCACCTGGACATTCAAGGCGGGACAGGCCTGGCACCCGATGGCCGCCGACATGCCCGACGTGTTCTCGCTCAACACCGGCGCCCCCTTCGGACCGTTCTCCCGCACCCCGCTTGTAAGCCTTGACTACGGCTTCGGCGGCGGCCTGAGCTTCACCCTCGCAGGCATCTGGCAGATGCAGTACACCTCCACCGGCCCTTACGGCGCTTCCGCCAACTACGTCCGCAACGGCGGCGGCGAAGTGTTCGCAGGCCTCAACTACAAGAAGGACGGCTTCCTCGGCCGCGCCGGACTCGACGTCCTCGCGATCAGCCCCCGTACCGTCAACAGTGCAGGGCTCAAGGTCAATGAGAAACTTTTCACCTACACCCCGTTCCTCTATCTCCAGTACGTTGCAGGCAACTTCTCAGTGAAGGCCAAGACCGTCTTCGCGGAAGGCGGCGAGCACGTCAACCTCAACGGCGGTTACGGCATCAGCGGAGTGAAGGCTGACGGCATCAGCTTCACCTACACTCCTACCAGGAACTCCTCCACCTGGGTAAGCCTCCAGGAGAAGGTCGGCCCCTGGCAGTTCATCTTCTTCGCGGGATACGCCCACAATTTCGGAACCAAGGCCGCCCTCACCGGCGCCGCCAACAAGGCCGACGGACTCTACTTCAGCAAGAACAGCTTCGTCAACATGAACAGGATGTGGCGTACCACTCCCACGATCATCTACAACTTCGGCAGGCTCCAGCTCGGCATCGAGTATGAGGTCACCAGCGTGCAGTACGGCGACAGCGCCAAGGGCGTCAACCTCGCCACCGGTCTCTACGACCAGGGTCTCCACTGGATCACCAACAACCGTGTGCAGACGCTCGTGAAGTTCAATTTCTAAGATACAGATCCGACCAACTTTAACCAAACCATAACGATATGATCCATTATTTCGATCTTCTCACCCAGACTATGAAGCGAGACTGGGACAAGAAGGCAGTATGCAACTGGCACGGCGACGAGTACACCTTCAAGGATGTCGCCGAAAGGATTGAGAAACTGCACGTTTTCTTCGAGAAAGCTGGCATCGAAAAGGCTCAGAAGGTTGCCCTCTGCGCCCCCAACTCTGCCCACTGGGCAATCTCTTTCCTTGCTATCAACACCTACGAGACGGTCGTGGTTCCGCTCCTTGCGGACTTCACCCCCGAAGCCGTGGGTAATCTCGTGGACCATTCCGAGAGCGTCCTCCTTTTCACCAATGCCGAGACCTGGAACAAGATCGACAAGAAGGCCATGCCCCGTCTGCGCGGTGCGGTCAACGTTGCCGATTTCAGCCTTCTCTGGGCCGAGGATGACGTGAAGGCCGCTTTCGAGGGCATGGACGCCGCCTATGCGGCCAAGCATCCGTCCGGACTCACCAGGGATGATGTCAACTATCCCCAGGACAACTGGAAGGACCTCGCCGTCATCAACTACACTTCCGGAACCACCAGCGCCCCCAAGGGCGTTATGCTCCGCTACGAGTGCTTCTGCGCATCCATCGATTTCGCAATCAGGAAGATCCCTGCAGACAACAGCTACAACATCGTATCTATGCTCCCGATGGGGCACATCTACGGCCTCGTGTTCGAGTTCCTGTATCCGCTCTGCTCGGGTGTCACCGTTTACTATCTCGGCAAGGCTCCGAGCGCGACCACCCTCCTCAAGGCCGTGGCCGAAGTGAAGCCTTACCTCATCATCACCGTGCCTCTCGTGATGGAGAAGGTCTACAAGTCCTCCATCAAGCCCGTTCTCTCCAAGCCGGCGATGAAGGTGCTCTGCGCCATTCCCGGCATCAATAGCATCCTCTACGGAGTCATCCGCAAGAAGCTCCTTACCGCTTTCGGCGGCGAGGTCCAGGAATTCATCATGGGTGGCGCAGCCCTCAATCCCGAGGTGGAGAACGCGTTCCGCAAGATCAAGCTCCCTTACACCGTGGGTTACGGCATGACCGAGGCGGCTCCGCTCCTCGCATACGCACATCCCTGGAATTATGTCAAGGGAACCTGCGGCGAGAAGGTGGATTCAGCCGAGGTGCGCATCGCATCCGACGACCCTGAAAATGTTCCCGGAGAGATCCAGGCGAAGGGCGCGAACATCTGCAGCGGCTACTTCAACAATCCCGAAGCTTCCGAGAATGCTTTCACCGAGGACGGATTCCTCCGCACCGGTGACCTCGGAACCATGGACAAGGCAGGCAACATCACCATCCGCGGCCGCATCAAGAACATGATCCTCTCCGCCAACGGACAGAACATCTATCCCGAGGAGGTCGAGGCAGTGGTCAACAACCAGGACTACGTGGTGGAATCGGTGGTCGTCTCCCGCGGTGCAAAGCTCGTGGCCCTCGTCTATCTGGACAAGGACGCCATCGGCAAGGCCGGCCTCAGCGAGGAAAGCATCCACGACATTCCGGACAACATCCGCGTCAATGCGAACAAGGTGCTTCCTTCCTACAGCCAGATCGTGTCCGTGGAGGTGGTTCCCGAGCCGTTCGAGAAGACCCCCAAGATGAGCATCAAGCGCTTCCTTTACAAATAGCAGATGAAGAGCAGATTATCCGTAAGCCGCCTGCGGGAGTCCTACGTGGACACCCTCTCGAAGCTTTACCACTACTCGACGTCGATCTATGAGAAGAACCGCCAGTCCGTCCTTACGGGGACGGACCTGGCTTATACATATGGCGATTTCAAGAGGACGACGGACGGAATTTCCAAGATCCTCACCTGCTACGGCATAGGCGCAGGTTCCGGCGTGGCGATCCTCTCGCAGAACCATCCCAACTGGGGTGTCGCATTCTTCTCCGCAGCGGCGTTCGGACGCGTCGCCATCCCCATCCTTCCCGATTCCACGGAAGCGGAGGTGACCAACATCCTGACCCATTCCGAGGCGAAGGCTATCTTCGTGTCCCGCAAGTTCCTCCCGAAAGTCAGTGAGGCCTGCAGGGAGAAGCTTTCGCTCATCATCGACATCGAGACCCTCGAGGTCATCAAGCGCGAAGAGAAGTCGTTCACCTGCGACGGCCGCACTTCCGAACCGGGAGCCGACGACCTCGCCGCCTTGATCTATACCTCCGGCACCACCGGAAGCCCCAAGGGCGTGATGCTCAGCCACCGCAACCTGGTGCACAACATCTTCGAGTCCTACCATTGCCACAAGACGTCGGAGAAGGACACCTGGCTTTCGGTGCTCCCCATGGCCCACACCTATGAGATGAGCATCGGATTCCTGTATCCGTTCTATGTGGGTGCGTGCGTGTATTACCTTTCACGCCCGCTTTCCACGGCGACCCTCCTGCCCGTCCTGAAGGAAGTCAAGCCTACCACCATCCTCACGGTTCCCCTTATCATAGAGAAGATAGTGAACAGCAGCGTGCTGCCGACGATCCAGAAGAGCAAGATCCTCTCCTGGATGGACAAGCACCTGCCCCGTCTGCTCGCGCGTATGCTGCGCAAGCGCCTTCTCACGACCTTCGGCGGCAACCTGAGGTTCTTCGGCATCGGCGGCGCCAAGCTCAACGAGAGCGTGGAGCAGTTCCTCCGCAGGATCAAGTTCCCGTACGCCATCGGCTACGGCCTCACGGAGTGCGCACCGCTCATCTGCACCGCCAATCCGAAACAGACCTGGCTCGGCTCCTGCGGTTGTGCCGCCTATGGCGTGGATGCCAAACTGATCGACGTCAATCCGGAGACCGGCGAAGGCGAACTCGTGGCCCGCGGCGACATGGTGATGCTCGGCTACTACAAGGATCCCGTACGCACCAAGGCCATGTTCACCGAGGACGGCTACCTGAAGACCAACGACCTCGCGTGGAAGGATGAAAAGGGCCGCTACTACATCCGCGGCCGCCTGAACAACATGATCGTAGGCCCTTCCGGCGAGAACATCTATCCCGAGGAGATCGAGATGGTCATCAACGACCTGGACAGCGTGAGCGAGTCCATAGTCGTGGACCGCGACGGCAAGCTGGTCGCGCTCGTCCAGCTGGACGAGAACGCCATAGGCTGGAAGATCGCCGATGAGGAAAAGCTGTTCGACAGGATGGAAGAAATCCGCAAGAACATCGCCTCCCAGGTCAACAAGGTCGTGAACAAGGCGTCCCAGATCAGCAAGGTGGTCATAATGAAGGAGCCCTTCGAGAAGACCGCCACGATGAAGGTCCGCCGCTTCCTCTACAGGAAGTCGGACTCTCCGAAGAAGGATGCCGAGGCTGCAAAGGGAGCGGCGGACGGTTCCGGCGCAAAGCCTGAAGATAAGAAATAGAGGTCCCGACCGCTATTTCTTGATGAATATGATGGCCATCAGCGGTAACGCGAGGATGGCCATCGTTGCGCTTATTGGCAGGTAGATTCCGAAATTGACGTACTTCACCACCAGGAAGGTGATGAGCAGCAGGCCCACTCCCATCGCGCTGGAGATGAGATAATGCTTGCGTATGTCGGTGCTCTTGCAGATCAGGCGGCTGAGGTTGGGCACGCCCAGGGAGATGAATCCTATGGGACCGCAGATGGACACGGAAGAGGTCACCAGGAACATTATCATCAGCAGGCTCACCGCCTTGTGGAGGTTGCTCAGTTCCGTTTCTCCGCGGAAATGGCTGGACAGTTTGGCGTGGTCCGCCAGCGCCGCCGCAATGCCCACCCCGAAGAGGCAGAGGGAGAAGATGATGTCCCCGGTGGTCACGCCTTCGAGCCTGAAATTGGCCGCACCCCAGAGGTAATACTGCTTGAGAAGATCCCCGTTCGGGGCGTTCGTCACCACTATGGTCCCGAGGGAGCCGATGAAGGTGCCGAACAGCAGGCCGAAGGTGATGAGGTGCTGCGTGTTGACCTTCAGGGTTACGAAGAAGCAGATTATGGTGCAGATGAGGGTGCAGATGAACGAGCCGACCGTAAGCGAGCACCATCCGCTCATCGTCGCCGCGGCGGCTCCCAGGCAGGCGGCGCTGCCCAGCCCGAGGGAATAGACGTCCCCGAGCTGGTTGCGCCACAGATACTGCATCTGGATGCCTCCCACGGGCAGTGCGATGCCGCTGAGGAGCACGTATAGAAGGCTGGCGAGCATAGTCTAGTTGGCTACGGAAAGTGGGTTGAGGCCGCCGGTGTCGAACTTCTGGTGGAGCTTGCCGTCGGCGGCGTTGAAGACGTAGAAGTCCCCGTTGTTCTTGTAGTCGGATGCTCCCGCGAACACGAAGTTCTTGGTGACGGCGATGGAATACGCGTTCTCGATGACGGTGCCGTCGGTCACGAACTTGCCTTTCTGGGCGTTGGCGGCTCCGTCGTGGACGTAGATGGTTCCCGGAAGGGGATTCCAGTTCTCGTCATAGCCTCCGCAGAGCACGTAGAGAGTGTTTTCATAAGCTGCGATGGCGGATGGACTCGTGTAAGCGAGGTCGGTCACGGTGCCGTCGCTGATGCACTGCACCTTGGCGGGGGCGTCACCGTAGTTGCCGAAGCTGGACACATATACATTCTTGCCGCATACCTTGACGAGGGCGGGGTTGGTATTCACGACCAGGACTCCGGTCTCCTTGAACGTGGCAGCGTCCACCTTTGACATCGTGTTGTTGTAGGCGGGGGCGAGGTAACCGCCGGAATTGGCCACGTAGATGGTTCCGTCCAGATAGCCGACGCCCTCGGGGTTTGGACCGACCGTGGTGGTCCTCACCGCATAGTCTTTGGCGGGGTCGATCTCGCCGAGATAGCCTTCATAGTAGGACACGTACACCTTGCCGCCGCCCGTGCAGAAATAGCGCGGGGAGAGGGTGACGTCCGCCACGGTGGCCGTGATTTCCTTCTTGATCTTCAGGTTCTTGTCGGTCACATAGATGACTTTGGAGCCGTTGACGGCTATGTAGACGTCGTCTCCGTTCCTGAGGATGTCCTGCCCGAGGTCGCCGAGCTTCTTGCCGTTGACCGTGAAGAATACGTCCGCAGTGTAGGACTTGGTCTCCGGATGGTAGATGCCGATGTTCGAGTTGTTGTCTCCCCATTTGCCGTTGTTGAGGATGTAGACCCCTTCGGTTTCCGGTTCGGGCACGGGTACGGGTTCGGGCACGACTTTGCGGCAGGAAACTGCCGAGACGGCGATGATCGCCAGGATTGCGAATAATGACTTTCTCATTGCGTTAATATGTTAATTTGACTGATAATCTGTAGCTGCGGCCGGGCATGGGGTAGCTGTGGACGATTTCATAGTTCACGTCCGCCAGGTTGAGGGCCTCTGCGCTTGCCAGGAGCGTCACGCCGCGTATCCTGAACTCCCTGTGAACGGAAATGGAATGGTCCGCGTAAGGCTCCAGCCGGTACATGTCCAGGTTCTGGGGCTGGTACCAGCGCTCTCCGACGGCCGTGAGGGTGTAGCCGAAGCCCACCCAGGGCGTGTCGATGCCGGCCACGATGCCCCCGGAATGGTGCGG
>JAEEGL012274941.1_pt1 | contig 11723 bp, 8 predicted proteins | sample 9134231 | NCBI WGS metagenome assembly JAEEGL01 (sample SAMN16246548, study PRJNA631951) | gut metagenome | biome: gut microbiome; feature: rumen; material: fiber-attached | host: Bos | place: Iran: Karaj | collected 2018-10
ATGATCAGCACCACATATCCATAAAGCACACGCTCAAAGTCGTGCAGCACCAGATAACTGGAGGAGATGATAATAATATCGCAGAGGAGGATCACCCTTCCCAAGGATATATCCCTATACTTGTTGATAATAGCGGCAACGATATCCGTACCACCGGTACTACCGTTGCTGGCGAGTCCTAAACCCACGCCACAGCCGCAGAAACAAGCTCCGATAACGGCAGCCATGAACGGCTCGTCTTTCAGCAGTTGCATACCGGCTGTGTATTCTTGCATGATAGAGATGGCTGTTGTCAGCACTACGATGCCATAGATCGTCTTGATGCAGAATTTCAGTCCGAGAACCTTCAGGGCAGCCACCATCAAAAGGGCATTTATAACAAAATAAGATACCTGCACAGGTATTCCTGTTCCCCAAAAGATGACAGAGGAGATACCTGGCACACCACCGGTGGTGATATTGTTGGGAAGTAGGAAAACGGTCCATCCGATACAGTAGGACAACATTGCAATAGCGATCAACAGGTAGTCATGTCCTTCCTGTATCAATTTCTTTCGTGTTATCGTCATTTCATTAATATATTTATAAGTTCTTCCATACCTGCCGAAGCACCCTTCTGTATTTGTTTCAGCATCGGGATGCCACCGGCGTTCACTTCTTTCGGATCGATCAGATAGACAGGAACATTACTCCTGACATATCTCACCAGTCCTGCAGCTGGATAAACCACCAGCGAGGTGCCGATGATGATAAAAATGTCTGCCGTGGATGCTTCCTCTGCAGCTATGCCGATATTTGGCACACCCTCACCGAAGAATACGATATAGGGGCGCAGCAAAGAACCGTCGCCGGCCTTCTCACCGGGCATCACATCCAGGTTTGGTGCCTTTAGCTCCTTGATATATCGAGGGTCATCCACATCACGACTCGAGCACACCTTCATCAGTTCTCCATGCAGATGGATCACCTTTGAAGAACCGGCCATCTCGTGTAGGTTGTCCACATTCTGAGTGACAACGACCACCTCGTATTGTTCTTCCAACTTTGCTACTAACTGGTGACCCTTGTTGGGTTTCGCCTCCACCAGTTTCTTACGTAGCATATTATAAAAATTATTCACGTAAACAGGGTCGTACTCCCATGCCTCGTGTGTGGCAACACGGGATACGGGATGGTTCTCCCATAATCCGTCTGCATCGCGGAAAGTGCTTAGTCCACTCTCCACCGACATGCCTGCTCCTGTCAGTACTACGATCTTTTTCATGCTATTATTCTTAAGAATGCACAAAATTAGTGATTTTTTTTCAATTAGCACAAGTTAATAGGAGAAAATTATTACCTTTGCACATTGTTTAAAAAATATATACTATAAATAGAAGAATGGACAAACTAAGTTACGGTTTAGGACTGGGTATCGGTCAGCAGCTGGCATCCATGCATATTGAGCAACTGAATCTGGATGATTTTATGTGTGCAATCAAAGATGTTCTCAACAATAATGAACTGAAAGTGAATCACCGTGAGGCACAAGAAACTGTTCAGCGGTATTTCATGCAGAAAGAGCAAGAGATGCAGAAAGAGCGTGAGGAGAAAGGTAAGCTTGCCAAGAAAGAAGGCGAGGAGTTCCTGAAGGCTAATGCTCAGAAACCCGATGTGATCACCCGTCCCAGCGGACTGCAGTATATGGTGCTGAAGGAAGGTACCGGCAAGAGCCCCAAGGCTTCCGACACCGTAAAGTGTCACTATGAGGGATTCCTGATCGATGGTACGGTGTTCGACAGTAGTGTACAGCGTGGCGAGCCCGCCACCTTCCCATTGAATCAGGTAATAGCCGGATGGACAGAAGGTCTGCAGCTGATGAAAGAGGGTGGTAAGACCCGTTTCTTCATTCCTTATCTCCTGGCTTACGGACCCAGTGGTGCCGGACAGAGCATTCCTCCCTATGCTGCCCTGATCTTTGACGTAGAGCTCATAGAAATAGTTTAGAGTTAAGAGTTTAGAGTTCATAGTCTCCTGGTCTCTTAGTTTCCTCGTTTACTTGTCAACTTAAAAAATCAAATAAATAATCCAATTAAAGAAAATGAAAAAGTTTAGTTTTTTAGCTATCGTAGCTATTGCTGTTATTATGATTTCTTCCTGTACGACAGGAACACCTAAGGCAAACCTGAAGAATGATGTCGATACCATGAGTTATGCTATCGGTATGGCACAGACACAGGGATTGAAAGAATATCTCGTAGAGCGTCTGGGTGTTGACACTGCTTACATGGATCAGTTTATCAAAGGTCTGAACGAAGGCGCCAATGCCGGTGACGACAAGAAGCAGGCCGCTTACTATGCAGGTATCCAGATTGGTCAGCAGATTGCTAACCAGATGGTGAAGGGTATCAACCACGAGGTTTTCGGTAACGACTCTACCAAGACGATCTCTCTGAAGAACTTCATGGCTGGCTTTATCACCGGTACAACCGACGGTAAGGGCTTGATGACCATCGCTCAGGCACAGGAGACTGCTGAGAGAAAGATCAAAGAGATCAAGAGCAAGGAAATGGAGAAGACCTTCGGTCCTAACCGTGAGGCTGGTGAGAAATACCTGGCTGACTATGCTAAGAATGCCGATGTGAAGAAGTTGGGCAACGGTGTGTTATATAAGGTTATCAAGGAAGGTAAAGGTGAGATGCCTGCCGACACCTCTATGGTTGAAGTGAACTATGAGGGCAAGACCATCGACGGTACTGTTTTCGACAGCACATACAAGCGTGGCAAACCAGTGACACTGCGTGCAAACCAGGTGATCAAGGGTTGGACAGAGGCATTGGTACACATGCCTGTTGGTTCTACATGGGAAGTGGTAATCCCACAGGATCAGGCTTACGGCGAGCGCGAGCAACCACAGATCAAGCCTTTCTCTGCACTTATTTTCAAGATTGAGCTCTTAGATATCAAGAAATAAAATAGGTGAACATGAAAAGGATCCTATTGATAGCACTCACTCTTGCAGTGAGTGCTTCTCTTTTCACTGCACAGGCAGACAATAAAAAGGGAAAGAAAAAGAATAAGGCTGAGCAGACAACAGTACAACCTGTTTCCCTCATCACCGCCTCCGACTCTGTCAGCTATGCTGCCGGTATGGCCATGACGAACGGTCTGATACCTTTCTTAAAGAACCAGTATGGTGTCGATGAAGCTTTCATGGATAATTTCATTGAAGGTTTCGAGAAAGCAATGAAAGACGGTGTTGATGATCCTATCAAAGCTTTTGGTGCGGGCATACAGATTGCAGCCATGGTACAAGACCGGATGATTCCCGGGGAGAAAGCCAAATTTGCCGGTACACCCGACTCTCTCCAGACATCTCTTTTCTGCAAAGGGTTTATCGCTGCCTTGAAGAAAGACACTACTTTGTTTAAGTCCACCGAGGCAGAGAGTCTTTACGAGAAGCGTCAAGCAGCTATTGAAGAGGCAAAGAACGAGGCTAACAAGAAGGCAGGTGAGCAGTTCCTGGAAGAAAACAAGATGAAAGAGGGTGTTATTACCTCTACATCGGGTCTGCAATATAAAGTGCTTACCGAAGGGCACGGTGACGTAGCAACTGCCAATGACAAGGTAACGGTCAAATACGAGGGAAAACTGATCGACGGCACTGTCTTCGACAGTAGTTATGAGCGCACCCCCGACACTATGACTTTCAGTCCGAATCAGGTCATCAAAGGTTGGACTGAGGCACTTACCATCATGCCGGCAGGTAGCAAGTGGCAACTGTTCATCCCTTACTACCTGGCATACGGGGAGCGTAAGGCGGGTGATAAGATAGCCCCCTACTCCACCCTCATCTTTACCGTAGAAGTTATCAGTGTTGAGAAACAATAACAAGAAAAGTACTTTTTTCTAAGGAATAGTTGCTCATTTCATTTTTATTGCTTATTTTTGCTTGACAAAATGTAAGCAGTCATATTAAATAATGTATGAAAGAAATGGAAAGAATTGATAATCTGGACAAGAAAATACTGAGTATCTTATCTAAAAACGCACGTATCCCTTTCAAAGATGTTGCTGCCGTCTGCGGTGTTTCCCGTGCGGCTATCCACCAGCGTGTACAGCACATGATCGAAGAGGGCGTTATCATGGGCAGTAGTTTTAATGTCAATCCGAAATCTTTGGGATATAACACCTGCACCTATGTAGGCATCAACCTCGACCGCGGTAATATGTACAAGAGTGTTATCGAACAACTGATGCAGATTCCGGAGGTTGTGGAATGTCATTTCACCACCGGTCCTTACACGTTATTAGTAAAGCTCTATGCACAGGATAACGAGCAGTTGATGAATCTGCTGAATATCCAGATGCAGAGCATTCCCGGTGTGGTGGCTACAGAGACAATGATCTCCCTGGAGCAGAGTATCAAGAGGGAGATACCCGTTATCTACGAGGAAGGTAAGAAAAAATAATGACTATGAAAGGATATAATGTACAGGAGTATCTGCAGGAGATACATGCTCAGTACCCTGCAGCTGAGCGACAGCCCGTTATCGGTATCACCAGTAACTTTACGGATGGGGATGCCTCACTGAGAGACCGTTATTACCAGCAGGTCATCAAGGCGGGCGGTACACCTGTCATTATTCCTCCCGTAGCAGACAAAGAGGTGCTCCTTAACACACTGGACCGTCTTGACGGTATCCTCCTCAGTGGTGGTGCCGACTACAACCCGTTGTGGGCGGGAGAAGAACCGTCGATCCATCTTCATGGCATCAATGCGGTGCGCGACCTGCCTGAGTTGCTGCTTACCCAACTGGCTTACAACCGTCAGATACCGATGTTAGGAATCTGTCGGGGTATTCAGACACTTGCCATGGCGTTGGACGGCAAGGTAGCACAGGACATTGAGGAAGAACGGAAACGGAACACGACCAACGAACTGCTTCCGCATGTCAAACATTCTCAGGATGCGGCTCGTGAAGAACTCACCCACAGTGTACAGATCAAGACCGACTCTATCCTCTACAAGTTGTATCAGCAGGAGACAATATATGTCAACAGCTTCCATCACCAGGCCGTGGCACACCCCGGCAAGCGTTTCCGTGTTACAGCAACAGCTGCCGACGGCACGATAGAGGCGATAGAGAGCAAAGAATATAAGTCGGTGATGGGCGTCCAGTGGCATCCTGAGTGGCTGGAATCCGGACTACCACTTTTCCAATGGCTCGTGCAACAGGCACAGGAATTCCTGCAGGCCAAGCAGTTACACCATCGTATCCTTACTCTTGACACCCACTGCGACACACCGATGTTCTTCCCACAGGGCATCCACTTCGAGCAGCGTGATCCGAGAATCCTCGTCGATCTGCATAAGATGACAGAGGGAAGGCAAGATGCCGTCATCATGGCAGCCTATCTCCCACAACCCAAGATCGGACAGTTCTTCTCACAACTGGTACCTTTCGATGTGAAAGGTCCTACAGAATATGCCGACCTGATCTTCGACAAGATAGAGCAGATCGTCAGCGCCAACCGCGACTACCTGAGTATTGCCCGTACCCCTGCCGATCTCTATGAAGACAAGCGGAAAGGTCGTAAGAGTATTATGTTAGGTATAGAAAACGGACTGGCACTGAGTCACGATCTATCTAATGTAGCTTATTTCGCACGCCGCGGTGTGGTGTATATCACCCTCTGCCATAACGGTGATAATGACATCTGCGACTCAGCCAAGGGATGTAACACCCACAATGGGGTGAGCGCCTTCGGTGAGAAGGTGATACAAGCCATGAACCAACAGGGTATCATGGTGGATCTCAGTCATGCCAATGAGAAGAGTTTCTACGATGCCCTGCAGATCAGCAAGACGCCGATCGTATGCAGTCACAGCAGTTGTCGTGCCCTCTGTGATCATCCCCGTAACCTCACCGACGACCAGTTGCGTGCCTTGGCAGCCAATGGCGGTGTGGCACAGATCACGCTCTATGCCGGATTCCTGCGCAAGGAAGGCGAGGCAACGATCATCGATGCTATCGAGCATCTCGAACATGCCATCAGTATCATGGGTATCGACCATGTTGGATTAGGTACCGACTTCGATGGTGATGGTGGCGTGAAGGGCCTGGCCGACAGCAGTGAGATGATACAGTTTACCCTGCAACTGATGCGCCGCCGTTACAGCGAACGTGATATCGAGAAGATATGGGGTGGCAACTGGCTCCGCGTGATGGCTACTGTACAGCATAGTTCTTTTTAAGTGTAAAGTGTAGAGTGTAGAGTTATGATTACCTGTATTACCCCGCAACAAACGGAGGTGTAGGGGTAGGGTCTATCCCTACCCGTTTTGACAGATTTGTAATCCGATAAATAATACATATTGTCTAACGGTTATTGTTTTATGAAAAGATATCGCCTCATTCCATTATTCAGCATCCTGCTGATAACCTTGTTTTGTGTCTCCTGCAAAAGCAACAAGAATATGACGAGCACTGTCGATCTTGTCTGTCCTACCCCCATAGGACCTATCTTCTGCGCTGATTCCGCATACGAGTATTGTAAGGCTCAGTGCGAATTCGGTCCGCGCACGATGAACAGTGAGGCACACGACCGCTGCGAACAGTGGATCATCGGTAAGTTCCAGCAATATGGCTGTCAGGTCATCCCACAGAAATGCACGCTGACTGGCTATGACGGTACTCCCTTAAAAGCCACGAATATCATCGCCAGTATGTATCCCGAGCGCACTGCCCGTGTCTTGCTGTGCGCACACTGGGACAGCAGACCATGGGCGGATAACGATCCTGATGAAAAGAACCATCGCACACCGGTAATAGCTGCCAACGATGGCGCCAGTGGTGTGGCAGTGATGATAGAACTGGCACGTATCATTCAAAAGGCAGACTCCTTGAAGGTGGGTATCGACTTCATCTGTTTTGATGCAGAAGACTGGGGAACACCACAGTGGGACAACAACCATTACGATGGTGACAGTTGGGCCTTAGGCGCACAATACTGGTCGAAGAACCCACATCAAGCCAATTACGATGCCCGCTACGGTATCCTGTTGGATATGGTGGGCGGACAAGGTGCCCATTTCTATCAAGAGGGAATGTCTAAGGAATATGCCCAGCAGATTGTCGATAAGGTATGGGCAGCCGCTAAGGTGGTTGGCTTCGGTAGTTACTTCCCCGATGCTGTCGGTGGAAAGATCACCGATGACCATATCCCCGTCAACGACAACCGTAAGATTCCCACCATCGATATCATCCCTTATTATCCCGATTGCCAACAGAGCAATTTCGGTCCTACCTGGCATACGGTCATCGACGATATGGACCATATCGAGAAGAACACCCTCCAAGCAGTAGGACAGACCGTGATACAGGTATTATTCTCAGAGAAACCTTGAATAGTCTAGAGTGTAGAGTGTAGAGTTGTAGGGGTAGGGTTTATCCCTACCCGCATCACTGGCAGAAAAAACCCTGCCCTTATGGCCTGTTAGGTTGAAACAAATAATAAAAGCAGCTATTCCCTATGAGAATGGCTGCTTTTATTGCTCTTGTTGTTTACTTCCCAAAGATCTCCTCCAACTTTGCTTCCAGCTCTTCAGAGTCTAAGCGACCCACGATCTTACCCTCCTTGTCAATGAGGAACTTGGTGGGAATGTAGTGAACAGCATACTTGTCACTGATATCATTCGTGCGGTCGGTCTTAAATGACTTACGATCGAGAATCTTCAATCCACGCATCACGTGATGCATCTTCTGCAAGCCGTCTTTCTTGATAGCCGCCTTCAGTTTTGCCTCGTTATTGTCATCATCAGCAATAAAGATGAACTCCACACCCTTCTTGTGATATTTCTTGTATAATTCCAACATGTGTGGGTTAGACTTACGGCAGGGAACACACCATGTTGCCCAGAAGTCTAAGATAACATACTTCCCACGGAAAGCAGCGAGATCTACCATCTTACCTGTCACCACATCATTCTTGGCAAAGGTAGGAGCCATCACACCGGGCTGTACCTTCTCCTCTGCATCCAGATCCTGCTTGATACGCTGGCTCTCTACCGTCTTCTTAGCCTCATCACTCATATTATCATAAAGTGCCTTCTTGTCCTTAAACGGGAGGTTAAGAGCCTCACTGTTCACAACACTCATCAACAGTTCGGGAGCAAGATTACTCTTAGGATTCTTCTTCAGATAATCACAGAGAGACTGGCCATGTTGCTTTTGTAGCTTCTCCATCTGTTGCTCGATCTTCTCTTTCTCCTCTCCCTGAGCCTTTTCACGCTGTTGGTAGAGTGCCTCCATCTGGTCACGAAGATCTTTCTGTGATGCCTCAAGCGCTGCATTCTCCTGCTGTGTCCTACTGCCATACAAAGAAAATTTCTTAAAATCCAGCGGATCAAGGAGCAGACTCATATTAGTCGGCTCGGCATAGAACTGTATGTATTGTGCATCACGTGAGAAATATTCCATGGGCTGCATTGATATAGTCACCTTCTGGAACTGACAACCTAACTCACCACTGAACTTAAACTCGCCCTCATTGATGACTGTACTGTCGGTAACCATCTTCTCACCGTTCATATAAAAGAGATACACTTTCTTGCCATCCCATCCCTTATAGAAGTTATGTCCGGGATCGTCGGTCTCATGATCCTGAACGAATCCACTGATCTGGAAAGAGGTATTCGCCTTCGTATAACGGTCACCGAAATGATTACCATAGATATCGATCAAGCCGGCATCCATCACCGACCCGCGCCAGTTACGCTCCAGGATCTTACCATCGGGACCTACGAGGATGCAGAAGGGAATACCATTGAAGTTGTAAACCTTTGAGAGATCATCATTGAAAGCCTTCAACGTAGAACCTTGTGGCCAGACCATACCCTCGCGCTTCACAGCTGCCAACCAAGCTGCTTTCCTGTCATCCATCGAGATACTCAGGATCTCAAAGCCCTGCGGATGATAACACTTATATGCTTCTTTCAGATGAGGGATATCTGCACGACAGGGACCGCACCAACTGGCCCAGAACTCTAACAATACATATTTACCCTTACCGCAGTAGTCGCTGATACGGATGGTCTTGCCCTCGGGCGTCTGCAGTTCACAGTCGAAGAACATTGCACCAGGCACACTCATCTTCACACTGTCAACACGACTAATGGTCTTTACACCTAATGCTGTCTTCTTCAATTTTGCCGGCATGGCCGTCTCGAAGTTGTTAATCTGCTCTAAGTTAAGCATCGCTGCATTATTAAAGAAAGCATACACACCGGCAGGGGTAGAAATATTATTCTTCAGATAGTTGGCTACATAGTCAACCATCGCCTGTTTCTTCGGTTGGGCGGCACGGATGGCCTCCACACCCTCTTTCAGCGGACTCTGGTTTCTGCGTGACAGGAAATCATAATACGGTTGTTGTGCCTTGCTGTTGTCTTCTGCCAAACTGCGCAATCGGGTACAGAACGCAGCATACTGCTGGGCCATCTCCGAACCCTTCATGTCAACCTTACTATAATCGTAGAAACTCACCCTTCCGTATATATCAAAGTCTTTTGTCAGTTCATCAGGTTTTACACTGGCTTCCACTTTCTCATTACCCATAAAGAGTGGGAGTACCGGACGCATCTTAACACCACCACCACCTTCTCTCATCATCGAACGACTATCATCCTCAAAGAAACGCAGGGTCAGCAACTGTGCTTCCTTCATTTTGCCCTTGAAGACCACCACACCATTCTTCACCAATGCACTGTCGATACGGTGATAGTTCAACAGATCATCACCCGTATTCAGATGTACCATCTTACCCTCGTACTTACTGTCAAGCACGTTTACTTTCAACTCATAGCCGGCAGCCTGTGCTATCGTATAGCATCCTACAACGGCTATTAATAACAATGTTCTTATTGTCCTCATTATATAATTTATTAAGATTTTTCGATTGCAAATCTGATAATAATCACTTGTATTACACTTTCGAGGGACAAGTGTAATGTTCTTTTACAGTTTTTTAATAAACACTCGGGGACAGGCTCTGTCATGTGCCTGTCCCCGCTGATGTAGTTAACGTTATCTTTATTATTTATCCGCTATCGTGAAATCCAGCTGTCGCTTATCGACATTCGCGCGTGCCACCTGGATACGGATGGGATCACCCAACTGATACTTTCGATGACTATGACGGCCCACCAGACAGAAGTTGCGCTCATCAAACTCATAGTAGTCATCATCCAGATCATGCATCGGGATCATTCCCTCGCAGTGGTTCTCATCAATCTCCGCATAGATACCGTAAGAGGTGATTCCACTGATATGCGCGTCGAACTCCTCACCGATCTTATCAGCCATGAACTCCACCATCTTGTATTTGATGCTGTCGCGCTCAGCCTGCTGTGCCACCTGCTCCATATCAGAACTGTGTTCACAGAGTTCCTCATAATGATCCCTGTTGGCAGAACGGCCACCCTCCTGATAACGGGTGAGCAGACGATGTACCATCGTGTCGGGATAACGACGGATAGGACTGGTGAAATGGGTATAGTAGTCGAAAGCTAAGCCATAGTGCCCGATATTAAAGACACTGTACTTTGCCTTCATCATCGCACGAAGGGCCACATTCTCCACCACATTCTGCTCCCGGCGACCGTTGCAGTCGTCCATCAACTTATTCAGACTCTTGCTGATCTCCTCCTTAGAACCAGTCGTCTTCACCTTGTATCCGAAATTCACCACAAACTGGCGCAGGCGCTCGAGCTTCTGCGGGTCGGGCTGGTCGTGGATACGATAAGGCAGCGTCTTGGGTTTCTCGCCCTTCTTCACCTTACCAATCGACTCTGCCACCTGACGGTTGGCCAAGAGCATAAACTCCTCAATCAGTTTATTGGCATCCTTCGACTTCTTGTAGTAGGCACGTGTCGGTTTACCCTTCTCATCCACATCGAAGTGGAGCTCCTCACGGTCGAACTTCACAGCACCGTTCTTGAAACGTTTCTTACGCAGTTCCTTGGCTAAGGCATCCAGCGTGATAATCTCCTGTGCCAGTTCACCCTCATAGTGTGCTTTCTTCGGTGCCGGCTCTCCGGTACCATCCACCACACCGTTCTTCTCTAGGATCTCCTGTACCTCCTCGTACGCAAACCTACGGTTACTCTTGATCACCGTATGCACCAGTCGCCAGTCTTTTATCTCTGCCTGACCGTCCAGTTGGAAGATCACACTGTAGCAGAGCTTCTCCTCGTCGGGGCGCAATGAACAGATGAAGTTACAGAGCCGCTCGGGAAGCATCGGGATGGTACGATCGACGAGATACACACTGGTAGCTCGCTTCTGTGCCTCCTTGTCGATCACCGACCCTTCTTTCACATAATGCGACACGTCAGCGATATGCACACCTACCTCCCAGAGTCCTTTCTTCAATTCACGGATACTCAAGGCATCATCATAGTCCTTCGCATCGTGCGGGTCGATGGTGAAAGTACACACATCACGGAAGTCCTCCCTGCGGGCAATCTCCTCTGGGGTAATCCCGGGCTCGATATGGTTGGCAGCCTCCTCCACATTCTTCGGATAACGGTATGGCAGTCCGTACTGTGCTAAGATGGCATGCATCTCCGTATTGTTGTCACCCACCTTTCCAAGTACGTCAATCACCTCACCGACGATATTCTTACTCTCCTCGGAGGGCCACTCAATAATCTTCACGACCGCCTTCTCACCGGTCATGCC
>JAEEGL012937661.1_pt1 | contig 11723 bp, 10 predicted proteins | sample 9134231 | NCBI WGS metagenome assembly JAEEGL01 (sample SAMN16246548, study PRJNA631951) | gut metagenome | biome: gut microbiome; feature: rumen; material: fiber-attached | host: Bos | place: Iran: Karaj | collected 2018-10
ACGCGCCTAAGCTTTGCGGCGCGGCATGATCTTATGAAGCTACCCGGTCCGTAGGACGGCGCTTTTCGGCGGTGACCGGGGAATCCAAATATGCGCCTGCGCCCGGAGAAACCGATGTGAATAGATTTTCGGACAGGGGTTCGACTCCCCTCGTCTCCACCAAAAAGAAAAAGTCGCGTCAGCGGCTTTTTCTTTTTGTTCTCTTCACTCTTCACTCTTCACTCTTCTCTTTCTTTGCCCCTCCGCGACTTTTTCCAGTGAAAAGAGAAGAGAGAAAAGAGAAAAGAATAGGTAGCTTTGCTTCGCAAAACATCTGTCCGCGAGTTCGAATCCATCCGACAAAATCGCAAATCCATCTTTTCGTACCCCATAGCCAAAAAGAAAAAGTCGCGTCGGGACACTTGCGATAGAGCAGGTGTACCTTGCGGTGCTTTTACGGGTGAGTGTGAATGGGACGTACGAAAAAAGAAATCGTTTATCTGTAACAACGTCGCGAGGCGGGGGGCAATCCCCGCCTCGATTTTGGATTATTAGTTAGTCCGGAATAAACTGTCTTGTTGAAGGCATATCCTGCCAGACGGTTCCGTCGGCGATGTAATATTTTCTCTCAATCACGCCGCTGACGGTGTGGTAATCAATAACAAAGACCTGACCGATCTGAAAACTGATAGGCGGGTAATTGTTGTACGGCAGAACCTCCCCAAGCTTTTTACAGTTCGCAAACTCGTTCCCGACATTTTCAAGCCGCCAGAACTCGCGCTTTGTCGCATAATCCGACCAGTACGACATATCCTGCTCGCCAAAGTAACTCGCCTCGTATTCTCTGTCCGCAACCGTCAGAGTGTCTTTTCTGATTGGAGACATTCCCCAGAGCACAAACTCCCTTGTCGAGGGCATATCCTGCCAGACGGTTCCGTCGGCAATATAATATTTTCTATCAATCGTGCCGTCGAATTTGTGATAGTCAACAACAAAAACCTGACCGATCTGAATATCCATCGGAGGATAATTGTTGTACGGCAGAACCTCCCCAAGCTTTTTACAGTTCGCAAACTCGTCCCCGACATTTTCAAGCCGCCAGAACTCGCGCTTTGTCGCATAATCCGACCAGTACGACATATCCTGCTCGCCAAAGTAACTTGCGCTGTACTCTTTTCCGTCCACCATAATGCGTTCTGTTCTGATCTTATCCATAACGTTTTTTGCGCTAACTTGAAAAACAAGCTTCGGAAAAACCTTCAGAACGTTGCCACGGTCCGACGCATTGCCCGGATTAAATCCGTGAAAGCTTTGAAACGCTCTTGCAAATGATACCGGCGACTCATAACCGTATTTGAGTGCGGTAGCAAGCACCTTTGCGTTATCATATTTCAATTCCGTTCCCGCTTTTGTCAGTCTCCGCTTTCTGATATAATCGGAAATAGTAACTTCGGCTATAAGAGAAAACAATCTGCCTAGATCAAAGAACGAACAGCACGCGATTTGCGCAAGTTTCTCCTGTTCAATTTCTTCGGTCAGATGATTTTCAATATAGTCGATCACCGCGTTAAGCTTTTCCGCTGTGTTCATCATAGCGCTCATCTCCTTTCCGAGTCCATTATACAAAAAATCAGAACAAAAATCGCAACTTTTTCTGCAAAGATTGGTTTCAGTTTGTAGCCTTTTTTTCTTATTCTCTATTATAAACGACACCGTAAATCATTAATTCAATTCAAACCTCGGTACCACATCTTCTTTTGAATAACTCGACGTTATTTAGAATTCGTCCGAAATCATTATATCATAAAAATGTTATAATTTCCACTGCCTTCGGAAAATACTCTGACGTTTTTTCGTTCTTTGACCACATTTTTCCAAAACCCTCTTGACGAACATATCAATATTTTGTGTAATGCTATTTGCGGTTGGGTCGCTTTATGTAGGAAGAGTACGAAAATTGAATATCGCCGTCAACATATTAAGCGGCTTTACGTTTGACAATCCCTGCGGCGGGATACGAAAACGCCGCACACGTTTTGCTGCCCAAGGAACGAAATGCGCTTTTGATGACCGCAGGTTGTCAAAAGCGCTTTTGCGTTAGTTTCGAGGAAAACGACACGGAATGGATAAAAGCGAAAAAACTCGGGACGCCTGCTTTATCGCAGGCGTCCCGACTCTCCTTTCGTTTTCCTGCCGTTCTTCACTGCCATTCCCAAAAAAATTTACATCTATGGCTTGTTTTCTTCCGGACACCATGATATAATAATAAAATGTAATTCAATTTGTCGTGAGGAGGACTGCTGTCATGACAAAAGTCGATATTTTCTCCGGCTTTCTCGGCGCCGGCAAAACCACGCTGATCAAAAAACTGATCCGGGAGGCCTACCGGGGAGAAAAGCTGGTCGTCATTGAGAATGAATTCGGAAAGGTCGGCATCGACGGCGGGTTCCTGCGGGAAGCCGGTATCGAGATCACCGAGATGAACTCGGGCTGCATCTGCTGCAGCCTCGTCGGCGATTTCGGAGAGGCCCTGAAAAAAGTCAAGGCCGCCTTTGAGCCGGACCGGATCCTGATCGAACCGTCCGGCGTCGGGAAACTCAGCGACGTGATCCGCGCCGTCCAGAACGCCGGCGTCGAGGGACTGACGCTCAACGCGTTTACCGTCGTGATCGATGCTTCCAAATGCCGGATGTATATGAAAAACTTTGCGGAATTCTACCGCAATCAGATCGAATTCGCTTCCTCGGTCGTTCTGTCTCGCACCGACGGACTCCGTCCCGAGAAACTGAAGGAGGCCGTCGACATCGTCCGTTCGATCAACACCGCCGCTTCTCTGATCACCACGCCGTGGGATCAGCTCGACGGCCGCGTCATTCTGGAAACGATGGAAAACCATAACACCCTGGAAGCCGAACTCCAGCACCTGCTGGAAGAGCAGCGGCAGAAGGAAGCGCACCATCATCACCATCATCACGAAGACGACGAGGGTGAGGAGGAACACGGGCACCGTCACCACGACGACGGCGAATGCGACGATCTCGACTGCGAATGCCATCACCACGAGGATGAGGACGAGCACGAACACCGTCACGCCCACGGGCACCGTCCCCACGACGACGGCGAGTGCGACGATCCCGACTGCGAATGCCATCATCACCACGAGGATGAAGACGATGACGAAGACGGCGAGGATGAGCACGGTCATCATCACCACCATCATGACCACGACGCCGATGAGGTTTTCAGCAGCTGGGGGATCGAGACGTCCGACACCTTTACGGCTGATTTCGTGGAAAACTGCCTCGATGAGCTCCTCACCGGCCGGTTCGGTATGGTCCTTCGGGCAAAAGGCATCCTGCCGTCCGACGACGGGCGCTGGATCCACTTTGACTACGTTCCGGGAGAGAAGGATATCCGCTTCGGCGCCGCCGACGTCATCGGCAAGCTCTGCGTGATCGGCAGCGCCCTGGACAAGCAGGGGCTGGCCGTTCTCTTCCGTCCGCAGACCTGACGCCGGAAGGCCGGTGCCGTTCTTTCCCCGAAAGGAGACGTTCCCATGGAAATTCCCGTCTATCTCTTTACCGGCTTTCTGGAGGCCGGCAAAACCCGCTTTCTTCAGGAGACGCTTTCCGACGCCAATTTCTTCAAAAACGGCGACGAGCGTACGCTCGTACTTCTCTGCGAGGAAGGCGAAGAAGAGCTGGATCCCCTCGGCTTCGTTTCCCCTGAGGTTTACGTCGAGGTCATCGACAGCAAAACGCGCCTCAATCCCGACAAGTTGGAGGCTCTCCGACGCTGTCACAACGCCAACCGCGTTATCATCGAGTACAACGGGATGTGGCTGCTCTCGGATCTGATGCAGGCACTGCCGGAAGGGTGGCTCCTCTATCAGGAGATGATGTTCGCCGACGCCTCCACCATCGACGTCTACAACGCCAATATGCGGAATCTGGTCGTCGACAAACTATCGGGGTGCGAACTGGTGGTATTCAACCGCTGTACCTCCGATACCGACCGGATGGCGCTCCATAAACTGGTGCGCGGCGTCAGCCGCCGCACCGACATCATCTACGAAAACGTCGACGGCTCTTTCGCTTACGACGATATGGAAGATCCGCTTCCCTTTGACGTCGAAGCCCCGATCATCCGCATCGAGGACCGGGACTACGCTCTCTTTTACCGCGATCTCTCGGAAAATCTGCCGGATTATGACGGAAAAACCGTCTCTTTCCTCGGACAGATCCGGAAAAACGATCGGATCCCGAAAAACGGCTTTATCATCGGACGACCTATCATGACCTGCTGCGTGGAAGATATCGCTTTCAGCGGTCTCTTCTGCGAGAACGGCGCCGAGAAAGTCGATGACGGAGACTGGATCAACCTGACAGCCAAAATCAGCGTCAAGCACAGCAAACTGTACGGCAGGAAAGGCCCCGTCCTGACGTGGATCTCCTGTAAACCGGGGCAGCCGCCCGCAGAACCGGTCGCCACCTTCTATTAAACATAGTCTGATGGGAGGATCGCCATGAAACGAATCGCTTATTTTCGTCTTACCGCCTCCGCCATGTGTCTCGCGCTCTGTATCGTTCTGCCCTTCCTGACCGGACAAATCCGGGAGATCGGGCGGCTTCTTTCCCCGATGCATTTCCCGGTCCTGCTCTGCGGTCTGCTCTGCGGATGGCAGTACGGATTGGCCGTCGGATTCGTTGCACCGCTTCTGCGCTCGCTTCTCTTCTATATGCCGCCGCTCTTCCCCTCGGCCGTCGGGATGGCTTTCGAGCTTGCGACCTACGGCGCGGTCTCCGCGCTGCTGTACGCCGCCTTCCGGAAAAAGTCCTGGGCCGTTTATCCGGCGCTGATCGGCGCCATGATCCTCGGCCGGATCGTCGGCGGCGCATTCCAGCTGGTCCTGCTCGGCGTCGGTTATACCGAAACCTATTCCTTCGGGGCTTTCCTTGCCTCTTACGTCACGGGGACGCTGCCCGGCATCATCCTTCAGCTGGTATTCATTCCGCCGGTAGCGCTTTTAGTGGAAAAAATGAAGGATCCCGCTCTGAAAAACTGAACCGAAAAAGGACGCCGGAAGCAAATCCCCGGCGTCCTTTCCGTTTATTCCAAATCAAATTCCCTTTCAATATTGATTCTGACCATCTGGATCGTCTGAGAATCAAACGCCATCTGACCGGAATTGATCATGATCGCCGCGCCGAAGATAATGGATCGGATGACGAACAGTTTCCGGTTACGGACGTTTTCCGGCATCTGGATCTCCGAGGTGAAATCGTGGATCAGATTTCTGGCTCTGGCGCTGATCTCGGCCTTTTCGGCCCGCATCTCGGGAGAGAAAGAGCGATCGTTCATGAACAGGATCGTCTGATATTCCGGATAGGTACATAAAAACGTCAGATACGCCATACAGACGGCGACGATCTTTTCCCGGATCGCTTCGTTTTCATAGGTCGCCAGGGTATCGTTCAGGATCATCGTCCAGCGCTTCTTGATATAGCGCATGACCTCCAGGATGAGTTCCTCCCGTCCGTTGAAATGCTTGTATGGAGCGGCGCAGGAGAGGTGGCATCGCCTGGCCACCCGCCGGATCGAAAAATCGGAAACGCCGTGCTCCTCCAGTTCGCTGGCGGCGGCTTTGATAAACTTCTCGCGATTGGCTTCGTTCGCTTTTCTCACGACTCTTCAATCTCCTTTTCGTCATCAATAAAATTGTCAGGGTCGTTCCGTTTGATTTTACGAGTGGTCGTTTTGACAAATTCACGGCGCCGAAGAACCATCCGCGTCATCCGCTTGTAGGGCGGGAAACCGGCGTTGATCGAATCCACCAGTTCCGTAAACAACTTCCGCTCCGCTTCGGGATACGCGTCGTCACCGGGTGAGATCCCGTTCTTCTTCAGTCTTTCGGATACCGCTTCCTCGTCCGGGAACAGCACGGCAGTCAGGTGCCGGTCATCGGCCGGCCCTCTTTCACATACCAGGCTTTCCCTGACCAGCGGGCTCCGGTCGAGGAAAAGCTCCAGTTCCTCGGGAAAGACCTTTTTTCCGCCCGCCGTCACGATCATGCTCTTGAGGCGGCCGGTGATCTGATAAGCGCCGCTTTCGGTAATCCGTGCGAGGTCTCCGGTATGGAACCAGCCGTTTTCCATGACGCGCGCCGTCTCTTCGGGATTCCGATAATAGCCCAGCATCACGTTCGGGCCTTTGACGACCAGTTCACCGATCCCCTCCTCGTTGACGTCGTCCAGACGGACCTGAACGCCGGACAGCGGGAAGCCAATGTCATCGGCGCCGCCGTAGAAATCGTTGTGCATGATCGAGACCGGAGACGTCTCGGTAAGCCCGTATCCGATGCAGACGCGGATGCCGAACCGCTGGTAATCCCGGTAAACCTCCGGCGGGAGCAGCGCCGCACCGCAGACGAAGAGCCTCATCCGGCCGCCGAACGTTTCGTTGATGACGCTGAAGATCCGTTTTCCGGCCCGCGTTCCGGTCAGATCGGAAGCCGTGCGCTGGACCGTCAGGATCAGGCGGCCGAGCCGCATCTGAGAATACTTTTTGATGATCGTATTGCGGAAGGTCTCAAGGACCAGCGGCACGACGGCCATCACGGTCGGACGGAAGAGCTTCAGCTCGGCCTGCAGTCTGCGCAGCGAGCTGTTGTAAGCGATGCTGCAGCCGCAGTAAAGCATGGTCAGAAAGCCCGCCGTACATTCAAAGGTATGGTGCAGCGGCGCGATCGAGAGCGCCCGGTCGGATTCGGTGATCTTCAGTCGGCGAAGGACATGTGTCAAATCGAAGCAGATGTTATGCTGCGAAAGCATGACGCCCTTGGCAATCCCGGTCGTCCCGGAGGTATAGAGCAGGACACCGAGCGCGTCCGGATCGATATGATGATCCGCGTAAGACGTGTCGCCGGCGTCGAGGAGCGCCTGCCCGGCCGCGATCGCTTCGGGGATCTCCCCCATACCGAGCAGCAGCCGGCCGCCGGAAACGCCTTCGATCTTATTTTTTACCTCGGGGGAATAGACCAGCATCCCGGCCCCGGAATCGTCCAGCAGCGCGCTGATCTCGTCGGCGCGAAGATCCTTGTCGAGCGGTACGATCACCCCGACGCCGCAGGTCACCGCCAGATAGGTCAGCCCCCACCAATAACTGTTTTTTCCGACGAGCGCGATGCGGCTTCCCTCGGGGACTCTCGTCCTCAGATAGGTGGCGAAAGCGATCATATCCCGATACAGTTCGGCGTACGTGACTTCGCGCACAACGTCGTTTTCCTGCCAAAGTACTGCGATCCGATCGGAAAAGCGGGAGACCGATCCCTCCATAATCTGACGAAACGTTGTGACCTCCCGTACGTCATAAACGTATTCCGGCATGTTTTTCATTCGTTCTTCTCCTTGCCGATAATTCTGTTATTTTCCCGGCGTATGTTATCACTGTTACCATAATATCATACCGCATTTTTGCCTGTTTGTCAATCCGTTTCGCAAAAAAAGAGGCCGGCCCGGAAAAATGCGGGCCGCCTGCCAGACGGTCCGCTCAGCCGGACGTTTTGATCTGCTCGATCGCCTCGACCGCCAGTTTATCACAACGCTCGTTATAGGGGTGACCGGCATGGCCCTTCACCCAGACGAACGTAACGTCGTGGATCTCCAGCAGTTCCAGCAGCCGGCCCCACAGGTCGGCGTTCAGCGCGGCTTTGCGATCCGGCTTCATCCAGCGGTTCCGCTTCCACGATTTCGCCCACCCCAGGTTGATCCCGTCGACCAGATACTTGGAATCCGAGGTCAGCATGACCCGGCAGGGCTCCTTGAGAAGCTCCAGTGCGGCGATCGCGCCGAGCAGCTCCATCCGGTTGTTGGTGGTTTCCGCAAATCCCTGGGAGATTTCCTTCTCGATGCCCCGAAAGACCAGGATCGCTCCGTAACCGCCGGGGCCGGGATTGCCGCTGCAAGCCCCGTCCGTATAGATTTCCACGTATTTCATCCGGGCGCCGCCTCCTTTTTTCGTATCATTCCGTCCCTATTATTGTATCAGCCAAGCTCCCTTTTGTCAAGTCCAATCCGCAGAAAACCGAACCGCAGGCGTTGTATATATTCATTCCCGCGCCCCAGTTTTTTCTTTCTCACGGCCTTCTTTTGCCTGTTTTTGCATTCCTTTTTTCAAAAAAACTGCGCGAGATCTTGTCTTTTCCCCTGAAAAACAGGTCATAACAGCCAGTTTCCTTTAACCGCATGCCGTTTTGTTTTCTACGATGTATAAAATTCATTTTTTCGAAAAAATATTCAGAAAAAGGGCTTGACATTTGACGGCAAATGGCGTATAATATCACCAACGACATCCAAATCAAAAAAGGAGATCCTTCATCATGAAAAAAACGATTGCCATTATCCTGGCCGCGGTGCTCCTCACCGCTTCCCTGTTTGCCTTCGCCGGCTGCAGCAAAAACAAGAATTCGCTTGACGCGATCAAGAAAGCCGGCAAGCTCACCGTTTACACCGAAGCGGGCTTCGCTCCCTTTGAGTTCATTTCTCAGGGCAAGGTCGTCGGCGTCGACGTCGCCATCTGCGAAAAGATCGCCGAAGAGATCGGCGTACAGTTGGAGATCACCGACGTGGCCTTCAACACCATTATCGGCGCGGTCAAGACCGGGAAAGTCGCCATCGGCGCCGCCGGCATCACCATCACCGACGAACGCAAAGAGGAGGTCGACTTCTCGATCCCCTACACCACCAGCAAACAGTATGTTCTCGTCAAGGCCGACAACGAAGACATCCATACTCTGGAAGATCTGGCCGGCAAGAAGATCGGCGTTCAGCTCGGCACGACCGGCAACTTTCTCATCAGCGATGAGGTCGGCGGCTGGGAAGACGATGACGGCAACCACGTGAAGGGAGCCATCGAAGACACCGGCGCGCAGGTGCTGGAATACGCCAACCCCAATATCGCCGCCACCAACCTCGGCACCGGCGCTCTTGACGCCGTCGTCGCCGACAAGCTTCCGATCGAACTGATCGCCGCCAACAGCAACGGCGCCTACAAGTGCTTCGAGCTCGTCTACGCGGATGGCACCGTCACAGACGAAAGTTACGGCCTCTGTGTCGCCAAGGGCAACACAGAGCTTTTGGAGGTCATCAACCAGGTCCTGACCAAACTGATCGCCTCGGGTGAGATCGATCAGTACATCGTACACTATTCCAACGAAGTAACGGCGGATTGACGATCACCGCTTGCCGTTCCCGCGGCGCAGCCGCAGCGGAACGGGAAACACCTTCTTTCCCTGTTCACGGAGATCCGGCGCGGGCGCAGGCGGGCATTCCCCGCAGGCGCCCGTCCTCATCGTTCCGACTCCATTCTGACCCGAGGAGCCAACCATGGATTTTATCAATTCTTTTCTGTCCGGACTGGAGAAGACCTTCGTCCGTGACAACCGGTATCTGTTGTTTCTGGAGGGATTCGGCAATACCCTGCTGATCTCTTTCTTCGCCACTATGATGGGCGTCCTGATCGGCACTGTCGTTGCCATCGTCAAGGTCGTCCACAAGCAGACCGGCAAGCTGACGCTTCTGAACGCCGTCGGCGAGGTCTACACCACCGTCATACGCGGCACACCGGTCGTCGTTCAGCTTCTGATCGCCTACACGATCATCTTCGCCTCTTCCGACAAGGCGGTCCTGGTCGGCACGATCGCGTTCGGCATCAATTCGGGCGCCTACGTGTCCGAGATCATCCGGGCCGGCATCATGGCGGTCGATATCGGGCAGACCGAAGCCGGCCGTTCGCTCGGTCTCTCCCAGTCCACCACGATGACCAAGATCGTTCTGCCGCAGGCGCTGAAGAACGTCCTGCCGGCGATCGGCAACGAGTTTATCTCGGTCCTGAAGGAGACCTCCGTTATCGGATACCTCGGCGTCGTTGACCTCACGCGGGCCGCGGAGCGCGTGATCACCCGCACTGCCGACGTCTTCTTCCCGTACATCTCAATCGCGCTGATTTATCTGGCAGTCGTAATGGGACTCAACGCCCTGTTCAAAAAGATGGAAAAGAGGCTGGCAAAAAGTGATAGAAGTTAAAAATCTCAAAAAATCCTTCGTCAAAGACACGCCGGTACTCGACGGCGTCGACTGCACGATCCGCGACGGCGAACAGATCGTCGTCATCGGTCCTTCCGGCAGCGGCAAAAGCACCTTCCTCCGCTGCCTCAATATGCTGGAAAAGCCCACCTCGGGGCAGATCTTCCTCGACGGGACCGATATCACGGCACCCGGGATCGACCTGAATCGGGTCCGTATGAAAATGGGCATGGTCTTCCAGCATTTCAATCTGTTCCCGCATTTCACGGTCATGAAAAACATCTGGTTTGCCCCGGCGCATCACAAGCTGCAAAGTCCGGAAGAAGCGAAAGAGAACTCGCTCCGCCTCCTGACGCGCGTCGGGCTGGCCGACAAGGCCGACGCTTACCCCTCTACCCTTTCGGGCGGTCAGAAGCAGCGGATTGCCATTATCCGCGCGCTGGCGATGAAGCCGGAGGTCATGCTTTTTGACGAGCCGACCTCGGCGCTTGACCCCGAGATGGTCGGCGAGGTGCTCGATCTGATGCGCCAACTCGCGGACGACGGGATGACGATGGTGATCGTCACGCACGAAATGGGTTTCGCGCGCGAAGTCGCCGACCGCATCTTCTTCATGTTTGACGGAAAGATCGCGGAAGAGGGGACGCCTGACGCGCTCTTTGAGACGCCCCGGAATCCCCGTACCCAGCAGTTCCTGCAAAGCGTACTGTAACGCCGGCCGGAAAACACCGGAGAACAGGCGCTTCGGGACGGCCGCCGCGGGAACCTTCCCGTTACCCCCGATACCGATGATCCGAAAATAAGAACCCCCGGGATCGCAAACGATCCCGGGGGCGTTTTTTTGTGTCGTTTCGGTTTTCCGAATGCCGTTCCCGCCAGCCCGACCGCTGTCTTTCGGGGCACAGGAAAAACGGATCCCTTGCGGGAAGCTATTTTACGGTCCGATTGCCGGATCACAGCAAACGTTTTTTGCATTTTTCCAAGCAGACGACCCGATGGCCCTTCGAGAGCGTGTCGAAAGAATCGCCGGCCGTGAAGTCGTTCACGGGATCGATCCCGGCTTTTTGGTACTCTCGTCAGAAAACTGTCGGCGTGTCTGCCGAACAGTTTGGTATCATCCCGGCGCTGATAGCGGTCGCAGGCGTCAGCGAGGGCGCGCTTTAATGCTGTCCGTTGATGATGAATGCGTTCCGCGAGACGTCCGGGATTGGGACGGCGTAAATCCTGCCTTTTCGTTTGCGCAAATCGTAACCGAAACCGGGAAAAACGGCGTGGCGGATCCTCTCTTTGACGTCATCAGAACTGCGGCTGCCTGCGCGGAAACGTTTCGCAACGCGCTCTGCGCCCCGCTCCGAATCCGTCGTCGGGAACAGGAACAAACCGTTGGGCGATCGGCGTATCCGGCTCAGTCTGGAAGAGCCGTCCTTCCGGCCAGCGCATACGGATCGTTTGTCCCATATCGGTTTCCCCTTCAAACTATGACAGCCGCGGAACAGACAGCGCCGTTCCGCGGCTGCCGCAATTCTGCGCTTTCCGCGCGTTCATTCTCCTATGACCATAACCTGAACGGTTCGGGAGCGGCCTCTGGTCTGATCCCAGTCGATGAAATGGACGCGGCCGAACTCGCCGAGATCGGGGACGCCGTCCTCGAGGACGACGGTG
>JAEEGL014027354.1_pt1 | contig 11723 bp, 10 predicted proteins | sample 9134231 | NCBI WGS metagenome assembly JAEEGL01 (sample SAMN16246548, study PRJNA631951) | gut metagenome | biome: gut microbiome; feature: rumen; material: fiber-attached | host: Bos | place: Iran: Karaj | collected 2018-10
GTTCATCCTGAGCCAGGATCGAACTCTCAAAAAAAAATTTTGAGAGCCAGTTTGGCTCTAATTACTTTAATAAAAACTCAATTCTTAGAATTGAAAAAGGTCCGTTTTACTTCAAGTTTTGCATTCTATTCAATTTTCAAGATCCGCGCTTTTCCTTTGATTTTTGGTCACGCTTTTTACGTGCCTCCGTCAAAGTGCTTGTAAAGGATATACCACCACGGGGATTGTGTCAAGAAGTTTTTTCGAGCTTTTTGAAAATTTTTTCAAAATCCGTAAAACCCTTTATTCAATTAAATTCCGGGCTTTCAGGAGAACCGCAGGGATCATTGTCCTGAACAGGCGGAAACAAGAGGCTTATGCCCGCTTATTTCTTCTTGGACGAGTTCTTTTTGGCTCTTCTTTCAGCTGCATGCTTGATGCGGTTGATCCTTACCCAGAGAGCTATATTTAATATCATTATGATCAGCATGAGTCCGCCGATCACTCCGGATATAACGGGATTGTGTTTTATAAACAGTTCGAGCGTGTCGGCTGTCTCTTCAGGATCCTCTTCTACTGTTTCCTGTTCTGATACGGGTGTCGGAGCAGGAGTGTCCTTAATAAGTTCAAATCCGTCGGGTTCATCTCCGGGATTGATGAGAGGATCATATACCGGCTGTTCCGCTGACGGTGCATTGACCCATCTGTAGTCTCCTGTAGTTCCGTATACTCTTGTAACGGGATCCGACTCCCAGCATGCGAGATTGCCGTATGCCGTGACTGAAGCCAGATACATAGTGGTATAGAAATAATAGTCCTGCGGAATACCGCAGATAGATATCATGAGATCATGACCGTTCTCATTAACGGTGTAGATGGTAAGTCCCTTTCCTGCCTGCGAAGTGGTTCCGGTCTTTCCACCGATAACAGCTGAAAGATGTGAATTGGTGCCGTTGGCTGTCTTTGTGGCAAGCCAGGGATCGTAAAGCAGATAATTGGAATTCTTAACGTAACTCCATGCATCGGACTTATGCCTGTTTGTTGCTGCAAACACGTGGGAAGGAGCGCTGATAAGAGTCTTGAAATCATCACTCTCCGATGCCGCTGCCATGATCAGTGTCAGATCATAAGCGGTCGTGTAATGATTATCGTCAGGCAGTCCGCACGCGTTAACGAAATGCGTTCCCTTGCAACCGAGCTTCTCCGCACGGAGATTCATGAGCACCGCGAATGCTTCAAGCTTGCGTGATGAAAGAATATGTTCTTTATTATCATTTAATTTATCAAGAATATACTGCGAGTTGACACCGTCAGCGTTCACTGCGGTCCCGCCTGCAGGATATTTCTCGAAAAAAGCGTCGACACAGCCTTCTCCCAAAACATTGGCGGCATCATTTCCCGAAGGAAGCATAAGTCCGTATAAGAGCTCGCTTACCTTTACCTTCTCACCCTCAAGAACTCCCATGAGCGATGAATCGGCATCAAGACCCGCAAGAGCGGACGGACTGACCTCCAGTCTTAACGAAGTGTCCAGATACTCAAGACTCAGCAGGCATGTCATTATCTTTGTCATCGATGCCGGATAGATACGGTCATCGGGATTCATGCTGATAACTATGTAACCTGTGGTCTTATCGTATACACAGTAAGATGCACAATGAACATCGCTTAAAGCGGGAACAGGAATATCCGGCTGTCCGACATCGGCCGATACGTTCTTTGCAGGAAGTGCAAATAAGGCAACGGAACATACGAGGAATACCGCAGCGATAAATACCGCCGCGGTCCTGAACAATGATCCTGTAGCCTTTTTATTTCTCATCAGATATCTTCACCTTTATCATCGGAGCCTTCAACATCATCTGCATCTTCAGCAGTCGCAATGCCATCCGCCTCAATCTCGGCAGCGAGCGTATCGGCGAGTTCCTGAACCTTGCTTGCATTGGGGCTGAGACCGTCTTCTATGACTGCCGTTACCTCAGATGCATCGGATCCTTCAGTAACCTCATTGGCTTCCTCACCTTCTTCAGGCTCTTCCTCTTCCCTGTCAGTAAGGGCAAAGTCTACGACCATGGCGTTATTGGACTTCATGAGCTTAACACCTGATGTCGCTCTTGAGAGCGTAGGGATCTCATTTGCCCTGACTCTGATGATAACGCCCTGGCTCGTGATGATAAGAAGATCATCATCGTCAGTAACCGAGACAGTACCGCAAAGTCTTCCCGTCTTCTCGGAGACTTTGTATGTGATGATACCCTTACCGCCTCTGCTCTGGACACGGTAATCATCGATCTTGCTTCTCTTGCCGTAACCCTTCTCGGAGATAACAAGGATCTCACGTGACGGATCGACGGGTTCCATGCCGACTACCTCATCGTCATCAGCAAGTCTCATAGCCCTTACGCCCGTAGCGCCGCGGCCCATATCACGGGCATCGTCGGAATTAAATCTTACGGACTTGCCCGCAGCGCTGACAACGATGACTTCCTGACCGGCCCTGGTGAGCTGGACGGCAACAACGCTGTCTCCTTCACGGATCTTTGTGGCAATAAGGCCGTTCTTGTTGATATTTGCATATTTATCGATAGAGGTCTTCTTGATTACACCGTATTTGGTAACTGTTGTGAGATAAAGATCCTCTTCCTCAAAGCTGTCGATCGGAATGATGTTCCTTATGGTCTCACCATCATTGAGATTCAGAAGATTGACAAGAGCCGTTCCTCTCGCAGAACGTGAAGTGGTCTCGGGGATCTTGTATCCCTTGATCTTGAAAACACGTCCGGTATTTGTAAAGCAGAGAAGGAACTTGTGTGTAGTCGTTGTAATGATCTTCTCGACATAGTCCTCTTCTCTTGTGGACTGGCCTGAGATTCCCCTTCCGCCTCTGTGCTGTGCCTTGTATGTATCAACCCTCTGGCGCTTGATATATCCGAAGTGCGTAAGGGTTACAACGATATTCTCTTCCTGGATCAGGGATTCATCATCAATGTCCTCGAAAGAACCGTTGATGATCTCGGACACTCTCGGAGTAGCAAACTTGTTCTTGATCTCAGTCATCTCTGTCTTGATGATGTCATCAAGGAGTTCTTTGTCGGAAAGGACTCTGTGGAAGTATTCGATCTCTTCAGTGAGAGCCTTGATCTCGGCTTCGAGCTTCTCCCTCTCAAGACCGGTAAGACGGCCGAGTCTCATATCAACGATATGCTGGGCCTGCTTATCGGTAAGGCCGAAGCGTTCGCACATACGGACCTTTGCCTCAGCTTCAGTACGTGAAGATCTGATGATCGCGATGATCTCATCGATATAATCCATCGCGATAAGGAGACCTTCGTCTATGTGTTTCTTGGCCTCATCCTTTTCGAGATCGTACTGGGTGCGGCGTGTAACAACGTCTTCCTGGTGCTTTATGTAGTAGAACAGAGCTTCCTTAAGTCCTACGAGCTTAGGTTCGAGCTTTCCTTCGCTGTCAGGTACAAGCGCGAGCATATTTGCGCAGCACGCATCCTGGAGCGAACAGTTCTTATAAAGCTGGTTGAGGACAACATCGGCATTCGAATCCTTCTTAAGCTCAATAACGATTCTTACCTGTTCGTTACGGTCAGATTCGTCTCTTAATCCGGAGATTCCCTCAACCTTCTTCTCCTTGACAAGATCAGCCATACGCTCGATCAGTCTGGCCTTGTTAACGGCATAAGGAATATCGTGGATTATTATCCTTGTCTTGCCTGCATGCTCCTCGATCTCGGCATGAGCACGGACCATGATACGTCCCTTACCGGTAAGATAAGCTTCCCTGATACCTGATGTGCCGAGTATAGCGCCTCCCGTAGGGAAGTCAGGGCCCTTAACAACAGTCATGAGCTCATCAACCGTTACATCCGGATTGTTCATCATCATGATGCATCCGTCTATAACCTCACCGAGATTATGCGGAGGAATATTGGTAGCCATACCTACGGCGATACCTACAGCGCCGTTTACGAGGAAGTTAGGGAATCTAGACGGAAGCGATACAGGTTCCATCTCATGCTCATCGAAGTTGGGTCTGAAATCGACCGTGTTCTTGTTGATATCCCTCATCATCTCGAGAGCTATCTTCTCGAGCCTTGCCTCAGTATAACGGTAAGCAGCCGGCGGGTCTCCGTCCAAAGATCCGAAGTTGCCGTGACCGTCAACCAGGGGATGTCTCAAAGAGAAATCCTGGGCAAGTCTTACGAGAGCATCGTAAACCGAAGCGTCACCGTGAGGATGGAAACGGCCGAGAACGTCACCGATCGTGGTGGCGCACTTACGGAAGGGCTTATCCGGTGTGAATCCCTGCGTAAACATTGAATAGAGGATCCTTCTGTGAACCGGCTTCAAGCCGTCCCTGATATCAGGAAGGGCACGGTCGGAAATAACCGACATCGCATAATCGATGAAGGATTTCTTCATCTCGCCGTCCAAGTCAACCGGAACTATTGTTGTCTGTTCTGACTTGAATACCTCATCCATCTCGGCTTCCTGTTGAAGCCTGGCCCGTTTCTTGTCGTCGCTGTCTGCCATTTGTCGCCTCCGCCCGCGAAAACAAAAGCCGCGGGTTATTTATTTACTGATTAGGTCAATAGATTATATATCTACAAACTATAGTATTATATCATAATCTATACGCACACGCGCACGTAATATTATAATATATGTACAAATGTCCTTTTATCAGACTATAGGGGTTTTGGAAGGTGTGCCTGCTTTTCTCGGAAACCTTGCGGGAGTAGGACGGATCTTTCTTACGACGATAATAGTCCTCTCCATATCCGTTCCCGGAAGCTTGAATGTATCCGTTTTCTCGACTGTACCGCCTAAAAGAGCAATAGCCTTTGAGCCTTCTGCTTCCTCTTCTTCGGAATGGGCCTTCATGGCAAGGAATACTCCTCCGACCTTTACAAGAGGCAGGCAATATTCGGCCAGCACCGAAAGTTTTGCAACGGCACGTGCCGTTACGATATCGTACTTTTCCCTGAATTTCTTGTTTCTTCCGGCATCCTCGGCTCTTGAATGGACCGTGGAGCAGTTCTTAAGATCCAATGCGGTAATAACCTCATCGAGGAACTTGAGGCGCTTCTCGAGCGAATCCATAAGCGTTACGGACAGTTCGGGACAGGAGATCTTTACAGGAAGTCCGGGAAATCCCGCGCCGGTTCCGACATCGATAAATGTCAGCATTCCCTTTTTCTTCGCCTCCTCTTCCCTGATATAGGGGCAGAGTGTAAGTGAATCTATAAAATGCTTCATAGCTATCCCCTCATCGTCATCAACGGCGGTAAGGTTCATTACTTTGTTCTTTTCCTTAAGCATTGAAGCATATACCTGGAAAGAACGTATCTCCTCGGCGGACAGCGGAACGCTGATCTCGCCGGAATGCGATTCCAGGATCGGGGCTACATCAGAAGGCTCCTCATCATGTTCAGTGACCTTCGTTCCTTCAACACCGATCTCAACCTTCTTCGGAAGGCTCTCCTTCAGACGCTTTATATCATCCTTTGTCAGGGGTTTTCTGTTTGAGAACAGACCGTCAGCCATTATCCCTTCTCCTTCTCTGCTGTTCGAGATATACCAGCAGCACTTCACAGTCAGCAGGCGATACGCCCGATATCCTCGAGGCTCTTCCCACATTCTCCGGCTTCATCTGCGAAAGCTTCTGTCTCGCTTCTATTCTTAAGCCCCTTATGAGCGAATAATCGGTGTCTCCGGGGATCGTTATCTTCTCGAGGTTTTTGAACTTCTCTATCTTCTCTTTCTCAAGAGAAAGGTAGCCTTCGTACTTGATATTTGTCTCGCAGGCAAAGGTTATATTGCGCGGGAGTTCTTTGCGGTCTTTATCAACCGGTGCAAGAAGGTCATATGTAACACCCGGGCGTTTGATAAGATCGGCAAGACTCTCACCGGATTTAGGCAGTGTCTGTCCGCAGGTATCAAGAAGCTCTTTAAGCTTTTGTGTCGGAGCCACATATGTCTTCTTAAGTCTTTCAGTCTCACATGCGATCAGCTGAACCTTCTTCTCGAACTTTTCGAAAACATCATCGCTGATAAGACCGATATCATGTCCTACCGGCGTAAGCCTTTCATCAGCGTTGTCCTGTCTTAAGAACAGTCTGTATTCGGCGCGCGAAGTCATCATACGGTAAGGCTCGTTCGTTCCCTTGGTTACCAGGTCGTCTATAAGTACTCCGATATATCCCTGGGACCTGTCGATAATGACAGCTTCTTTTCCCAGGCAGGACATGGCGGCATTGATGCCTGCCACGATACCCTGGGCAGCCGCTTCCTCATATCCTGAGGAGCCGTTGATCTGTCCTGCGGTAAAAAGACCCGGGACGATCTTCGATTCAAGGCTCGCCTTAATGGAAAGCGGATCGACAAGATCGTATTCTATCGCATAAGCCGCTCTCTGGATCTTTGCATCAGCAAGACCGGGCAATGACTTTACCATCTTCTCCTGGATTTCTTCAGGAAGGCTCGTGGAAAAGCCCTGCAGGTACATCTCGTTGGTGTGCCTGCCCATCGGTTCGACAAAGATCTGATGCCTTGTCTTGTCCTTGAACCTCATGAATTTATCTTCTATCGACGGACAGTATCTGGGGCCTATGCCTTTGATCTCGCCGCTGTAAAGAGGCGATCTGTCCATGTTGTCGCTTATTACTTTTCTTGTCTCTTCGGTGGTCCAGACAGACCAGCAGGGTATCTGTTCTTCCGAAGGCGCGGGAAGCTTTCCCTCCATCTCATTTCTGTATGAGAACGGCGGTATATCATTTTCGCCGTCCTGTCTTGTCATCTGCGAAAAATCAACCGAATTGGAATTGACTCTGACGGGCGTTCCGGTCTTGAACCTCAGCATGGGAATGCCCAGTGAACTTAATGAAGAAGACAAACCGCAGGATCTGGGGAGTCCGTCAGGACCGCTCTCGGTGATAACCTCTCCTCTTATGATCCTCGCTTCCATATATGTTCCCGAACAGATCACCACGGCACGCGCCCTGTAGACAGCTTTTCCTTCAGTTATAACACCTGCGGCTTTGCCGCTGTCATCTGTCAGGAGACCGGTTATATGCGCCTGTTTCAATGTGAGATTCGGAAGATCCTCAAGATAATGCTTCATCTCTATCGAATACATCGCGCGGTCTTCCTGAGCCCTCGGGGAATAGACTGCGGGGCCTTTGGAACGGTTGAGCATCCTCATCTGAACGGCGCATTTATCCGCCATTATTCCCATGATACCGCCTAAAGCATCTATCTCCCTTACGAGCTGGCCTTTGGATGTGCCTCCGATACTCGGATTGCAGGGCAGGTTTGCAAGGCTGTCCAAAGAGAGCGTAAACAGTATCGTGTTAAGCCCGAGCTTTGCAGTTGCATGCGCTGCTTCGCATCCTGCATGGCCTGCTCCGACCACGGCAACATCAAATGTTCCCGCTTCAAAGCTATTTTCCAACTCTAAAGCTTCACGGACAGTCATTTATTTACCTATACAGAATCTTGAGAAAATAGTATCCGCAAGCGTGGCGGATACAGTCTTTCCGGTTACCTCTCCTATCTCGTCAAGACACGCTCTTAAAGCAGAAGCGCAGACTTCTGTGCCGAGGTTATTGTCAAGGGCATCCAGCGCGAGCGCAAGCTTCCTGGAAGCCTTCAGGAATTTAGTGTAATGCCTGCTGTTGGTGATAAGAAGGCCTTCGGATGCGCCGCCGCCAAGTTCCTGATAGTAGTCGATTATGGCATCCTCAAGCTTATCGATATTCAGATCTTCCTCGGCGCTTATCGAAATAAAGTTCTTTATACCGAGGCTTTTTAGTCTCTCTTCTATCTTTTCCCTGTCCGGGTTATCTCCGGCATCGCTTTTCGAGAATACCGCAGTAACCGAATCACAGTCCTCGATAATATCCTTTACTCCGGAATAAGCCTCTTCGGCATTCATGTCGGGCGGGATCATGTAAAAGATCATATCAGCTCCCCTGCCCGCTTCGTACGCCTTGCCGATACCCATGGATTCTATTATGTCATCTGTCTCGCGGATGCCTGCGGTATCTATCAGGGTAACGGGAATGCCGTTGATATTGAGCTGGACTTCTATGGTATCCCTCGTGGTGCCGGCAACCTCTGTTACGATCGCCCTGTCAAAACCGGTAAGTGTATTGAGCAATGTGCTCTTGCCGCTGTTGGGAAGTCCCAGAAGTGCCACACGGAGACGCTCGGAAAGGATCCTTCCCTTTCCGTAACCCTTGCAGAGCGCCGTCAGCCTGTCATGACAGTCACTGAGATTGTCTTTGACGGTCTCAAGCTTAGACTCCTCTTCCTCCGGGTCTTCCGTATCAAATTCGGTAAATGTCTCAAGCATCGCTGCCTGGTCATATAGATTGCGCTCTATATGATCTATCTCTTCGGCAAGCTTGCCTGATAATAGGCTTCCCGCAGCCTCGAGCTGTCTTTCAGTCTCGGAATTGATGACATCCATAACAGCTTCGGCGGAAGCAAGGCTCATCTTGCCGTTTATAAATGCTCTTCTCGAAAATTCTCCGGGATATGCCATTCTGATCCCGGACATGCCGAGGCACTTCAGTATCTCCTGCTTGACCGCGCCCGAGCCGTGTGAAGATATCTCCACCATCTCTTCTCCGGTATATGAATGGGGATTCTCAAAGCGCGTGAAGATAACTTCATCAACCTTTACGCCGGTGGAAGGATCCTTAACATATCCGAACGCGCAGGTGTAGCCCGGGAGTTCTGAGAGTTTTGTGTAATCTCCGCTGCTTCTGATGATAACTGAACATTTATCGGCAAGTTTTCCACAGCCGTTACCTGATATGCGGATAACAGCTATGCCAGATATTCCGGCCGGCGTGGAGCAGGCGCAGATAGGTTCGTCATCATATGAATACATTGAAAACAGCCCGGCAGATCCTTAAGAAAAGATCCGAAGCGTATTACTTCTTATCAGTATCGGGTGTTACCACAACGCATCTGTTCGGCTCAACGCCTTCACTGTGTGTTGTAACGCCGTTTACATCCTGAAGATATGAGTGGACAATCCTTCTCTCGGCAGGACTCATGGCCTCCATAACAAACTTGCGGCCTGAACGTCTTACCTTGGATACAGCCTTATCCGCAAGGCCCTTGATAACCTGTTCTCTGTGCTTTCTGTATCCGCCTACGTCAAGGTAAACGTGAACTCTCTGCTCGCTGTGCTTGTTGGCGATGAGATTTGTCATGTAGGAAATGGCTTCAAGTGTCTCGCCGTGACGGCCGATAGCAGCGCCGCAGTCAGAACCTGTTACAGAGATATAGATCGTATCGTCCTCCCTGTAGGAATCCATGTTGCCGTGAATGCCGATGCCTGAAAGAACTTCTGCGACAAAGTTGGCTGCAGCGTCTTCAGCTTCGCTGACCGCATCGCCTTCAAAGCTCTCATCATCACCGAAATATGTATCCTCAGTATCGGAAACAGCAGTATTCTCTGCCGTATCCTCAGAATTAAATGTAACCTTTACCTCGGCGTCCTTTCTTCCTAATCCGAGGAAACCGCCTTCTGTACCTTCCTCAACTACTTCGATAGTAGCCTGTTCTCTTGTACAGCCAAGCTCGGAAAGAGCTGCCTCGATTGCTTCATCAACTGTTGCGCCTGTCTTGATAACTGTCTTTTCCATATGTACAAGGCCTCCTTCGAGCCAAAATTATTTCTTCTTTTTCTTACCGTTCTTCTTGGAACTGTCTGAATCAACGCTGCCGTCAGCACCTGCGAGAGCAGCTTTTCCTGACTTCTTGAAAACAGCATCCTTCTTAGCCTCGATCTCAGCTTTCTTAATCTCATAAGGCTTGGTGAACATGTAATATACGATAATGCTCGTGATGATGCTCATAAAACCTGAGATGATCCAGTAAAGACCCATTGCCGCAGGCATCGTAAATGTCGTTACGAGCATAAGGATAGGCATCATCCAGTTCATCATCTTCATGGAGTTCTGGGTAACATCTTCAGCAGCGCTCTTGCCGTCACCAGCCTGACCTGCTCTGGCGGGATTCTTCTTGGCACGTTTCTTTGCCTCTTCCTCTTCCTTCCAGCCGGGCTTCATGATCTTGGTCAGCTGCATCATTACGATATTCGTAACAACAACAAGTACAGGAATGATGAGCATAGGGATATATGTCGCGGGATCCTTCGCTATAACAAAAGGATTCCAAGCGGGTGTGACCGTAAGATCCATTCCGAGGAAGTGGAGGTCGATCATCTGGTCAAGTGAGATCAGTCCCTGGCTGATGCACTCCTTAAGGAACTGCGCATTCTCTGTGAGAGCCTTGATAAGACCGATGTGGATATCAACGCTTACTCTGCCCTCGAAAACACCGCTCTCGCCGAATCTGTTTCCAAGTTCTATCATCGACTGGATATTGTCTTTGCTGACCTGTGAAAGATAGATCAAAGGTCCGCTGACGATATGGTAGATAGGCCAGATAAAGAATAACTGGAGGAACGGGAGAAGGCATCCTGAAAGGCCGCCTGCGCCATTCTCCTTCTGCATCTTCATGAAAGCTTCCTGATAAGCTTCCTTATCATCACCATACTGACGCTGAAGCTCAGCCTGTTTGCCGCTTAAAGCCTGCATCTTGAGCATCGACTTTTGCGATCTGATATTCAGCGGGATAAGAGCTCCTCTGATGATTACGGTAAGGAAGATGATCGCCAGACCGTAATTACCGAAGAAATTGAACAAAACTCTCGTAAGCCACCCGAACAAAGTGTACAGCGGGTCGAGAATTGATAACTGAACTATAAAGTCTCCCATTATTGAACTCCGGTTCTATTAATGCTTTTGCGCTTATCTTACGGGATCGTATCCGCCCTTTGAAAAAGGATTGCACCGCATTATCCGCCAGATACCCATAAGTCCGCCCTTGATAACGCCATACTTAGTTACCGCGTCGATCATGTACTGCGAACAGGTCGGCTGATACTTGCAATGAGGACCTATAGCAGGAGAAATATGAACCTGATACCAACGGACCATTCCTATTACGGCTTTTCGGATCATACGGACACACCATCTATAAGATCGAGCCTCGAAAGGCATTTCCCCATATCTGTGCTTAATTCGTGAAAATCCGGAATACCGCCTTTGGCCTTTAAAGTAAATACATAATCATATCCTTCAGGAAGCCTGTCTTCCAGTTGTCTGTAGGATTCCCTCATCAGACGCCTTGCACGGTTCCTGCCGACTGCGCCAAGTTCTTTCTTGTTTGCGCAAAACCCGGTCCGTCTTAAGGCTGGATCTACTTTATAGCCGCTTTGCGTGGTTCCTTCCCGTCTTTTAAGCACGTGAACCGACAGGTACCTGCCGGTTGCGAATTTCCCGTACCGGTAAACCCTGTTGAATTCAAAATTGAATCTGAGCGCTACCGATTTCAAAGCGAGATTGCGGCTGCGGTCTGTTTATCAGACTGCAAGTCTCTTTCTGCCCTTGGCTCTTCTTGCTGCAAGAACCTTGCGGCCGTTAGCTGTCTCCATTCTTGCTCTGAAGCCGTGAACCTTTGCCCTCTGTCTCTTCTTGGGCTGGAATGTCATCTTCATAAATATCACCTCCTCTTATCGGTAAATGTCAGTATCATACCAACTGACTTCAGTCCTTCGGTCTTATAATTGAAAACATCACGCACAATTATATAAAAAAGAATGTTTAAAAGTCAAGTAAAATAAGCATATTCGGAAAACTAGTATTTTA
>JAEEGL014673528.1_pt1 | contig 11723 bp, 15 predicted proteins | sample 9134231 | NCBI WGS metagenome assembly JAEEGL01 (sample SAMN16246548, study PRJNA631951) | gut metagenome | biome: gut microbiome; feature: rumen; material: fiber-attached | host: Bos | place: Iran: Karaj | collected 2018-10
CCTATGCCTTTACGGCGACGAGCAATTTAAAAACCAATACGAGGCCTGGCGCTTTTCCGACAGCGGAGAAATTCTCTCGCACCGAGTTTTTCGCGACGACCGGGAATACGAAGAATATTTAAAAACAATTTATAAAACGGAGGATTCAAAATGAAAAAAACCGCACAAAAGTTAGTGCCTATAACTTCTCCTATAAAATAAAAAATCGAGAACTAAAAGGAGCGAACAATGAAAAAGCTGTTTCTGATTCTGGCGGCGGCGGTTGTGCTGCCGTCACTTGCGTTTGCGCAGGCTTACGGCGAGAAGAGCCGACCTGACAGCGCGGGCGACATCGTGTTTGCTGACGGAACGGCGACGGCGTGGCGCGAGGGGTTTACGCTCACGGAAGAACAGAAAAAGGCGGCGGTGGCGGTCATCTTCTATGCAGGAACGGAATGCTCCAACGACAGCGAGTATCGCGTCCTCGGCGTGGGATTGGCGCAGAACCAGAGCGGGCTTGCGTGGTGCGAGAGCGGTGCGAACGCATACGAAGTGAACATCACCACGATTCAGTGCAAGGCAAGCGGAAGCGCGGGCGCGTTCACATTCACGGGCGACTTGGACGGAAGCGACAACCTTTCGCAAATCGGCGTGTGCCTTGCGGCGCACGGCTGGGTGGACGACACGGCGGACGCAGAAAAGTACCCCGCGTTCCACTATGCCAAGAACTACGCGGGGCAAGCGGACAGCCGCGTGGCGGGCACTCCCTTTGCCGAAGGCTGGTATCTCCCAACGGTTGCCGAACTGTTCCAAATTTGGAAGAACCGCGAGGGCGTGGACGCGGCAAGCGCATTGTGCGGGGGAGATGTGTTCGGTGACGGAGTTTATTGGTCGTCGTCCCAGTACGCTCCCTATGTCGAAGACGCATACGGGCTCGATTTCGGCTATGGGGTCTGGTACGCCGCCTACAAGGGGCTCACCCCCGAGTACGACGACTACCTCGCGGTGTGTGCGGTGCGGGATTTTACCGAGCGCACCGACTTCAGCGGTGGCACTCCCGCAAATGTCGCCCCAAACAAAACGATGACCGTCCGCGAAAACCTGAAACTCCGTTCCGGCGAAGATACCTCAACCCAAGTCCTTGCCGTGATGTCCGCAGGCGCGAAAGTAAGAATCCTCGAACTCGGCAAAGCGGAGACAATCGACGGTATTCCCTCAAACTGGGTGAAAGTAGAAATTATTTCTGGAAATGATAGAAATGGTAATAAATTGAAATCAGGAATGACTGGCTGGTGTTACGGCGGTTATTTGAGGTAGAATATCACATAACAAAGGTTACGACCTTCGGTCGTTTGCATTTGAGGAAATTATTATCTAGTGCGCTCACGCGCACGATGCATCATAGCCGACAGCGGGTCTATTCGCAGCGCAGCTCGCTTGAAACTTCGTTGCGAATACGAGCGAGCCGCGTGCCGTTTAAGCAATTGTTATGTGGACGCCCGCTACTTGAGGCGCTGATTGAGAATATGAAAGTATATAATTACAAATCAATAAAGAATATCGAAAAAGAAGGAATCATTTTTTCGGATGGATTAAAAATCCTTTTTCAAGATTGTATAAACGGTTTTGCAAAACATTACAATTCTTTTACAGATGTATCAACCTGTATAGCCGAAAGAAATATTCTAGTTAAACCTCCATATTTTCAGTTTTATTTAGACGATATGAATATAAAAATAATATTTGATTGTAAAGGATTATTTTCAAAAAAGCGAAGCATTAAACAATTTCAATCATTCCAATTAAAAACAAAAAGTCTTGGATATAAAACATTCGATTTGACTTAAAAACAAGGAATATTTTATCAGCAAGTTAAGTTTGCTGATAAAATGAATTGAACTTTATGGCAGGAACGAAGAAGCCGTTGGATTAGTTAAATAACAAAATCAGGTCAATCCTGAGTTTCTTTACCTTGACAAATACTTCCGTTATACGTTAGTATATATTTATGATAAATTCATTTGGAGATTCTGAAACGGAATTAATTTACAAAGGACAGAGAAGTAAAAAACTTCCGCCGACTATTCACAATGTTGCCCGACGGAAACTCCGAATGATAGCGGCAGCAAAAGAAGTAAAAGATTTACGAATTCCGCCAGGAAATAATCTTGAACAACTGGTAGGAAATCTTGCAGGGCTTTGGTCAATCCGTATAAACGACCAATGGAGAATTGTATTTACCTTTGAAAATGGAGGCGCGGACAATGTTAGAATCACAGATTACCACTAATGACAAACTACCGAATATTCACCCCGGAGAAATCCTGAAGGAAGAGTTTCTTGTTCCAATGAATATTTCTGCATATCGTTTGGCAAAAGAAATTAATATTCCCCAAACTCGTATTTCCGAAATCATTCATGGAAATCGCTCCATTACAGCTGACACCGCAATTCGCTTTTCTAAATTTTTCGGAACAACAGCAGAGTTTTGGCTCAACCTTCAGAATCTTTACGATTTAGAAGAAGAAGAAAATAATCACGCTCCAGAGTTTGAAACAATAAAAATGTATGCTTACGCATAAAATCACATAACAAAGGTTACGACCTGCGGTCGTTTGCATTTATGGAAATTATTTACTAGTGCGCTTACGCGCACGATGCATCAAATCGGATGTCGGGTCTATTCGCAGCGCAGCTCGCTCGAAACTTCGTTGCGAATACGAGCGAACTGCGTGCGGTTTAACTCATTGTTATGCTGACACCCGCACTGGGGTCACTTATGGAGTAAAAAAATGAATGAAATTATTATTAGCGATGATAAATCAAAATTTCCTGTTGATGAAGCAATAGAACTTCTTCATAAGTCATATTGGGCAGCGGAACGGCCACCTGAAATAATAAAAAAATCTATAGACAACTCCATTGTTTTTGGTGCTTATGAAAAAGATAAATTTGTTGGGATGGCTAGAGTTGTAACAGATTTTGCCACAACATTTTATATTGCCGATGTAATCGTAGATGAAAAATATCGGGGAAAAGGAATTGGCAAAAAACTGATTTCAACTATAGTTTCTGATAATCGATTTTCAAATTTATTGGGCATTCTTGTAACACGAGATGCCCATGGCTTATATGAACAATTTGGCTTTGTTAAAGATTCCGAAAGGGCAATGACAAGAAGAATTTAAATACGGACGCCCGTACTGGGATGCTTTTGGAGTTATAAAAATGAAGAAAAAGGCTATCTTGATTGTTCTTTTCTCAATATTAATTTCTGCAAACATTTTTTCACAACACCCTGAGAGCGAATATAAAAAATATTTTGATGAGAACAGGGAAATTTTTATAAGTTATGGATTTGAAATTTTTTTGCGACTGACATTTAAGGATGACAATACTTTTTCAATCGATGGTTTTGATTATCATTTTTGTGACGGCACTTATTCTTTTTCAAACAATACTATAAAAATCAACTATCCGTTTAACTATATCGATAAAGGCAACGTTAAAAGTCTAAAGGATTTTGGGCTTAACGGTGATAAAGCTTCAGAAATAATAATCGACCTTGATAAAAGTGATATTTTTTGTAAAGGAGCTTATATTTCTGGGGATAAAGTCTTTTGGAGTGACAAGCCTTCTGAGCCTTACAAAGAATACATATTTGAAGGAATCAAATGCATAAAATATCCGATAAGAATTCGCATAAAAGAAAATCTCAAAATGCGTAAAACTCCTTCTTTGAAAGGAGAACTTGTTCATTTGGATTATTATAACAAAGAAAAAGAAGCATATATATCAGACAGAACCGTGGTTTTCAAAAATGAAGAATACAAAGTTTTGGCAAAAACATTAACTGAAGAAACCATAGACGGCATAACTGCCCCGTGGTATTTAATTTTGGTTGAAGGTGCACCGCAACCGCCTGATGACCCGCTATGTGAATATGCTTGGATTTTTGGCGGCTATTCTAAGATTTTAGAATAATCATATAGCGCAGCCTTATAGCTTGCAGCATGGCTATGATTTGGGAAATTAAATGACAGAAATAGATTTTGTTACCTGGTTAGAAAATACTGAATTTAATAAGGACTACAGAGTTCAAATTCTTAATGAAGAATATAATGCAAAGAAATTTAAGCGATTAGTAATTTATCAGACTTCTGCAGATATTTTTCTTAAAAAGGAAAATAATTTATGGGAAGCTTTTTGTAAAGGACCTTCTGATCACTCCAATCCTAGCGGAAAGCAAATTATAAAAAAATCTCCAAGTAAAGAAGAATGTCTGGATTGTATTAAGGGTAAAATCGAGCAAGAAGATTTGTTACTCATGTATCAAATAGAAAATGCGCATAAACGCAAAGGGTTTGATTTTGCAAAAAGTGTTGATAAATACTTTAATTTTTTGACAAAAAAATATAAATGGAAAAACTATAAAATAACTAAACAAAAGCAATTGTTTTTGGGCGTGAAAAATATATTTCTAATTCAATATACTGGTGAAGAATTTATTTCCAGACTTATTACAAAAGAAGATGAATATATTGAATATTCGTTTAACGATTTTGTAATTGAAATGATTCCTAAAATATGGAGAAAACTGGTTTCGTTAAGATATAATTCTGAAGAAGAAAAGATACTTGAATTGTATTCATTATTCTTTAAAAATAATCTAAAAAAATTCCTTACAGATGAAGCAGAATGGGCTGATAAATATAAAAATACAGATTTCTATAAAAAAAGAGGGAATGTCAGTACTGAGCTTGAATCAGAAATTATTTATGCTTTAAATACAGAATAAAGCCATATCGATTTTGACATATCTAAACTTGTATTATATAGTTTATTCAGTATGAATTTAATGAATAGGATAAGGATTCCGCTGGACATTATGATGACTCTCGTTTCGATTGTTCTGATGGGCGGGGCTTATTTTTTTCTGCGGATGTTGTACACGAAATACTGGGCGAGATTCTGTTTGGTTTGGACTATGTTTCGATTATAATTCTTTTTGCAACGGGGATTCATTGTTTGAATAAATTTTTTGTAAACAAGAGGTAAAAAAGTATGAAAAAAACATTTTTTATTTTATTCAGTCTGACAGTTTTAGTCGCTTCAACTTTTGCAGATAAAAGTCGGTTTTATAAAAATGAAAAAGTAATTGATACAATGTATGTTAATGCCGAGGACGGACTTCGTGTTCGTGACAAACCGTCGCTCAAGTCAAACAGGCTCTGCGGACTTCCTCACAGATTGCCAGTTAAAGTTGTTGCAATCGGAAAAGAAGAAACGATAGATGGAATTACTGCTCCATGGGTTGAGATTTTGATTCCGCGGTATGAATGGAAGAATAAAGATGTTTCAGAATTTGGATGGGTCTTTGGCGGTTATCTTTCAGAAGAGATTCCTGTGTTTGCAACTCCTTCAAATGCTGCCCAGTTAAAACAGTATCTTGAATCTTCTTTCTGGCGTTTCTGGTTTGAAAACGGAGACGGTGCTACTATCTACTATGGGTATTTTAAAGATAACGTTTTGTATGCATTCCCTGAATGGTATAAATTTCATGATGAGAAGAAAATTGAATTTGAGAAGTTGACTTCATTTAAAGCAGTGAGCAAAGACTCTTTTTATTCTGACGAATATTATTGGATAGGAAAACGTTCCCCTTATTCTGATGAAAAAATAGTTAACTATTTATTTGTTGAAGGCACGACAAAACTTACGCATATAACAGAAACTTTCATGCAACCGAAACAAATGACATACGAGGAAAAAAAAGAATTTGATTGTGAAGGAATGGTATGGGATTTACTGGAAGCAAAAAGAGTTTTTCTTGTAGAAGATAAAACCTTTGGTGATAAAACACGTTTTGATTCAGGATTGATGCTGAACGGTAAAGGTCTTTATGCACTTATAGACGGAAAAAATTTAATTCAGACTATGGAAGAAGAGAAAAAAAGTTTTAACAGTGACTTTGCCATAAGAAGCGGAATATCTGCAGCAGGTACGAGCTATGAAAAAGATTATCACGATTACTGGAATCCCATCATGGCAGAACATCAGAAAATGGCAGATGAGATGAAATAGGAGGAAAAAATGTTATTGATTGGAGTAAAAAAAGAGGACGGCTGGCTTCGTTCACAATGGAACCTTACATATCCGACAGGGTGGGATAATATATGCAGAGGTATTTCAACTGTTTATGAATATTACGATCATCCAGAAATTTTATCCAGTAAATTTCCGGCTCCGGAAGGCGAACTCCTGGATATTAATTCTAAGAAAGATATTTTAAAGATAGAAGAAGGCAGCTTCCTGACTATCAGAGGTATTTCAAAAATAATAAAGGTTCCTTTAATGATGACGATTTTTAATCAGACACCTATAGTAAACGTTTCGCTTCCAAGTCTTGGTGAAGAGTTTGAAAACGCGGATTATGAAAAATTCAATAAATCATTATGTACTTATATGGACAGTATAGAATTATATATGCATGGTTTGGGGAAATAAAATGAAAAAAGTAATTTTTATTGTGTTCTGGATGTTGATGCTTTTTGCCTGTAAGGAAAAGGCAGAAGGAAATCCGTCAGAGCCTGTTGAACAAGTAGAAGATACCAGTGCAGAAATAAGAGAATATTTAATAAGAAAAGGATTTAATGGATTTACTTTTTTTGAAGATAATACATATAAATATCATACAAGAACATTTGGCGGAGATTTAGACGCAAGCGGGAAATATTCAATACAAGATGATATTTTATTTCTTGAAACTTGTGATACAGAAGAAAGACCAATATATGAAACACCATATTATACAGAAATGGAAATTCCAGGCAAATATAAGGTAGATTTAAATAAAACTGAATTAAATCACAAAGGTGCATTAATAAATATATCTACCGGAGATATCTGTTGGTCTTATGAATATCCTGCCAGTTATGAAAAAATCGATGTTGATGGAATTGAATGTATCAGATATCCATGGGGCGATGAAAATGTTCCAAGTGAATATATATTAATTCTTGAAAATCTTAAACTTCGTAAAACACCATCTGTAACTTCTAATGTTGTTTCTGTTAATGGATTAAGTGAATCTGGTATAGGTTATTATTATGACGCGCGAACCATAGCTTTAGCAGGACAAGTTTGTACTATTCGGGCAAAAACAATAAACGAAGATACTATAGATGGAATAACAGCACCCTGGTATTTGATTTATGCATATGGAAATGATATGTGGGGGATGGATACTGATGTTGTAAAGGCATGGGTATTCGGCGGATATGTAAAAGAAATTAAAGCTTTTGAAAGAGAAGATACAGAACGAGAATATAGACCTTTGCTGGAACAATCAATTATAAATCTTGGCGGAAAATTATATTCTGATGAAGAATAATTTAGATGGAATTTAGGAAAGAAAAACTATGAAAATAAAAATAATAAATTAATCTTCTTGTATGTAAAAAGATATGCAAAAATAAACTATTTAAAAATTAAAGTAAACGACATGTAAGATAGTTTTCAAAAACAAGGCGGTTAACATGAGTGACGGAATAAAAATTATATTGTTTTTCATTTTTATTGTCTGGAATATAGTTTTATATAATTTATGTAAACAAATTAAAAATATGAAATTAAAGTTTATTCTTCTGCTTGTTGATAACATAATTATTGTTTTAGGTCTTGGATATGTTTTATTTTCATATCATCCGGCCTTAATAGCGCTTGAGCCTGTGATACTGGGATGCTGTTATTTAATAGGATGGTTCTGTCATAGTAAGTCAGAAGAATTAACGGTCAAAGCTGAATCAAATTTAAGATTTTTATTTTCTTCATTAATCTGTACTGTTTTATTCTGGCCGTTTTATTATCTGATATACTGTTTAAATCACTTTTTTATAAAAAAGCAGAAAGAAAAATAAATATAGGTGGGAAAATGACTATTCATACAGTAATATTTATTATTTTTTTATTATTTATTATGTTTACAGAATTATTTTTATCTGCAACCTGGAATAAATATTATTATTTATACGGAATTCCAATTTTCATTAAGAAACTAGAAATTTCAAATGTAAATAAAGCATATAACGAAATTCATTATTTTATTAATAATATAGAAACAGTAAAAGGTTTTAAAAAATTTGACGGAATAATGTTAGATAAAAATATTTTTGCATTCCGTAAAAAGAAGATTGGTTCTTATAGTAATTTTGATACCATTCATGGAACAATAAAGATTGATTCAGAAAATAGAAGATTGGAAATAAGAGGGTACATGGAATACATTTTCCCTGCGATGCTGCTTTTTATACCTGCATTTTTTGCATTAGATTCCATGTTCTCTCTAGCTGATTCAACTCCCTATTTAATTTGTCTGCTGTTTGTATATTTGATATCCTTTGTATATGAACGCATAAAATATAACCAGCTTGTTAAAGTGCTTGAAGGCTTAATAAATGGTTGAATATGAGATTTGCAATTGAAAGTTCAAGATCAAAAAAAGCAATGATAAAATTAATGGAGATGTATAAAGAGGAGGAGAAATGAAAAAAGTAATTTTTATTATTCTTATTTTATTTGAAACGGTTTTTTGTTTCTCACAGGAAAACAAAGCTTTTATAGGTGAGATTGTAAGAGAAGTTTTTATTAATGAAACAAAGACAAGCTCATATAATGCTGAACCAGAAATTTATTGGATTTTACATTGTGCTGATAACAAAAGAAGACAGCTGGTTTTTCGTGAAAAAAAAGATTATTCAAAATACAGTAAATATGTTAATGGTAAGGTAGTAGTATTAGGAAAGGTTATAAACAGCGAAACGGCTCATCATAAAACTGATGAACTTATAATTGTAAGTGATATTTATGAAATAAATGATGCTTCCGAAAAATATCAAATATCTGATATATCAAAAGATGATACAAGAATAAAAGAATTATTTATTCCTCAAAATCTTGATCCGGGAATTATTAGATACCTGGTGACTAATGAAACTGGAAGTTATGATTATCCTTTATTATCTCTTAAAGGTGATATTTCAAAAAAAGTATTATTAACTATACTGGATTATTATTATGTAAAAATTAAAGTCTGTATAAATAATATATGTAATAGAGAAACAACGAAAGGGTTAGATGGCTTGCCATTTAAAAGAAGTTGGGTCGATATTGCTGAAACTGGAAATATTGAAATCAAAAAGGATATGTCAGATTATTGTTATGTTTATGATCCAACTCATCCGGATGCCCTGCAAAGTGGTAAAGAAAAAGGTTATGTAAGATATCCAAATATAAATATTGAATCTGAAATAGCTGAATTAAGAATTTTTGAAAACATTTATAATTTGTTTATTGAATATGGAAATAAAACGTATCCAGAACTTTTAATGACAAAAATCAACTATTCACTTGATGATATTCTGTGTAACAAGGATAAGAGTAATATCCAAAAAGAAACAAAGGAGAAATTGAATGAAATATTTAAATAAAAGAAAGCAATAACAAAATCGTATCAAAATCATCATGTTGAAAAATTCATTCAGATGGTAAAATATACATATTGGCCGAACAAAAAAATCAAAAAGATGAAGAAATATAATGTAAATGTTTGCATTCCGGGTTAAAATAGAAAAGAATTGTTGGAATCTAAGGAAGGGAACCCATGAAAAAAGCTATTCTTATTTCGATGATGTTGATGTGTGCGGTTTGCAGCATAAGTGCACAAACCTGGCGGTATGTAAACACTCTTTATGGTGTTAATGTACGCGACAAACCTGGCCTTGATGGAAAGAAGAAGTTTGTCCTTAAGTGCAATCAACGTGTTAAGCTTCTGGAAGAAACAAAAGAAAAATTTAAAATCGATGAGTTTGAGGAACCTTGGTGCAAAATTCAGACAGAAGATGGAGAGTCGGGTTATGTCTATGGTGTTTATTTGTCTAAGACTCTTAATGATGCAGCTTCTTTTCGCTGTTATGAGGCGCTTCATCCTTTAGCAGACTGGCTTGAAGAACTGGCAGAAGAGTTTACTGCAACAATGTACATTGATAAGGACATGCATAATATTTCGAGCTTTAGCGATGAGAGTTCTTTTTCGGTTCAGGGGAACGGTATTAAATATATCTTTTATCCGACAAAAGATGAAAAGACCGGGAAGACCGGCTCATATCTTCTGGGAGTTCGGATTTATGAAAATCACGCAATGCCAAAAGATTTCCCGATTAAGCTTGGCGATTCGATGGAGAAAGTGCGTGAAATTTTTGGCAAACCAGATGGAGACAATTTTTATTTTGGTGACGAGGTAATTAAGGCTTATGAGGGATTTGGTAATGTCTGCTTTGTAGAAATGGTGATTTTTGAAAGAGACGACAGCGTTGCAGGAATTCTGTTCAGGCTTTCACCTGGGTTTTAGAAAAAAGGGAACCTCAGAATGCATCCAACTTTTTTATTTGACCTTGATCAGACTTTACTCGATTTTCATGCGTCAGAGCGTAAGGCACTGGAAATTATTTCTAACAAATACGGTTTAAATTATTCAGAAGAAAGTTATTTACATTTCATGAAATATAATAAGTCTCTCTGGCTGGAACTGGAAAAAGGAATTATTTCGAGGACAGAACTTTTTAAAAAGAGGTTTGAAGATTTTCTTAACCTGTTTGGTAAAAATTCTTTAAATCTGGATTCTTTAAAAATAAACGATGAATTTATTTTGACGATGTCACAGAACGGTGTATTGATGGATGGCGCTCTGGACTTTATAAAACGACTTAAAAATGATGTGAACGATTGCAGAATTTACATCGTTTCTAACGGCGCAGTTGTAAATGCAAAAGGAAGGATAAAATCTACAGGACTTGATGAGTTTCTGGACGGAATTTTTGTAAGCGAAGCAATGGGTGTTACAAAGCCTTCTGCAAAATTTTTTGAAATTGTTTTAAAAGAAATCGGGGAGTCTAAAGAATCCTGCATCGTTATAGGTGATTCTCTTTCTTCTGACATGGCCGGTGCTCAAAACGCATCATTGAAATCTGTTTGGTTTATTCCGCATAAAAGCGAAATTCCTGATCTCGAAAATGAAATTAAAAAATATGAAATTGATTATTGTGCAGAGACATTTGATGAATTGTATGGTATACTAAAAAAATGGGGAGAGGATGGGATCGGCCGCATCTTTTAACCAGGAGAATTAAAATGACATTTGATGGAACTCAAAGAGTAATTGGTAAAGGCGCGCAGGCAGAGGTCCTTTTGTACAAGGGATTTGCTTATAAGGTGTATAAGGAATCCTATCCTGCAGAATGGATTGCGTTTGAAAAAGAGCAGCAGAAGGCCGTAAACAAAGCAGGGCTTTGTTCTGTAAAATATTACGACACAGATGACCCGCATATTATCAAAATGGATTTAGTCGAAGGAGACCAGCTTGAAAAATCAGTTCCAGCCGCACCGGAAGAGGGATTCAAACTTCTTGCACGCGCCTTCCGTTTTGTACACAATGCAGATGCAGTTGATACAACGATTCCGCCTTTCTACGACACTGCAGACAATGTTCTTACGGATGAAGAAAAACTGCAGATGCTTCCGATTGTTGAACGTCTTTGTAAAAAATATAAATCCTACATCTGCCATCTGGATATGCATTTTTTAAACATCATGATTCCGGCCAACACACCACTTATTGCAGATAAAATCAATTACACAATCATAGACTGGATGAATACACGAGTTGCTCCTCCAGTTTTTGATTACGC
>JAEEGL010193198.1_pt1 | contig 11722 bp, 9 predicted proteins | sample 9134231 | NCBI WGS metagenome assembly JAEEGL01 (sample SAMN16246548, study PRJNA631951) | gut metagenome | biome: gut microbiome; feature: rumen; material: fiber-attached | host: Bos | place: Iran: Karaj | collected 2018-10
CGGGCGGCGGCGACAAGGGCGGCGCGAAGACGCACATCCTGGCGCTGTGCTCGCGTCTCAAGGAGAACAACGATCTGACCCTCGTCAGCCTGCGCTCGGGCGAGTTCCCCGACGACGCCCAGGCCCAGGGGATCAGGACCGAGACGTTCTTCACGCGCAACATCCCCATGGACTATGTGCGGCTGATCCGCTACGCACGGCGCGAGAAGCCCGACATCGTCCACTGTCACGGCGCCAAGGCCAACCTGGCGGGCGTGCTGATCAAGCTGTTCACCGGCGCGACGATCGTCACCACGGTGCACAGCGACTACCGGCTCGACTATATGCACTCGTTCCTCAAGCGCAACACCATCGGGCGGCTCAACTCGCTGGCGCTGCGCCTGTTCGACTATTACGTCACGGTGTCCGACAACTTCAAGCGGATGCTGATCGAGCGCGGCTTCTCGCCGCTCAAGATGATGACGATCTACAACGGCCTCGACTTTTCCGAAAAGGCCGAGAAGCCCGACCGCCGCGCCTACCTCAAGGAGCGCGCCAGGCTCGATTATCGGGACGGCGACGTGGTGCTGGGCATCCCGGCGCGCCTCAACCCCGTCAAGGACATCTCGACGCTGCTGCGCGCCTTCGCGCTGGCGCAGCAGAGCGTGCCCAACCTCAAGCTGATCATCGGCGGCGACGGCGAGGAGATGGACAAGCTGACGGCGCTGTCGCGCGAGCTGGGCATCGACAAAAGCGTCAGCTTCATGGGCTGGCTGCGCGACGTGCCGACATTCTTCGCCGCCTGCGACATCGACGTGCTGTGCTCGATCTCGGAGTCCTTCCCCTACTCGATCTTGGAGGGTATCCGCGAGGGCTGCGCCGTCATCACCTCCGACGTCGGCGGCATGCGCGACCTGATCGAGAGCGGCAAGAGCGGCTATATCTTCACGCCGGGCGACTATCAGACGTTCGCCTCCTACATCGTCGACCTGGCGCGCGACCCCGACAAGCGCCGCCGCTTCGCCGACAGGCTGTACGACAAGGCCTCGCAGATGTACTCGCTCGACAGCATGGCCGCCACCCAGCAGAACATCTATGAGAACATCGCGGCGCTCGAGCGGCGCAAACAGGATCGCGACGGCGTGCTGATCTGCGGCGCCTACGGCCGCGGTAACGCCGGCGACGAGGCGATCCTCAAGGCCATCCTCGACACGATGCGCTCGATCGACCCGCTGACGCCGCTGTGCGTGATGACGCGCAAGCCCGACGAGACCAAGCTGACGCACAAGGTCAAGGCGGTGTACACCTTCAACATCATCCGCTTCCTGCGCGAGATGCGGCGCTGCCGGCTGTTCATCAACGGCGGTGGCAACCTCATCCAGGACGTGACGTCGAGCCGCTCGCTGTATTTCTACCTGTTCACGATCTGGGCCGCGCGGCGCTGCGGCTGCCGCGTGCTGATGTACGGCTGCGGCATCGGACACGTCGGGCGCGATTTCAACCGCCGCGTGGCGGGGTCGATCCTCAACGGGAACGTCGACATCATCACGCTGCGCGACCCCGAAAGCCTGCGCGAGCTGCGCGACATGCACGTCACGCGCCCCGAGGTGCGCATGAGCGCCGACCCGACGCTGTGCCTGACGGCCGCGTCCGACGAGCATGCCGTCCGGCTGCTGCGCGGCGAGGGCCTCGACCCCGACGGACGCTATATCTGCTTCGCGCTGCGCCAGTGGCGCGGGCTGAGCGACCTCAGCCCCTTCACGGCGGCGGCGCGCTATGCCTATGAGACCTACGGGCTGACGGCGGTGTTCATCCCCTTCGAGCAGCCGTCCGACATCCCGCCCTGCCGGGCGGCCGCGAGCGGCCTCGAGACGCCGCATGTGCTTCTGAGCGATATCCGCGACGTCGAGCTGCTGATCGCCGTGCTCAGGCGCATGACGGTCGTGTGCGCGATGAGGCTGCACGCGCTGGTGTTCTCGGCGGCGGCGGGCGTGCCTTTCATCGGCGTCAGCTATGATGTAAAGGTCAAGGGCTTTATGGAGTACGCGGGCAATCCCGGCGTCATCGAGCTGCAGCAGCTCGACGAGGCGCGGCTCAAAGCGGCGATCGACGACGTGATGCACGACCCGCACGCGCTCGACGAGGCCGTGATGACGCTGCGCGAGCTGGAGATGCGCAACCGCGAGGCGGCGCAGGAGCTTTTATAGGAGGGAACGATGGCGCAGAAAAAGGACGCCTCGCTGCGCGAGGTCGAAAAGAAAGTGAACGCCATCCGCCGCAGGGTGCTCAAACGGGCGCAGGATCTCTACCCCGACATCACCGAGGCGGCCGACAAGTTCTCGCTCGAGGATTACTGCCAAAAGGCCAAAGACGAGGAGGGCCGCCCCATCGTGGTCTTCAAGCTGCCGGGGCGCTTCATCCGCGACGAGGACGCGCTGGAGAACGACATCTTCCGTCGGACATTGGACAAATATAAAAAGGCGCACGCCATAGTCGACACGCTGCGCATTTACGACCTCTGGAGGCCGGACGGCCAGCTCCCCCGCGAGCACATGCGGGACGGCGTGATGCAGGACAGGCTGGAGCATTACGACTTCCGCCGCCACGCCAACGGGAGCTATTCGATCGACCTGCAGATCGGCTGGCCCGGCGGCTGGTCGCATTACGACGGCGCCAACATGACGCGCGACATCCCGCAGGAGTGGTTCGCGCTGCCGTGGGACGAGTTCATGGACAGATTCGAGGAATCCTTCTGCTCCCCGGCGTTCTACTACACGCGCGGGGAGCTCGAGGCCGTCCCGGGGCTGAAAAAGTTTTTGGGCTACGAAGAATAATCATTTTGAATAAACGGAGGAAACGAGCATGTATGACAAGATCGCCGCATTATCCCTCGGCATGGCCGACGCGCTGACAGCGCAGCGCCGCGACTTCCACAAGTACGCCGAATCGGGCTGGCTGGAGATGCGCACCAGCTCGATCATCGCCCGCAGGCTGACCGAGCTCGGCTGCTATGAGGTGCTGGTGGGCCAAGACGTCTGCCTCGACGAGGCGCGCATGGGCCTGCCCGACCCCGAGGTGCTGGAGGAGAACTACAAGCGCGCCGAAGAGCAGGGCGCCGACCCCGAGTTCCTGCCTTATACCAAGGGCGGCTTCACCGGCGTCATCGGCATCCTGCGCTGCGGCGAGGGGCCGACGGTGGCGCTGCGCTTCGACATCGACGCGCTGGGCGTCATCGAAAGCAAGGACGAGAGCCACCTGCCGGCGCGCGAGGGCTTCGCGTCCGTCAACTACGGCATGATGCACGCCTGCGGCCACGACGGCCACGCCACGATCGGCCTCGGCGTCGCCAAGGTCCTGAGCGAGATCAAGGACAGCCTGCACGGCACGGTCAAGCTGATCTTCCAGCCGGCCGAGGAGGGCGTGCGCGGGGCCAAGTCTATCGTCGAAAAGGGCCACCTCGACGACGTCGACTACGTCATCGGCAACCACATCGGCGGCTTCGGCGCCTACGGCGACGCCTTCTTCATCCCCGGCAGCGGCGGCAACATGGCCACGACCAAGCTCGATGTCTGGTTCCACGGCGCCTCGGCCCACGCCTCCGGCGCGCCGCACATCGGCCACAACGCCATCCAGGCCGCGGCGGCGGCAACGATGAACCTCTACGCCATCCCGCGCCACGGCGCCGGAGCCTCGCGCGTCAACGTCGGCACGATCCACGCCGGCACGGGCCGCAACGTCATCGCCGACGTGGCCAAGCTGGAGATGGAGGTGCGCGGCAAGACGACCGAGATCAAGGACTACATGGAGGAGCACGCCCGCAAGGTGATCAAGGCCTGCGCCGAGATGTACGACTGCACATACGAGATCAAGGTGATGGGCGGCGCGCAGACGGCCGAGAGCAGCCCCGAGCTGATGGCCCGCGTCAAGCGCGTGATCGAGGAGCACATGCCCGAGTACAAGGTGGCCGACTATGTGCCGCAGCCCGGCGGCGGCAGCGAGGACGTGACGTACATGATGCAGCGCGTGCAGTCGCACGGCGGTCAGGCGACGTTCTTCCGCTCGTTCTGCAAGGTCGACGGCCCCGGCCACAGCCGCACCTACAACTTTGACGAAGCCGTGCTGCCGCGTGTGGTGCGCGTGTTCAGCTCGGTCGTCTATGACATCATGGCATAAGCAAGAATCGAGTGATCCCGCATGTCTCATAAAACAAGGGGCACGGCGATCACGGTGCTGTCGGCCGTGATCTTCGGCCTGTCGCCGATGTGGGCCAGCGTCTTCCGCGGCGGCGGCGGGAACCCGCTGCTGCTGACGCTGTTCCGCAACGTGATCTTCCTGCCCGTGTGCCTGCTGCTGTGCCGCCGCGCCGGCGTGCGCCCGCTGCCGCGCATGACGGGCACACTGCCCCTGCGGCTCGGCTTCCTGGCGCTGATGATGGCGGGGACGCAGGTGCTGCTGTTCTCGTCGTACAACTACATGGCCACCGGCGTGTGCACGACGGTGCATTACGTCTATCCCCTGCTGGTTTTCGCCGTCGGAGCGCTGTTCTTCCATGAACGCATCGGCAGCCGCGCCGGCTTCTGCCTGCTGCTGTGCACGGCGGGACTGCTGTGCTTCTGGCCGCGCGGCGAGCAGATCAGTCTGCGCGGCTTCGCGCTGGCATTCGGCTCGGGGCTGACGTTCGCGCTCTATCTGGTGTGGACGGAAAAGGGTGGCTTCGAGGGCCTGATCGTGCCGCAGCTCCAGTTCTTCTGCTCGCTGTTCGGCGCCGCGTTCATCGCGCTGTGCTGCGCCGTGAGCGGCAGGCTGACGCTGGCGCTGGAGCCGCAGGCCTGGTTCGTCGGCGCGCTGGCGGCGGGCCTGATGTGCCTCGGCGTGCTGCTGCTGCAGAACGGTGTGCTGATGATCGGCGCGCGGCGGGCCTCGCTGCTCAGCACGTTCGAGCCGATCACCAGCCTGATCGTCGGCTTCACCCTGCTGCACGAGCGCCTCGACCTCATCGCCGCGCTCGGCGCGGTCACCGTGCTGCTGTCGGTGCTGCTGTTCTACGCGCCGGAAAAGAAGAAAAACTGAATCTGTATCCCATGTATAAAGGGACGATCGCTGCCGCGATCGTCCCTTTAGCGTGTCGACAAAGCGACACGCTTCGCCGGCGATCCGCTTCGCTGGGTTCGCCGGCGAGTTTTTCTCGCGCTTATCGCGCATGACTTCGTCATGCTTGGTCGGCGCGAGCGCTCGCTTTGCTCGCTTTTAAGGTGTTTTTTGCGATGCGCATGTCCTCGCAAAAACATATTTGTTACTATCGCGCTTCGCGCGAACAAATATCTGAGTTTGTCTACAGTCTGAAGGGACCGGACCGCTGCCGCGGTCCGGTCCCTTTCGTTACAGCTATTTCAATGATTCACACCCGCATGTCGTAGCAGACGAAGTCGATGCCGAAGGCATGCGTCGTGCCGGCGCGGCGGAAGCCCATGTCGTCGTAGAGATGCAGCGTCAGGGGGTTGTCGGCCGCGGCCTCGAAGCGCACGCCGTCGTAGCCGAGCTCGTGCGCCTTCTGCAGCGTTTTCAGCACGATGCGGCGGCCCAGCCCGCGCCCCTGCAGCGCGGGATCGACGCAGAAGCGCGCCAGCGCGGCGGGGTTCTGCGGCCCGGGATCCCAGCAGTCGACGTCCTCCAGCTCCTCCCAGGCGGCGTAGGGCGCCCAGGGATAGATGACCAGGATCGAGATGATGCGGCCGTCCTTGACGATCTTGTACAGCGCGCGCTGCGCGATGTCCTCGCAGAGGATCTCGCGGTTGGGGTATTCGTCGTCCCAGTCGGTGACGGGGGTCTCGGCGGCGGCGCGGCGCGCCAGCGCATACGCTTCGTCAAGGTCCTCGGGCTGCGCGGGGACGAGCACCGGTTCAAAGTCATTCATCGCAGGTTCCTCCCTTCCGCGTCAGAAATCCCAGCCGCGGTTGTCGGCCGTCTGCTCGTCAAGCGCGAACGTCAGCTCGTGCAGCGCGCCGCTGCGGTAATATGTCAGTGTGACCGTCTCGCCGGCGCGGAAGGCGTTGCGCGCGGCGCAGGCCTCGGAAATGCTGCGCACGTCGGAATCGCCGATCCGGGTGATGATGTCGTTGCTCTGCAGCCCGGCGGCAGCGGCGGCCGAGCCGGGCATGACGGTATCGACCAGCAGGCCCGCCGGCAGGCCGTAGAACGAGGCCGCGAGCTGGCTGACCGTGCGCACCGCCACGCCCACCAGCGGGCGGCCGGAGACGTAGCCGTTCTGCACCAGCTCCTCGACGATCGGCTTGACCGTGTTGATCGGGATCGCGAAGCCCAGGCCCTCGTAGCCGGAGGAGGTGATCTTGATCGAGGTGACGCCGACGACCTGGCCGTACTTGTTGAGCAGCGGCCCGCCGGAGTTGCCGGGGTTGATCGAGGCGTCGGTCTGGATCAGATCCATGACGTTGTTGTCGACCGTGATGCGGCGGTCGGTGGCCGAGATGATGCCGGCCGTGACCGTGCCCTGCAGCTCGAGACCGCCGGGATTGCCGATGACGATGGCGGGCTCGCCGCTCTGCAGCAGGTCGGAGTCGCCGAACGTGGCGGCAGGCAGATCCTTGCCGGTGATCTTGAGCACGGCGATGTCGGTCTGCTCGTCGGTGCCGATCAGATAGGCCGGGGCGTTCGTCCCGTCCCAGAGCACGACGGTGATGCTGCCGCCGTCGGAAATGACGTGGTTGTTGGTGACGATATAGCCGTCCTCCGACAGGATGATGCCCGAGCCGGTCTCGCTGGAGGAGAAGCTCGAATAGCTCTCCGAGAGGATGCCGACGACGCTGCGCCGCGCCTTCTGCACCACGGCGCTGACGTCGAAGGTGGTGACGAGCGGCTGTTCCTCCTGCCCGCCCTCTTCGATGGACAGCGCGAAGCCCTCGCTCTGCTGCGCTTCGCTCCGGACGGAAGCGTCGGCCTTGTCGCCGCTGCGCGCGCTGTCGGCCATGCGGGCCATCATGCTCTCGACGAGCAGGTTGCCGCTGAACAGGCCGATGAAGATGCCGGCCAGGATGATGACGGCCACCAGCAGGCCCAGCAGCAGGTAGCCCTTGCGCCGCCTGCCCGCGCGCCGCCGCGCGGCGAGGATCTCATCGTAGCTCTTGAAGGGCACGCCGTAATAAGCGGCGTAATCCTCCATATCGTTGTCCTTCTGATTGTTGGCCAAAGGTGTTCACCTCTGTCAGGAAATGGGGATATTGAAGCAGAACTCGGTCTTGCCGTCGAAGCTCTTGGCCGAGATGTCGCCGCCGTGGCGGCCGACGATCGTCTTGGCGATGTAGAGCCCGAGGCCGGAGCCGTTGGGGTTGCTGCCGCGCGATTTATCGCTCTTGTAAAAGCGCTCGAAGATGTGCTTCAGGCTCTCTGGGTCGATCTCGCCGCCGGTGTTCTGGATGTTGAACTGCAGGCGGCCGCCCTTGACGGCCATGAAGATGTTGATCGACCCGCCCTCGTCGACGAACTTGAGGGCGTTGTCGAAGAGGTTGTAGACCACCTTGAACAGCGCGTCGTGGTTGGCGCTGATCGTGCACGTCTCGGGGATATCGAGCTGCAGGTCGATCTTCTTCTCGTTGATCTTCTGCTCGAAGCTGAAGGCGATGCGGTAGACCATCTCGCTGATGTCGAAGTTCGACTTGACGAGCTCGTCGCTCGACTCGAGCCTGCTGACCGTCAGCATGCCGTTGGCCAAGCGCGACAGGCGCTTGATCTCGGAGGAGACGATCGAGAGGTAATACTGCTGCTTTTCGGGCGGGATCGTGCCGTCGAGGATGCCGTCGACAAAGCCGCCGATCGTGGTCATCGGCGTGCGCAGGTCGTGCGAGACGTTGGCGATGAGGTCGCGGCGCATCGTCTCGTTGTTGGCGATGGCCTCGGCCATGTTGTTGAAGCTGATGGCCATCTCGAAGATCTCGTCATGGTGCGTCGGCAGCGGGATGCGCGCCGAATAGTCGCCGCGGGCGAACTGCTTGGCCGCGGCGGCGATCTGCTTGAGCGGCCGGACCGACGTCCAGGTGATGAACCAGGTGACCATCAGCGTCAGGATCAGCACGATGACCGTCATGAACATGAACGTCGACAGGATGTTGACGAAGAACACCAGCGTCCCCTCGGAGGGGATCGCGGCAAAGATCAGGATCTCGGCGTTGGGATGGTCCTCGGTGACGTCCGAGCGGCCGGCGACAAAATAGTTCGACGGCAGGTAGCCGCTGAAATCGTTGATCTCATAGCAGCTCCCGGTGCTCAGCACGTCGCTGACGGCCTTCTGCGGCGCGTGGCCGCCCTGCTGGGAATAGCAGCCGTCGGCGTCGGCCACCATCAGCATCTCGCCGTCCCTGTTGGTGATGAAGATGAAGCCGCCGCAGTCCGACGCGAGCTGCGACATTGCCGAGCGGTAGATCTTGGCCGCGGGGCCGATATCGCTGAGCACCGTGCTCGACTCGAGATACGACACCGTGTTCGAGGTGGCGCGCTCGACGGTGTCGGACAGCATGTTCATCTTCTCCTGCAGCGCAAAGCGGTTGATCTGATAGGTGAAGGCGCTGCCAAGCGCCGTGAAGCTGAGCAGGATGACGACGGCGTAAATGACAAAGTTGCGGAAAAACAAGCCTCTCACGCGGGATCACCGCCTGTCTCAGTCGTCCAGCAGCTCGAACTTGTAGCCGACGCCCCAGACGGTCTTGATCTCCCACTTGGGCGAGACGTCCTGCAGCTTCTCGCGCAGGCGCTTGATGTGCACGTCGACCGTGCGCGTGTCGCCGAAATAGTCGAAGCCCCACACGTCATCCAGAAGCTGGGCGCGGGTGAACACACGGTTGGGCGAGGAGGCCAGGAAGTACAGCAGCTCGATCTCCTTGGGCGGGATCTCCATCTTCTCGCCCTTGACGACGATGTTGTAGCTCTCCTTGTCGATGATCAGGTTGTCGAACTCGAGCTTCTGCGGGGCCTCGTCGCCGCCGTAGCGGCGCAGCACGGCGCGGATGCGGGCGATCAGCTCACGCGTCTCGAAGGGCTTGGTGACATAATCGTCAGCTCCGAGATCGAGCCCGGCGACCTTGTCGAACGTCTCGCCCTTGGCCGTCAGCATGATGACCGGCGTCTTCGACGTCTCGCGGATCTGCTTGATGACCTGCGTGCCGTCCATCACCGGCATCATCAGATCGAGCAGCACGAGGTCGGGGTGGATGCGCTTGAAGGCGCGGATGCCCTCCAGCCCGTCCTGGGCGCTCTCGACCTTGTAGCCCTCCTGCTCGAGGTACAGGCGCAGCAGCTCGCGGATGTTGGCGTCGTCTTCGACGATCAGGATCGTTTTCTGCATATCATAAACCTCTTTTCCGACGCGCGGGGCGTCTTGCTGAGATCGTTCTCAACCTTTTTTATTATAAAGAACCGCGGCCCCGTTTGCATGAATAATTTGTAAATGTAACGCAACCGGCCGCCTCCTCACGGAGGCGGCCGAGGGATGGCGGTGTGCGGCGGCTCAGTCCGCGCGGACGAACAGCGTGTCCTCGTCGATGTCGCCCTTCATGTCCTGCCAGGAGAGCATGTCGTCGTCATCGATGCGGAAGATGCCCGCGCCGTCGGTGTAGGTGACCTCGTCGGTGAACGAGCCGTCGACGTCGAAGGTGCGCACGAGGCGCGTGCCGGTCTCATAGGTCAGGATCGTGTCGATGTAGTGGCCCGGCATGTACCACATCACCATCTGCGCCGCGCCGTTGGGCCAGCGGACCATGATGTCATAGTTGTCGCCCTTGCGATGGGTGATGGTGATGACGCCGCGGTGGGCGATGTCGTCGGCCCAGACGCCGGCAAAGCCGATATCGGCGTGCGGGTCGAGCTCGGGCACGCCCGCGCCGGGGATGTAGGAGAGCTTTTCGCCGTTCTTGACGCTCTTGAGGCCGCCGGCCAGCTCGACCGTCACGGTGAGGAAGCCGCCCGACGACGGCGTGATCTGCACGATCGTGGCGCCGTTCTTGGTCCAGTTGGTCAGCTCGGCGCTCAGCACGCCGTCCTCCAGCCTGCCCTCGCCGAACAGCGGCACGCCCTTCATGTCGAGGTCGACCTCATATACCCCGTCCTGCAGCTTCGTGACCGTCAGCCGGTCGGTCTTGTCCTCCGCGGAGCGGTACGTGCCCGCGGGCTCGAAGACGGCGGGCTCGTCCGGCTGCTGAGGCTCGGGCTCGGTGGTCTCGGGTTCGTTTGTCTCGGGTTCATTGTTCTCGGGCTCGCTTGTTTCCGGTTCGTTTGTCTCCGGTTCCTTTTCCGGCTCCTTGGCGTCGGGCTCTTTGGTCTCGGGTTCTTTCGTCTCCGGCTCGGTGGTCTCGGGTTCCTTGGTCTCGGTCGTCTGCGGCTGGATATCGGGCTGAGGCGCCTGCTCCTGCTTCTTGCCGCAGGCGGTCAGCAGGCAGAGGCAGAGCAGCAGCGCCGTCAGCGCGGCAATCGTTCGTTTCATATCACGTTCCTCCTCTTCTCTTATCGGTATCTCTTGTATCTCAAAGCGCGGTGGTTGCGGAGGCCGTCGCGCGGCAGACGCCGCCCGACGCCTTTATTATACCAGTTTACGCGGCGATTGTCTGCCGCGCGGGCAAAATTTCATAGATTTGTAACAATTCAGCACCCGCATTCGCGGTTGTGACGCGCGCCGGACAGTGGTATAATATGTGTATCATCTATGCGAACAGGAGGACACGCCATGTCACAGATCGATCGCAGCCGCGCCGCCGACGGCGAGCTCCGGCTGATGGACAAATACTGGCGCGCGGCCAACTACCTCACCGCCTGCCAGCTCTACCTGCTCGACGATCCGCTGCTCGAACAGCCGCTGACGGCGGAGCACATCAAGAAAAAGATCGTCGGGCATTGGGGCACCTGCCCGGGATAGAACTTCGTTTACACGCACCTCAACCGCGTCATCAAGAAATACGACCTCGACATGATCTATCTCTCCGGCCCCGGCCACGGCGGCAACGCCATGGTCGCGCAGGACTGGCTGGACGGCTCCTATACGGAGATCTACCCCAACATCACCCGCGACACGGCCGGCATGAAGAAGCTCTTCAAGCAGTTCTCCTTCCCCGGCGGCATCTCCAGCCACGTCGCGCCGGAGACCCCGGGCTCGATCAACGAGGGCGGCGAGCTGGGCTACAGCCTCTCCCACGCCTTCGGCGCCGTGCTGGACAACCCGGAGCTGATCGCCGCCTGCGTGGTGGGCGACGGTGAGGCCGAGACCGGCCCGCTCGCCACGAGCTGGCACTTAAACAAATTCCTCAGCGCGAAGACCGACGGCGCGGTGCTGCCGATCCTGCACCTGAACGGCTTCAAGATCGCGAACCCCACGATCCTCGCCCGCATCCCGCATGAGGAGCTGCAGAAGTTCTTCGAGGGCTGCGGCTGGAGGCCGATCTTTATCGAGGGCAGCGAGCCGGAGGAGATGCATGAAAAAATGGCCGCCGCGCTGGACGAGGCCATCGAAGAGATCCTCACGATCCGCCGTCAGGCCCGGGAGGAGGGCGTCTCCGCGCGTCCCTGCTGGCCGATGCTCATCCTGCGCACGCCGAAGGGCTGGACCGGCCCGAAGGTCGTGGACGGGCAGAAGGTCGAGGGCAGCTTCCGCGCCCATCAGGTGCCGGTGTCCATGTCCGGCGAGGACCATCTCTCCCTGCTGGAGGACTGGCTGCGCAGCTACCGACCGGAGGAGCTCTTCGACGAG
>JAEEGL010334422.1_pt1 | contig 11722 bp, 8 predicted proteins | sample 9134231 | NCBI WGS metagenome assembly JAEEGL01 (sample SAMN16246548, study PRJNA631951) | gut metagenome | biome: gut microbiome; feature: rumen; material: fiber-attached | host: Bos | place: Iran: Karaj | collected 2018-10
ACAAAACGGGCATCAAGGCATAATTGGTAGGCGGGCGGGGGTCCGGATGCATAATACTGTCCAAAGGGGACATAAGCATGCCGAAACCAGCTAAAAGGGAAACGAACCCTTGCCCCGACAAATTTGGATTTATCTGTTTTTCAGCCATTCATCTTTTGTCAGAAGATTAACATACCCTTTTCTTGTATCTCCCATTAGGGGGACAGGCACATTTTCAGTTTTCCACTGATATTTGAAACCGAGTTTTTCCTGCACCCGCTTTGATCTGTCGTTTCCGTCATAGTAGCCGCACCATACGCGGTCCAGTTTCAGGTCTTCAAAAGTGTGCCGCAGGAGTTCTTGCGCGGCTTCCGGCACAATCCCGCGTCCCCAAAACGGGACACCGATCCAGTAACCAAGCTCCGCTTCATCCTCCTTTTCCGCAAGGTCGTTATGATGCAAACCAATACTCCCGATGGGGAGCCCCGTTTCCTTCAAGACGATGGCATAGGTCTCCGGCTTCATAAGGACGTCCCGAATGATCTGTCGACTGTTTTCTACGCTGATATGCACCGGCCAGCCGGCCGCGGGTCCTACACGGGGATCATTTGCATATTTATAACATTCTTCTGCGTCCGTTTCTTCCCACGGGCGAAGGATCAATCTCTCTGTTTCTAAAATCATTATTTTATTCCGGATTTACCCCTTAAGTTTCTTCTCAAAAAAATACCATATCGTTAGAAAAAGTCAATGATATATCGCTTTGCGGCAATATGATATACCGTGCCGACACGCGGTATGATATACTCGCCGCCTTGCGTCGTGTATGATGTAATATCCGTTCCTTCATCTGCCGAAGGCATATATCATCCGCGTTAACGGATATTATAACGGAGGTATATCACCCGTTCCGATGAAGGAACGGATATTATTGAAAGAGACCTGATTTGGCAGACAAATCAGGTCTCTTTCATGGCCCGCTCGACAGGGCTCGAACCTGCAACCGTCGGAATCGGAATCCGATACTCTATCCAATTGCGCTACGAGCGGCCGCCCGATAATAGTAGCATATTTTTCGGCATTTGTAAACCCTTAGCCGATTATTTGGCATTAGAAAAATCATCGGACGAAAGGTCTGCGTTCGCGTGTTCAAAAAAGCCGCTTCAGCGTTTCCCGCATCAAGTTGATCCTTTGGCCGACCGTTTCGGGGATCAGGTACTCGTCTTTTGTGTGCAGGTTTCCGCCGGAAGGGCCGCAACCGTCGATCACGGGGCAGAACTCGGCGGCGAAGTTGCCGTCAGAACCGCCGCCCGTTGAGATCGTCAGGACCGGATATCCGGCCTTTTTTCCCTCTGAGCGCATGATTTTCAGAACTTCTCTCGTTCTTTCGTTTGGGGACATAAGAGGCCGGTACATGACCGTTTGGATCTCTATCGAGCAACGTCCGTCGAAAAGACGCGAGGGCATGGCCTCAATATACTTGCGCGCCCTGTCGATCTGTTTTTGCGTATTCGCACGCATGCTGAGAGAGAATTCCGCGTAATCGGGGACTTCGCCGCTTTGCCTTCCGCCCCCGATCTGACCGACGTTGATAACGATCCCTTTTTCAGGAAAAAAGAATTTGCGGTACAGATCGTCGATCTGACGGGACGCTTCGAGGATCGCGCTGGCGCCTTTTTCGGGCTCCACGCCTGAATGCGCGGAGATCCCCCGGCAGATCACACGGTAATTCGAGCCGCCTTTTCGCCGCGTGACGAATTCCTGTCTGGGTCTTCCCGGTTCGAAAACAAAACAGAGGGAAGATTTTTTCGCGAAGGCGCTTATGGTATCTTTCGACGATACGCTCTGCCGCTCTTCGTCTGAATTGATGACGATCTGAAAGTTGAATCTTAATTCTCCGGCCTCCAACATGGTCCGGATCAGGTAGTATAAAGCGATACATCCTCCCTTGCAGTCAGAACATCCGGGGCCGTTTACAAGACCGTTCGCGTTGATCGAAAACGGCCTCTCTTTCGCCGTACCCGGCGAAAAGACCGTATCCATGTGCGCCAGGAAAAGCACGTCGTTTTTCGCGTTTTTCGCGTGATTGCTCACAAGCAGGATCGGCGATTCACCCCTGATCTCCGTTCTTAAACCGAGCGAGTCGAACTTTTCGCGAAGAAAACAGGCGACTTTTTCCGTGTCTTTACAGCCCGCGCCCGAGTCGATGTTGACCGCTTTTTTCAGATCTTTCAAATATGCTTCGATATCGAATTCGGGTGAACGTTCTGCGCTTTTGCGGAGCATGTCCGCGAGATCAAATTCCGACATATTGTCTCCTTTTTCGAAAAGACCGGCCGCCAGCCCGAGAGCGGGAAGGCGGCCGGGACTTATTACTTTTGGATATCGCTTTCGTTGAAGGGATCGCCGCATTCGGGGCAGAATTTCGGCGGATGCGCGGGGTCTTTGGGTTCCCAGCCGCACTTGTCGCATTTATAGAGCGGGATGCCGGCGGGTTTCTTGGCGCCGCACTCCGTGCAGAACTTGCCTTTGTTCAAGTGTCCGCAGGAGCAGGTCCACCCGTCCGGACCCGCGGCGGCGGGTTTCGGTTTGCCGCATTCGGGGCAGAATCTTCCCGTCGCGGTATGTCCGCAGGAGCAGACCCAGGAATCCGCGGCGGGTGTCGCGGGAGCGGGGGCAGCCTGCTGTTGCTGGCCGGCCATCTGATATAGCGCCGCGGCGTTCATCCCGCCTGCCTGCTGCGCGAAACCCATTCCCATAAAGCCGGTCATCGCGCCGGCCTCGTTATTGGCGGCCGCGCGCATGGCGTCTGCCTGCGCGCCGGTGATGCGGGCGGCTGCGGTCGCGGGGCTGGTGGTCATCGCGTTTTCTTCCCACTCGGTGATCTTCTTTTTCTGTTCCTCGGGAACGGTGATCGAGTTCACGGCGAAGGAAAAGACGGAGATACCTCTTTTTTCGGTCCATTCCGCGGAAAGGACTTCGTTCAGCGCGTCGCGGATCTCGATGGTGTGCGCCGGGATCTCGTAATACTGGATCCCCTTGGCGGAGATCTTGGCAAGCGCGGGCTGGAGAGCGGTCAGCAGTTCGCCCTTCAGCATGCTGTCGATCTCTGAACGGTTGTATTCGCGCGTGACGTTCCCGCAGACGTTTGTGTAAAAGAGGAGCGGGTTGACGATTTTGTAAGAATATTCGCCGTTGCAGCGCAGATCCACGGAAAGTTTGTATCCGAGCTGTTCGTTGATGATGACGCGGAAGGGGATGGGATTGGCGGTCCCGTATTTGTTCCCGGGGATCTCTTTCGTGTTGAAATAGTAGACTCTCTGGTCTTTTCCGGTGTCGCCGCCGTAAGTGAAGCGTTTTCCGATGAGTTTGAACGTGTCAAGGATGCTCTGCCCAAGGTTTCCGGCGAAGATGCTCGGTTCGGTGGAGGTGTTATAGGTGAACTCACCGGGCTCCGCGCAAACTTCAACGACTTTGCCCTGATCGACGATGATCATGCACTGACCGTCCGCCACGGCGATCCCCGATCCGTTGGAGATGATGTTATCGTTTCCCTTGGTGTTCGAAGAACGGTTTCCGATCCTTTTCTGACCTTTAACGACAAGCGTGTCTTTGTCTATGGAATCACAGTAGAAAAATTCTTTCCACTGATCCGCCAGCGTTCCTCCGATCGCGCCGATCCCGGCCTGAATAAGTCCCATGGTGAATCTCCTCTCAAAATATTTATTTATATTGTTTGAACTCATTTTATCATTATTCGTAGATTTTTGTCAAGGGAAAGATACCGAAAAGGTCTTGATTTCCGCAAAAAACAAGTGTAATATTTTATTGGAAAAGGAGGAGGTGCTTGTATTTGAAAAACGAAACGCTTTCGCTTATCCCGCGCCTGAAAGAAATGGTCGATCATTCGGACCGCGTCGTCTTTTTCGGCGGGGCGGGAGTTTCCACCGAAAGCGGCATCCCGGATTTCCGCGGATCAAAGGGTATCTACACGGTTTCGCGGCAGGAAAGCCCCGAGTATCTTCTCAGCCATACCTGTCTTGTGCGCGAAAGAGAAAAGTTTTTTGACTTTTACCGCAACGGGATGCTCTACCCGTCCGCAAGACCGAACGCGGCGCACCTGGCGCTGGCGCGGGGCGAGGCGAACGGAAAGATCAAGGCGGTCGTCACGCAGAATATCGACGGTCTGCACCAGGAGGCGGGGAGCAAGTCGGTCTTTGAACTGCACGGCTCCGTCAAACGCAATTTCTGCGAATCCTGCGGGAAGGTCTACGACGATTCGTTTATCCTTTCCGGAAAGGGAGTCCCCCGCTGTCCTTCCTGCGGAGGTCTCATCCGCCCGGACGTGGTCCTTTATGAAGAGGGCCTCGATATGACGGTTCTGAACTCTGCCGTCGACGCCGTGCTTTCCGCCGATATGCTCATCGTCGGCGGTTCCTCGCTCCTCGTTCAGCCTGCCGCTTCTCTGGTGGGGATGTATCGCGGAAAGAAGCTCGTGATCATCAACTACGGGCACACGCCTTACGACGATTCCGCCGACGTCCGGATCTACGATTCGGTCGGGGAAGTGTTGGACGCCATTTTTTAAAAAATCATGATCAATCAGAAAGGGGAAAATAATCAATATGGGTGAATCATTAACGGCCGCTTTGTCCGCAATGGTCAACTGGCTTTCGACCACGGGGATCAAGATCGTCGCCGCGCTTGTTATTCTTTTGATCTCCTTCCGTATCATCAGCGTATTGGGTCGGAAATGGCGTCAAAGACTTGAACAGAAGTCGAAACTGGATAAGACGGTTTCTTCCGTGATCTTGAACTGCGCGCAGATCGTCGCGAAGATCATCGTCGTGATCGGTCTTGTCGGCTGGCTCGGTATCGATACGGGAGGGTTGACCGCCCTGGTCGCCTCTCTCGGTGTCTGTGCAGGCCTTGCCGTCAACGGCGCGCTTTCAAATCTTGCGGGCGGTGTCCTCATCCTTGTCTCCCGGCCGTTCAAGATCGGGGATTACATCGAGGCCCAGGGTTATGCCGGCGTCGTCGAAGACATCCGCATCGTCTCGACAAAACTATGCACGCTGGACAACAAGGTCGTTTTTCTGCCGAACGGGGCTCTGTCGAGCGGGTCGATAGTCAATTACTCCGAAAAGAAAGAGCGCCGCGTTGATTTGGATTTTACCGTCGATTATGCTTCCGATTTCAGAAAGGTCGAGGAGATCATCCTTTCGGTCTGCAAAGCGAACGACAAGATCCTCTCCGAACCGGCTCCCTTTGTCAGGGTCAAGTCGCACGGGCAGAGCGGAATAGTTATCGTTACCCGCGCCTGGACGACTTCCGAAAACTACTGGAGCGTCTACTTCTCGCTTTTGGAAGATGTCAAGTCGGCGTTTGACAAAGAGGGCATCTCGATTCCCTATCAGCAGATCGACGTCCATCTTGACCAAAAGTGATTTTAGAAAAAAACCGGAGCGCAAACGGCGCGCTTTAGGGATCTATGCGCTTTTTCCGTCAAAAAACGACTCAAACGAATGATTTGAGTCGTTTTTCTTTTTTTGCCACGGGCCGCGCCCTGCTAAAAAAACGGTATCCGGAAAGCCTTAAATGCTCGCCGAAAGAGTTCCGGTTTTTGATCGAAGAAAAGCGGTGTGTTGATATTCCTTATTTAGATTTTCTTTCTTCTTTTCTTTTTTTTAGGATCAAGACCGCTGTAATTCCTGAAGGGATCAGAACGAGCAGAGAACCGATGACCGGGATGGCCGGGGAGGCGAGAAACTGTGTAAAAGAGTCTTCCTCCGATTTTTCTTCTTCCCGGTTTTCATTTTGTTTCGGATCGTCCTTGTTGATTTCCGTTTCCTCCTGCTCGAACGGGATCAGGGGCGTGAACACTCTTTCCCCCCGCCCGTCGAAATAAGCGAGCAGCGCATATTTGTTCTGCGTGTTCGCCACGTGGCCGGTACTGAAAGAAAGGTCTTTTGTAAGGCCGATGACGGTATAATCTCCGCCGTTTGTGCTGCGAAGCACGATATACCCGTCTGCTCCTGCGCACGCGTTCCACGAAAGATTCACGGTCGAAGCGTCCGTGGAATAATCTGTCTTTACCCATGCGTAAGAGTCGGCCTTCCCGCTTTCCGTTCCGTAGACCCGGTTTCCTCCTTCAAGGATAAACGGGGTCACAGTATACGCGTACGCCAGATTTTCGCGCAGGGTCTCGTCCGTGTATTCCGTTACGCCTTCGCAATAAAAAACGACTTCTTCGAAGTTGCTTTTGCGGATCAGCCGGTATCCGTCCGCCCCGTCTATCGTATTCCATTCAAGGCGGACGCTTTTCCCGTTTTCCGTACGTGTGGAGATCACCGGCAGAGGCGCCTGCAAATAGCAGACCTTTCCGCTGTCGCTGCCCGCGGAAAGGGAATAGTTGACCGCGCCTGTCAGGGATATGGAAATAAGTCTGTAATAACGGAATTGCGCGTTTTTAATTCCTTTATCGGTATAGGTCGTTTTGCTGCCCGGATTCGCGAGAAACGAGTATGTTTTTCCGTCGTCCGAGGCGAGGATCATGACGGAGGAATATTTCGGGCAGGTATTCTGCCAGTTTAAGATCACCCCGTCTTCTCCGAACGAAAGGGATGTTAACTGCGGCGGGGTCAAAAACACGATCCCGGCTTTCTCGGAAGGATTGCTCCTTTTTTTATCTACGATCTTGCAGAGACGGTAATCGATCCTGTCGCCGGCGGAAAAACCGCCGTCGATGAAATTTTTTCCCTTGCACGCCGTTTCGGTCTCTTTTTCTCCGTTGACACTCTTTAAAACGATCCATTCTCCATCCGACGGAAAGTCGATAAGGACGCTTGTTTTATCGATCGCTCTGACCTCCGGTCTTTCGGGACGCTCCGGCAGATCGACGGAAAAATCAACGTATTTGCTCTTGTCTCCGGCAAGCGAGAATCTAACGCTTCCCGAAAAATCATCCGGAAGACGTACGACGCAGGGGGAAAGGAAACAGGAAGTCAGTTCCTTTCCGCTCTTCGCGTCGGCGACAAGGTAACAGCCTCCCTCTTCCGGTAAAGAAAAACAGAGGATAAGCGTGCGTTCGTCTTTCTGCTCGGCGGAGATGTTTTCCGGAAGGGAAACGACCGGGGCGGTAATATACAGGGCGGAAACGCCGTCAGAGGGAACGGAAGGCAGTTTTTCCCCTTCCTGATCGACGTGGAAAGCGACGAGCGTGTATGTATATTTTCTTCCTTCGACCGGTTCCTCGTGCAGAAATGTGTTCTCGTAGACGGTACCGACGGCGAAACCGTTCGCGTAAACGATCGCCCCGTCTCCCTCAAAACTGAGCGAAAGGCGAATGCCCGCATTTTCCTTTTTGATCGAAAGGATCTCAGGCTTCGCCGGTTCCTGCTGATATTCTTTTTTTCCGACAGGGTGGAGAGCGTCGAACGGCGTCCCGGTCGCGTAAACGTCGTCGATCCCGACGTCGCGGTCCGTGTCCCGGAAAAGGAATCCCGCAAAGTCGACAAAATCGCCGGTCGTTCCTTCGATCCCGATCGACGCGTCAAAGTAGTACCACCAGCCGTCAATGGATACAAAATTGAAACAGTGGCCGTCGCCGCTGATGACCTCTGCAGGCGTGCCAAGCCAGTCGAAAAGCATCTTTGCCGCGAGCGCGATTCCCTGAGGAGTGGCGCTTTTCTTGACCAGGGCATCATACGCCGAGCGTTTTTCCATGTATCGGACTCCCGAGATCCTCTTTTCCGACGCGAGCTTAACGTTTTTGCACAAATAGGAATACACGGCCTTTGCCGTTCTGTAGTTTGAGGGTAAAGCGCCGAGTGTATATTCCACCTGTATCGATGAAAGAATGTTGCCGATAGCCTCGTCCAGTTCTTTCTGCTCAGAATCGGAGGTATAGTACGAGAAGTTGTAAGTCATTCTGTACACGGCTTTCCCGTCCGCTTTTCCCACATAGGCGATCTCGCCGGCCGTGTCGTAATATAGCCATGCCAAAGACGGAGAGCGCGTCTCGCACTCAGAAAGGATCGATCCCCAGATACCTTCCTCCCATTGGCCTGTGTAGTACAGCGATACGGTGCGGGCGTGCTTTTTGATCTGATCGGTAAGGTAATCCTCCGCCGACTCCATTCTTTCGAACAGGTTGTCCGGCGGTTCGGACCCTGTAAAAACCGTTCCGGTGACGTTGGAATCATCCGAATAAACGATCTCGCCGTCTCCGTAGTAATTCGGAACGCATAGCGCCAGGCGGTAACGGACGCTGTCGCTTTCGGAAAGGCCTGTCGCGTCGAGCAGTTTCTTTTCCGGCGTGGAATCGATCCACTCGAAAATTCCGCCGTTGAGCGAGCGGTAAACCGCGAAAAAGCCGTTTTCGGGATAAGGGTCGCACTCCCAGCTGATCAGGTTGCCGCAAAAAGTCCCCGTTTCAGCCGAAAGAAGAACAGGCGCGGGGAGTCCGTTCGCGCTCCCGTTTTTATAGACGGCGGAAGCCGACAGCAAAAAGCAGAGAGGGATGGCGAATATCAAAATCATGATCAATAGTTTTTTCATAAACCGACCTCAAAGAAATATCGCTTTGTATTCTATCATAATTCGCTCTTTTCTGCAATATAGAATAATGAATACGGGATTCCTTCGATTTTTAGGGGATAAAGAAAAAGGGAATACAAAACGTATTCCCTTATCAGTTGCCGGTAATTCGGCTATTTCAGGCGGAAGCTTCGTTATAGTAGACGTAGCGGATGGAATCTCCCGAAGAGACGCGGACGTCGTCCGCGCGACCCGCCCGGGCTTTTTCCTCGGCGTTGATGAAGAACTCCCAGCCCGTGATCGATTCGGCCGTGTGGGTCGTCGTAAACTCGTTATCGATGTCTTTCACGGTGATGATATCGATGTCCTCGCTGTCCAGAACGATCATTTCGGCGACGATATCGTTGGAAGTGATCGCTTTTTTGACGACTTCATTGACGGTAGGGTTCGCGTCTTCCATTTCGACCGCGATGTCGAGGAGCGTCTGCCCGTTCGCGGTGATACTCAATTGATAGGTGTGCTTTTCGGCTTGTCCGCCGCAGGCGGCGAAGACCAGAAGCGAAAGGATCACAATGGCCGCAAGACCGAGTACAGTCAGTTTTTTCATAATCTGCTCCTTTTATTATTCCGGATTCCGGTTATTTCTGACGATAAATATTATAAGCCAACGCGGTATAATTGTCAAGCCGGGTGAAAACAATTCCACTTCAGTGCTTTTTGTAATGCGTATAGCACCCGTGGTTGAATTGCGAGGTCACGTTGGTATACCCGGGTGATTTTCCGCTCTCCATCATATTGATGTAGTAGGGAACGCCGTCCCAGCCGCCCGGCTCGACGTCGGGTGAAACGGCGCGGCAGGTATACTGCGCGTCTGTGACGGCGACGGCGATCGGGAAATTACGGGTCGTTATGTTGAGAAGACCGACCCGGATGATACTGGAGGCCGGACAGTCAGAACAGGCAACGGCTTTCGTGTCCCGGTCATAATCCACCAAAACGTGCGTCGTACAGTAAGCCGTTGGGGCATTTGAAGCGGCAAACCAGCAGACTTCGCCTCGATGACCGCGTGGGTCGGCCTTGCACGCGTCGGTCATCAAAAGCCCGGAGTCCTTGCAGACCTCCACCTGCACCAGGCCGGGGCTGTCGGTAAATTTTTTAAGGATTCCCGTTCCGGCGTTCGCTTCATCGATATATCGTTTATGAAGAATGGTCATCACCGTATCCCAAACGGCGTTTGAAGGGTTGGCGGAGAGCGCCGAAAGGCTTCTCGGCTCAGAATAACCGAACCAGACCCCGCCGATGTAATACGGCGTGTAGCCGACGAACCAGCGGTCGTTGTCGTTTGTTGTGGTCCCGGTTTTGCCCGCCACGTCCACAGAATTGCGGAGGGTGACGCTTCTTCCCGTTCCGTTGTTGATAACGTTCTGCAGCATTTTCGTCATGATTGAGGCGGTCTGTTCGCTGACGACGATGGCGCTTTCGCTGACATTGTCCAAAAGGACGGTTCCGTCGTTGTTATAAACTTTCGAGTATACGCGTTGCTTGTTGAATACGCCGTTGTTCGCCAAAATCGAGTAGGCGGCGGTGATCTCCATGACCGTCACGCCGTAGTTCATCTCTCCTAAAGCGAGCGCCGAAAGGCCCTTGTCGGTCAGCGTTTTTCCGCTGGGAAGGGTTTTCAGATCGATCAGGCTGTCCATGTGCAGCTTGTGTTTGCAGAAGTCGAAAGATTTGGCTACGGTAAGGTCCTGAAGAACGCGGACGGCGATCGTGTTGACCGACCGCTCGAGCGCGCTGTTGATGTTTGTCAGTCCGTTATAAACGACGGGAAGGTTGCTCGGCCAGCCGGTGTATCTTTCCACGACCGTTCCCGTTTCGGCGTAAACGTACCGGATAAGACCGTTGTTTTTGTCGACCGTATAGTTGTCGAAATTGACCGGCACGTCGTCATAGACGGACGCGTAGGAGATGATCCCCTCGTTCATGGCGGGCGCGTAAACCGAAAGCGGCTTGATCGATGACCCGGGCGAGCGGGTGGTCTCCGTCGCGTAGTTCAGTATCGCGTTCGCCGTTTTTTCCCCTCTGGACCCGATCAGTCCGAGCACGTCCCCCGTCTGCGGATCGATGACGACCATAGAAGAGTTCGGCTGGATGACGCCCGTCAGTTTCGGGAAGTTGTTCTCGTCTTTATAAACTTCTTCCAGGGTCGACTGAACGAACGGATCCATCAGGGTGACGATCTTTAACCCCCCGGAGTAGACTTTTTGCGTGGCGAGCGACCTGGAAAGACCGTATTTGTCCATTAAATCGACAACGACCTGCGAAATGACTTCTTCATCGTACCAGGAAAGGATCTCGGTATTCGTTCCCGCGTTTTCTGAAGTTTCGTGATCCGAGTCTTTATAAAGGACGATGTCTTTATCGAATGCCTGTTCGAATTCCTCTAACGTGATCTTCCCGATATCGCGCATCTTTGTCAAGACAACGTCGCGCCGGTAGGCGTTGTTGTCCGGGTTCTGGATCGGGTCCCATTTTGAGGGCGCCTGCGGGATCGCGGCCAGCGCGGCGCATTCGATCAGGGTCAAGTCGCTGACGTCTTTCCCAAAGTAGGTCTTGGCGGCGGTCTGCACGCCGTAGCATCCCTGCGACAGATAGATCGTGTTCAGGTACAGCTCCAATATCTCGGTCTTGTCCTTGATCTCTTCCAGTTTCAACGCCCTGGCGATCTCCTGCAGTTTTCGCTGGATACGGACGTCATCGTCGCCGGTCAGGTTTTTGATCAGCTGTTGGGTGATGGTCGATCCGCCGTAGTCGTCTCCTCCGGTGAAGAAATTGAGCGCGGCGCCGGCCGTTCTTTTCCAGTCGACGCCCTTGTGATCCCAGAATCTTTCGTCTTCAATGGCGATGAACGCCTCATACAGATACACCGGCATCTCGGAAAAAGAGAGCCATTCTCTGTTTTCCGACCCGTAAAGCGATTTGTACTCGACTTCCGTTCCGACGCGGTTCAATCTGTCCGTGTAATCCATATAACAGAGTTTCGTTGTCAGGTTCTGCTCGGTGGAAATGATCTCGAAGTCTTCAATATTCGGATCGATGTAATTTCTGAAATATACCCCGAACGCCGCAACGACGATCGTCCCGGTCAAAAGAACGATCAGGAGGATGGAGAAGATCACTTCGAAAAGGATACGGAAAAAAGCCA
>JAEEGL010759442.1_pt1 | contig 11722 bp, 12 predicted proteins | sample 9134231 | NCBI WGS metagenome assembly JAEEGL01 (sample SAMN16246548, study PRJNA631951) | gut metagenome | biome: gut microbiome; feature: rumen; material: fiber-attached | host: Bos | place: Iran: Karaj | collected 2018-10
AAGAAAAAGAAGTGAAAATGGCCTGATTCGTGGATAGAAGTTCTATATGAGCATGGAACGGCTATCCGGCTGCGATCAGCCTCCAAGTATCTGACGGAAGCCGTGCCGAACAAGGAGTAGGAGTTTTAACCGATTGCTCCAAACAAAAGCCTGACGGAGCTGGGCTATCCCAAGGAGCTGGTGCCCAAGCTGCTGACCTCCAGAAACAGGAGCTGGTGGACCACGGACCTGTTCATCGTGCCCCCCAGGGACAACGAAGGCTCGTGTTTCAAGGACGTCACCAATTACGGGCGGAAGGACGCCGTGGAGGCCTTCCAGGCCTATGAGAAGGGGGACAAGTCCAAGCTGGCCGACATCATCGCCCAGGGCGTCAATATGGCCGCGGAAGACATCAAGGTAGAGGAAGGGAACATGAATCCCCAGCAGCACGCGGTGATCGAGACCTCCGCCAAGCTGGTGGAGCTGATGGAGAAGGACCCGGAGCTGAAGGAGCTTGCCAGGCAGAAGGGCATGAAGGACGAGTGCCTGAAGAACCGCGGAGGGCATGAAGCAGCTCAGCAAGCTGAACCAGGACGCTTTGGACGCGGAATATGAAATCTCCAAAGCGAAGCTGGAGGGCCGGGAGCTGAGCGCGGAGGAAAAGGCGAAATACGCCAAGGCCATGGTCATGTCCAGGCTGGCGGTCGCCCGGCTCGCGGTGGACAACGGCAAGGAGTGCCCGGAGGCGGACGAGAAGCTCGCTTACCTGGCGATGAACGCCAAGACTGTGAATGGGGGGGATTTGAAGAAGTGGGAAAAGGATCCGGCTTCACGCCCCGCTCCCCCCAAGGGAAAGATCTGGATGGATACCATGCAGGCCCTGGCGGACTCGATCATGAAGGTATATAAGCCCATCCCGGAGAGCCTGATTCAGATATCCTCCCAAAAGGGCCTGAAATCCTTGGAAAAGGTGGCCGAGGAGATCGTGCGGCAGGAGGGCCTGGCCGGAAAGACCACAGAAGAGCTGGCAAACGAGGCGGAGAAGCCCACCCTGGATATGGGAAAGGCCACGGACAAGGCGATGGAAGTCCTGGCGAAGCCCGCAAAGCGGCAGGAACAGGGCCGGCCGGAGGCGGCGCCCGTGGAGAAGACGGAGGATAACCCCGCCCTCGGCGGCGCGCAGCAGGTCAAAAATGACGACCAGCCCCAGCTGGTTTGCTGAGCAGGGAGAACGGCGTGCCGGTGGGGCGGAACGGGCCGCCCCGCGGGAGTCAAGAGTCATATGAAATCGGAGGAAAAGTTATGCTGAGTATCAGAAAGACCGTGGAGAACGGAAAGGCCGCCATGGCTCTGGAGGGACGGCTGGACACAGTCACTGCCCCGGAGCTGGAACAGGAGCTCAAAAGCAGCCTGGAAGGCGTCAGCGAGCTGACGCTGGATTTCGCCAAACTGGAGTACATCTCCTCCGCGGGCTTGCGGGTGCTGCTGGCCGCGCAGAAGGAAATGAACAAGCGGGGGGGAATGCGGCTCCTGAATGTCAATGAGACCATCATGGAGATCTTCGAGGTCACCGGCTTCGCGGATATCCTGACCATCGCCTGACGCGGCCTTCGCCGCGCCGACAGAAAGGAGACGGAAATGAATACTGCGGAGATCAGGATCACCAGCCTGGGAGAAGGCATGGAGGAAGCCCTGGCGGCCACGGAACAGCTGGGGCTGGACAGCGGCCTGGGGTATAAGGAAAACCTGCGGCTCCGCCTGCTGGCGGAGGAGCTGATCGGCTTGCTGCGGGGCATCACCGGCAAAGTGGAGGCCTGCTATCAGGGGCGGCAGGAGGATCGGAAGTTCGAGCTCTCCCTGAGCGCCGATGTCAGCATGACCCAGGAGCTGCGCAAGCAGCTGCTGGCAGCCTCCTCCAGCGGGAAGAACGCCGCGGCAAAGGGCTTCATGGGACGCATCCGGGATATGGTTGCTGCGATCCTGCTGCCCGAAAACGAAGAACCCGCCGAGGTGTCCGGCCTGTCCCTGGGCCTGATGAGCCTTGGCGGCCCAGCGCGCTACACTGCGGGCGTCAATGCCTATGCCTGGACCATGAGCAAGTATATGTCCGAGGTCCGGAGCAGCCGCGAGGAGGATGCGGAAGCCGCCGACGCTTGGGACGAGCTGGAGAAGTCCATCGTCGCCAACCTGGCCGACGACGTCAGTGTGAAGATCGAAGGCCACAGCGTGGAGATCGTCATCACCAAGGCATTTTAAGGCAATACCGCACAATTCATAGCACGCGTCTTGCTTGCATAGTATTCCGTCAGATTGTCTGAAAACCCTCGACAATACCCCAAATATTCCCTCTGATTTTCAGGCAATCTGACGAAAATTCTGATGCGCAATCTGCGCATCAGAATTGTGCGGTATTGCCTTAAGCAAACGGGCTTCCGAACCCGTAAGAACAGTGAGAGGCCGTCAAACAAGGAGAAACACCATGAAAATGAGTATGATGAGAGATGGCTTGGAGATCAGCGTCAGCAAGGAAGAAACAAAGCTGACGGTGACATTGAAAGGGCGGCTGGACACGAGCACTTCGCCGGAGCTGGAAAGGGAAATGATACCCTTACTGAGGGGCGTGACGGAGCTGACCTTGGAGCTTGCGGAGCTGGAGTTCATTACCAGTGCGGGACTCCGGGTGCTGCTGCAGGCGGTTCAGATCATGAACAATCAGGGCGAAATGACCGTGACGCATCCAAACAGCGAGATCCGTGAGGTTTTTGAAATCACGGGTTTCGACGGCATACTCACCATCAGACCTGAAATCAAAACTGATTGAACGGAGGATCGGACGATGCTGAACATCAACAAAACCATCGAAAACGGAAGAGCAGCCTTTGCACTGGAGGGGCGGCTGGACACGGTCACCTCCCCGTCGCTGGAGGCGGAGCTGAAGAATGCACTGGACGGAGTGAACGAGCTGACCCTGGACTTCGGGAAGCTGGAGTACGTCTCTTCCGCAGGCCTGCGAGTGCTGCTGGCCGCGCAGAAGGAAATGAGCAGGAAGGGCGTGATGAAGCTCACCCACGTGGGCGAAACCATCATGGAGATCTTCGAGGTCACGGGCTTTTCGGATATCCTGACCATCGAATAAGCTTTCGGCGATCCCGGAGGAGGAAGTGGTATGCAAAGGGAACTCAGTGACATCATCCTGCGATTCTTTTTAGAGGACGTGGGCGGCATCCTGATCACCGACGAGGCGGGAAAAGTGATCTATGAAGACGCCAGGGTCCGCGACCTTCGGCAGGAAAACACGAACTGGGCTGCCGCCTGTCCGCCGCCCCGGGAGGGGCAGCGGGGAGAACGCTGGGATCTGCTGCATAAGGGCAGCGGCAGGACCTTTATGGTCGTCACTTCCACCCTTTCGGAAGAGGGTAGGACCCTGCAGCTGCACCATCTGGTGGACAGCAGCGAATACATGGAGCTGTTCCGGGACATGGGCGACTACTCCAAGAGCCTAAGGCATGAAAAGGAACACGACGGGCTGACGGGCCTTTGCAACAAAGGGAAATTCTTGTCGCTGAAGGCGTCCCTGTTCAAGGACCAGGATTCCCTGGCTGTATTCAACATGGACGTGAACAACCTGAAATACATGAACGACAATTTCGGCCACGAGGCGGGAGACGCGCTGATCAACAAAGCCGCCGAAAGCCTGCGGCGGATCGAGGCGCGGAACGTGCTGACCTTCCGGGTGGGTGGGGATGAATTCATGGCGGTCGCCCTCCATCTCAGCCGGGGGGAGGCACTGCAGCTCAAGGAAAACTGGGAAAAAGGCCTTGCGGAGCTGAACCGGGCGGACGACGGGGTGAACTGCGTCGTTGCCTGCGGTTTCGCCTATGGGGAAAAGGGCTATGACCTGGAGCAGCTGCTGGCCGAGGCGGACCGGCGGATGTACGAGGATAAAAAGGCCAAAAAGGCAGCTGCCCGCGGCTGATGAGGCTCCGGAAACGGGAGAGAGGAGCAAACCGATGACCAGAAAAAGCATCCGGGAAATGAGCGCCAGGGAGAAGCAGCGTTATTCCCTTTCCGCAAAAACTTTCCGAGCCACGGCGCTGGGCTGTATCCTGCTGGGCCTGGTGGCGCTGATCGTCGGCCTGAGCCTGTATACCCTGGTCCTTACCGGCCAGATCATCCGCCACGCCTTCGATCTGGCCAACTATGCCTCCGCGTCGGTGGTCCGCGGAGCGGACGCAGTGACGCTGGCGGATCAGGTCATGACGATCTATCACGGCTTGAGCGAGGAGGAATTGCAGCTGAACGGAACGCTGGAATACCGGGAGCTGTTTTCCTCCCTGGACCTCTCCAAGGGCAGCGATCACGACATCCTGATCCATATGCTACGCAACTACATCGAGAAGGGCGAGATCAATTTCTTCTATCTGGCCATGTACGACGAGGAAAGGAACACCCTTGTCTATGTGGCGGATTCAGACCCGGAGGATCCGATGCTTCCCGGCGAGTGGGAGCCTGTCAGCGGGAAAGAGGTGCGCCGCTTCCTGGACTGGGACGGAGAGGATATGTGCTATTACATCGGCCATACGGAGCAATATGGCTGGCTTTGCACCACGGGCGTGCCGGTCCGGAACCCCGCCGGAGAGACGGTCGTTTACCTGCTGGCGGATGTGAGCGTGACGCAGATTTGGGCCGGTATGAAGGACTACCTGCTCCAGATCACGATTTCACTGCTGATCGTCACGGCCCTGATCGCCTGGTTCCTCTCGCGGCACATGAAGAAGACCCTGGTACAGCCCATCAACGCCATTGCGGAGGCAGCCCAGACCTATGCCCGCGACAAGCGGGAAGGCAGAAGCGCGTCGGAGCATTTCGCCGGGCTGGGCATCCACACGGGGGACGAGGTGGAAAACCTGAGCCTCGTCATGGCGGATATGGAACGGGACATCGCGGAGACGGAAGAGAACCTCACTCGGATCACGGCGGAAAAGGAACGTATCAGCACGGAGCTGGAGCTGGCGACGCGCATCCAGTCGGATATGCTTCCCAGCGTATTCCCCCCCTATCCCGAACGGACGGAATTCGATATCTATGCCAGTATGGATCCAGCCAAGGAGGTCGGCGGCGATTTCTACGACTTCTTCCTGATCGACGAGGATCATCTCTGCATGGTCATCGCGGATGTGTCGGGCAAGGGCGTCCCCGCAGCGCTCTTCATGATGGCCTCAAAGATCATCCTGGCCAACCACGCGCAGATGGGAAAGACCCCCGCCCAGATTCTGGCCGATACCAACACCGCGATCTGCGCCAATAACCGGGAGGAGATGTTTGTCACCGTCTGGCTGGGCATCCTGGAGATTTCCAGCGGCAGGCTTACGGCGGCCAACGCAGGGCACGAATACCCGGTGCTCAAGCGTGCTGACGGTCCTTTCGAGCTCGTCAAGGATAAGCACGGCTTCGTGCTGGGCGGCATGGAGGGGATGGACTACCAGGATTATGAGCTGACACTGGAAAAAGGCGCAAAGCTCTTCCTCTACACGGATGGGGTCCCGGAGGCCATGGACGCACAGCGCAGGATGTTCGGCACGGAGCGGATGCTCGCTGCGCTGAACGCTTCGCCGGAGGGTACGCCCCAGGAACTCCTGAAAAACGTCCGCCGGGCGGTGGACGGCTTCGTGAAGGCCGCGGAGCAGTTTGACGACCTGACCATGCTCTGCCTGGAATACCGGGGCAATGGGACAGAGGGAGCGACCTGACGAAGGAAGGACCGGGAGTCGAAGCATCGGACAAAAACCCGTCAGTTGTTTTCGCTATTCGATTATCATTATAGACGAGGGTGGAAATCCTTATGAAACGGTCTGTTTTACTGCTTTTGGCGATCATGATGGTGCTTTCCCTGATGATCGCGCTGCCGGTATCCGCGGCAGAAAACACGGAAGGGACGCTGGATTACGGGGATGCCGGGAACTGGGCTTACTTTGCCCTGGGCGAGGACAAGGACGTGGATGTGTTCCTCATCTGCCCCACGGTTGACACCCGCAGCGAGACGAATTCCTTTGACCTGAACGACAAGCTGAAAGGAAGGTTCTTGAGCGCCCTGGACATGGAAAAGGGCATCTATGAGGAGACGGGGCGGCTCTTCTCCCCCTATTACCGGCAGATGTCCATGAATGCCTACAAGCTGCCGGAGGCGGAGCGCTCGAAGGCCATGGAGGTTGCCTATAGGGATGTCTCCGCAGCCTTCCGCTGGTATCTGGATCATGAGAGCGATGGGCGGGGCCTCATCCTGGCTGGCTTCTCCCAGGGCTCCCAGATGTGCCTGGAGCTCTTGAAGGAGTATTACGGCGGCGACGGCGATGAGGTGCAGGCCCTGCGGGAAAACCTCATCGCGGTTTACGCCATCGGCTGGTCTGTAACGGAGGAAATGGCGGAAGCCTATCCGCAGATCGTCCCTGCCCGGGGCGAGACGGATACCGGCGTGGTCATCTCCTTCGACTGCGAAGACGGCAGCCTGACGGACACCCTGGTGATCCCGGCAGGCACCAGGGCCCTGTCCATCAACCCTCTGAACTGGAAGACCGATGGCGCGGTCGCTGACGCTTCCCTCTGCTCCGGCGCGGTGATGTCCACAGGCGCGGAGCCTATCCCCGGCCTCTGCGGCGCGTATATCGGAGTGCGGGGCGAACTGGTGGTGACGGGCGTCAGTCCGGCGGACTACCCCGCGGGGATCGATATCTTCCCTGAAGGTGCGTACCACATTTACGATTATATGTTCTTCTTCACGAATCTGAAGAACAACGTGGCGGCCCGCACTGCGGCCTGGGAAGCGTCGCTGTCCCGTGCCCGCTTCCTTGAGAACCTCTGGCGCGCAGCGGGCGAACCGGTCGTGAACGGCGTCCTGCCCTTTGACGACGTCCGGGAAAGTACAGAGTATGCCGACGCTGTCCGATGGGCGGCCGGCAGCGGGATCGTCAACGGATACGGCGACGGCCGCTTCGGTCCCGACGACCCCGTGACCCGGGAGCAGATGGCGGCGATGCTCTACCGCAACGCCCAGGCGCTGGGGCAGGGCTTCAGGGGCATGTGGTACTTCCTGCTGGATTACCCGGATGCGGACCAAATCTCCGCCTGGGCGGACGAAGCCATGCACTGGTGCGTAATGAACGGGATCATCGTCGGCACGGACAGGGGACTGGAGCCGAAGGCGCCGGTCTCGGAGGATCAGCTTACCCTGGTCCTGCAGCGCTGGCAGGCCGTCGTGGATCCGGAGCCTGGCGAGACCCCTGCGCTCACCGACGCAGAGATCCTGCACGAGGAAGAGTTCGGTGGTGTATATATATGCTGCACCATCGAGGATTTCAACGCCCTGGGCTTCACATACGGGGACAGCGTCACAGTCACGTTTTCCAACGGCTGTGTGCTGGACGACCTTCCGTATTACAACGGTTATTATACGGTCACTGGGCAGCCTCTGCTGATTGCCTATCCGGGCTATCCCTACATAAAAGCGGCGATCAACAATGGCGACGACCTCTTTGCCGCGGCAGGTCTGCAGGAGGGCGACACCGCCACGGTCACTCTGCGGGAAAAGGGCAGGTACGCGGCGATCCAGGACGCCCGGGACATCCACTACACCGATGTTAGAGCGGATTACGCCAGCGACGAAGTGTTTGCCAATTTCAGAAGCGTTCACGCGGGCAGGCTCCGTGAGAACACGCTGTATCGCTCCGCATCGCCCTGCGACGATCAGCATGCCCGCGCGGCCTATGTGGATGCGCTGATCTCCGAGGCTGGCGTGGCGTTTATCCTGAATCTTTCAGACAACGAGCAGAAGATCCGGGGCTATCTGGAGAACCCCGGCTTTTCGTCTCCGTATTTCCTCTCCCTGTATGAGGCCGGGATGGTCGAGCCGATCGCCCTGAATATGAACTATGGTTCCCGAGAATTCAAAGAAAAGATCGCCGGCGGCCTCGCCGGCATGGCGGAAGCCGAAGGGCCGTATCTGGTCCACTGCACGGAGGGAAAGGACCGGACGGGCTTCGTATGCATGCTGCTGGAGGCGCTGTGCGGCGCAGATTATAAGGAGATCATGGAAGACTACATGATCACCTATCGCAATTACTACGGCATCACAGCGGAAACGGAAATGGAACGCTATGACGTGATCGTGGAAAGCGTCCTTGATCCCATGATCCGCAGCCTGGCCGGGGATGGGGAGGCTGACGTGCGGACCATGGACCTCTCCGCTTGCGCGGAGCGCTATCTTCTGGACGGCGGGATGAGCGCGGAGCAGATCGAACTCCTGAGAGGACGGCTGACAGAAGAATAACGCCCGAACGACATGTTCGCGGGAAGCAAAGGAGAGAATGATCCAACAGTGTTCCGCAAGTTCAAGATCAAGCTGATGTATTCATTCTCCGGCGTCCTCACCGGAGGCGCGGCGGTCTGCATCCTGATGGAAGTCCTGTCTCTGCTGCTTCGGGGAACGGCCCTGGCCCCGGCGGACATCCTGCGCATATATTCGGTCATCGCTGCCGGGACGACCCTGTTCCTTGGGGTGTGCGGCGTTTCCCTCCTCCGTCACGAGGGCTTTCGGCCGAGGAATCTGATGGGCGTTGCCCTGGGCCTCGCCTGGACTGCGGGAAACCAGCTGTGTCTCCTGCTGCTGGATGCCGCGCCGGGCCGTTTCCTCCCGCTGCTCCCGGCCTTGCTCGGCTGCTATTTCGATTTTCTCCTGTCTGGCATCCTGGTGATGGCATTCCTTACAGCCAGGCACAAGCCTGCTTACGACAAGGATTTCGTCGTCATACCCGGATGCTCCATCAGCAGGCAGGGCGGCCTTTTGCCGCTGCTGAAAGGGCGGACGAACCGCGCCATACGCTTCGCGTGGGACCAGGAGCGCGCCACCGGGAAGCCTGCGCGCTATATCCCCACCGGCGGACAGGGGCCGGACGAGATCATGAGCGAGGGCTCCGCTATGGAGTTTTATCTCCTGTCCCACGGCGCGGAGCAGTATGAGGTCCTGCCAGAAAAAGCGTCCAAAGACACATACGAAAACATGTCATTTTCCAAAAGGATCATCGACGAAGCAAATAGCGGGGGAAAAGCCTGCTTCGTTACCACCAACTATCACGTGCTGCGAAGCGGGATGCTCGCCAGAAAAGCCGGGCTCGACGCGGAGGGCCTTGCCAGCGGCACGAAATGGTATTTCTGGCCAAACGGCCTGGCAAGGGAATGTGTCGCCATCCTATCGCTGTATCCGTGGCAGCAGGCTGCAGCGGCTGTTCTTTGCGCTGCACTGGCGCTGGCGATAGCTTGATACTCTATTGAAGCACAGATCAGAGGAGGAATCCCACCGTGAGATATCTGGAAAAGCGCGGTGGCATGGGACCGGAGGGAATCGAGCTTTTGAAGGTGCGGCTGACGGGCAAATGAGGACGGGGCCGGTTTAAGCCTTCCATTTCGGAGGATTATTCCATGAGAAAAATGACGACGACGGCAAAAACGGAAAACCTGGACGCGGTGGTCGGGTTTGTGGAAGAAATGCTGGAGCCCTTCGGCTGCCCTATGCGCACGCTGCTCCGGCTCCGGCTGGCCATTGAGGAGATCTTCGTCAATATCGCGTCCTACGCCTACGCTCCGGGAGAAGGGGAGGCGGAGGTGCGCTGCGAGGTGCTGAAAGACCCCCTGCGGGTGGTGATCCAGTTCCTGGACGGAGGAAAGCCCTTCGACCCCCTGGCCCGGGAGGATGCGGATACCTCCCGGGAGGGGCTCATGTCCCGGGAGGGAGGGCTGGGCATCCTGCTGGTGAAGGACACCATGGATGACGTGCAGTATGCCTATGAGAACGGTAAAAATATCCTGACGATCCTGAAAAAGCTTTAGGTGCGCCGAGATGGGGAAAAAGAACATCCGAGAAATGAGCTCCCGGCAGCGCCGTCATCACTCCCTGGCCGCCAGAGTATTCCGGGTGCTTGCCGTTCATTCCCTGCTCCTTGGACTGATCTGCTTTTTGATCGGCCTGGGAATGTATCTGAATGCGCTGATGCAGCGGTCCATGCTCGAAGCGGGTGAAACGGCGCAGTCGATCCTGGCGCGCGTCTGCGAGGAAGTGGATCCCAGCGCGTATACCACCCGAACCCTGGAGACCTTCCGTGAACAGGGCGGGAAAAAGCCGTCCGACGAGGAAGAGGACGCCTATTACGCTTTTTTTGCAGAGATCGCCGAGGACGCGGGTTATCAGCGGCTGCGGGAGCTTCTGCGGGCCTCGCGCACGGAAGAAATGTCCGATAATTTTCTCGCGGTGACGGACGAGAAGAGCGGCTTCCTCATCATCGTGGTGGACACCGATCCCCGGCCGGGCCACGAATACCCGCTGGGAAAGCTCGTCAAGGTCCCCGCATTCGTCCAACGGTTCTTCTTTTCCAGGGGAGCCGACGGCTTCCCCAGAATGTACTATATCCGGCCGGGTCGGGGCCTCTACTGCGTAAGCGGCGGCTTTATCCGGGATGGGGACCCCTCCGCCGGCTTCCTCTTCACCATGAGCAAGGCGCAGGAATCCCTGCGCGGCGTCTGGCGCTTCACCCTGCGATATGTGGTCGCCATCGTGGCAGCGGTACTGATATTGGGCACTTTGTTCATTTACCGCACGAGAAAGACGCTGGTGCAGCCTATCAACAGCATTGCGGAGGCCGCCGGGAACTATGCCCGGGACAAGCGCAGCGGGGCTGCGGGCACGGAGCATTTTTCGAAGCTGGATATCCGCACCGGGGACGAGGTGGAAAACCTCAGCCTGATGATGGCGGATATGGAACGGGAGCTCTCCGCGTACGAGGCTGACCTGACGGCGGTGACTGCGGAGAAGGAGCGCATCGCCACGGAGCTGAACATGGCGGCGAACATCCAGGCCCACATGCTGCCCAACACCTTCCCGCCCTTCCCGGACCGTAAGGAATTCGCCGTTTACGCCACCATGACCCCGGCCAAGGAGGTGGGGGGCGATTTCTATGACTTCTTCATGGTGGACGAGGACCATTTGGCCCTGGTGATGGCGGACGTGTCCGGCAAGGGTATCCCCGCGGCCATGTTCATGATGGTGTCCCGGACCATGCTCAAGGGCACCACCCAGGCCGGCCTGGACCCGGCGGCGGTGCTGAACTGGGGAAACGCCCAGCTCTGCGAGAACAACCCGGACGATATGTTCGTCACGGTCTGGCTGGGCATCCTGGAGATCTCCACCGGCAAGCTGACCTGGTCGGATGCGGGACATGAAAAGATGTTCCTGTATCAGGAAGGGAGCTGGAAATGCCTGCCGAAGAAGGGCGGTTTCGCCCTGGGGGCCCTCGAGCCGGAGCTGCTGCCGCCGGGCAGGCTCGCTTTCCACAACCATGAGCTGATCCTTCATCCCGGAGATAGAATCTTCCAATACACCGATGGGGTGACAGAAGCCATGACGGCACAGCAGGCGCAGTTCGGCATGGAGCGGCTGCTGGAAGCCCTGAACAGCGCCGGCGCGGCCCCGCCGGAAGCGCTGCTGCCCCACGTTCGGGAGCGGATCGACGCCTTCGTGCAAGGCGCGCCTCAGTTCGACGACATCACCATGCTGGCCCTGCAATACCACGGAAACGGCTGAAGCGTGAACCGTTCCGGCAGCCGGGCATTTTGACTGATTTTTGCAAAAAGAGCCCTGATTTCGATGAAATCAGGGTTCTTTTGTAACTCTTTGGGGCATTTTGCTTTCCGTAGAACG
>JAEEGL010765498.1_pt1 | contig 11722 bp, 8 predicted proteins | sample 9134231 | NCBI WGS metagenome assembly JAEEGL01 (sample SAMN16246548, study PRJNA631951) | gut metagenome | biome: gut microbiome; feature: rumen; material: fiber-attached | host: Bos | place: Iran: Karaj | collected 2018-10
ATGAGACGCGTGGCGCGGAGGCCATGGTGGACGGCATCAGCCAGATGCTCGACCGCGGCATCAGCTTCTCGCTCTACATGACCCACGGCGGCACCAACTGGGGCCACTGGGCTGGCGCCAACAGCCCGGGCTTCGCACCCGACGTGACGAGCTACGACTACGACGCGCCCATCAACGAGGCAGGCCAGATGACGCCCAAGTTCTGGAAACTGCGCGAGGCGATGGAGCGCTACAGCGGCGAATGGGATCCCGCACAGCAGAAGTGGGTGGGTTCGAAGAAGCTGCTGGCCGTGCCCAAGGAATACCCGACAATTGCCATTCCGGAGTTTGACCTCAACGAGTTTAAGCCGCTGTTCTACGGCTGCGACAGCATTGCTGTGAAGGGCGGCCTGATGACCTTCGAGGAGATGGACTTCGGCGGGGGCTCTATGATGTATGTGACCGAACTTCCGGAAATCCCCGTGCAGAGTATTATGAAGCTGGAGGCCCACGACTACGCGCAGGTGTTCATCAACGGCAAGTTCGTAGGCAAGGCGGACCGCGTGAAGCACGAGCAGACAGTAAAACTGCCGGCCACGAAGAAGGGCGACTATCTGATGATTCTCGTGGAGGGTATGGGCCGCATCAACTTCGGCCGCGCCATCAAGGACTTCAAGGGCATCGTCAGCGACGTGGTCCTCACTGCCGAAATCGATGGCGTCACCACCACTTTCACGCCCCGCCAATGGACTAAGGTCCGTCTGCAGGACGACTACGCAACAGCCAAGAATGCCATGAATTCGCAGACTAGGTGCGTGGAAGTAATGCCTCACATGCATGATGGAAAGTGCGTGGAAGTGATGCCCGAGGGCATCGGCTATTACCGTGGTTTCTTTAATCTGAAGAAGGTGGGTGACACTTTCCTAAACTTGGAGAACTGGGGCAAGGGACAGGTGTATGTCAACGGCTACGCTGTAGGCCGCCACTGGTATATCGGCCCGCAGCAGACCTTGTACGTGCCCGGCTGCTGGCTGAAGAAGGGACAGAACGAGGTCGTCGTGCTGGATGTGATGGGCCCGCGCGGAGAGAAGACCATTGAAGGCCTTGAGAAGCCGATCATCGACAAGCTGAACCTCGACCGTCCGCAGACGCACCGCCTCGAAGGGCAGAACCTCGACCTCAGCGGCGAGACACCCGTGATGGAAGGCGAGTTCAAGGCTGGCAACGGCTGGCAGGAGGTGAAGTTCGCGCAGCCCGTGAGCGGCCGCTACGTCTGCATCGAGGCTCTCAATAGCCACATGAACCGCGAGTACTGCTGCATCGCTGAGTGGTATATGCTGGGCGCCGACGGCACGCGCCTGAGCCGCGAGCCCTGGCAGGTGGCCTACTGCGACGACGAGGATATCACCTCCGGCAACAAGACTGCCGACAAGATCTTCGACCTGCAGGAATCAACGTACTGGAGCACAAACCAAGGCGTGCAGTTCCCGCACTACCTCATCGTAGACCTCGGACAGGACCAGACCTTCACCGGCTTCCAGTACCTGCCGCGCGTAGAGGCCGGCGCTCCTGAGAGCATACGCCAGTACCGCATCTACGTGAAAAGTGGAGAATTTAAATTTTGAAATTGAATCTTAATTCTCAATTCTCAATTTTCAATTGTCCATTGTCAATAGTCCATTGACCGCTCAGACCTTCGTGATCAGGCGCTGGAAGACGTCGAAATCGGTGTCGAGGCGCGTGATCTCGTAGGGCTGGATGGTCAGCGAGAAGGTGCCGCGGATGTCGGGTAGATCGAAGAACGTGCGCAGCAGGCTGGCCAGGTTGAAGCTGAGGCTGTCCGCGCGGCCGGCAGAGTGGGAGAGGGTGGCGGCGCGGCGCACGAGTTGGCGGCAGACTGAGGTGAGATAGTCGCGGTCGTGCTCCTCGAAGCGCAGCGTGCGCAGCAGCACAAAGGCGGCCACGGGCGTGTCTGTCCGCAGCAGGAAATCCACGCGTCGACGCGCCTCCTGAAGGCCGAACAGCCGGAACAGCTCTTCCATCACAGCGGGCTTGCTCACGACGGGAAGCCACTGCAGAAGCAGCTTCTCGCGATCCAGCAGATGTTCATCAGCCTGTAGGGCTGTGGCCAGCTGGCGCAGACCCTCATCGTGGATGGACAAAGTACCCGCCTTCAGGCGCGGCGCAGCAGCCTTCGCCAGCGTGACGGTGAACGCCTTGGGCTGCCAGAGGATCAGCCGCTGCACCACCGCCCAGAAATCCTCGGGCGGCACGTCCACGAGCAGACGCTCGCCAATCATATAACCCGCCGTGCGGAAGTGCGAGTTGGAGAGGCTGTCGAGGTAAGCCTGCAGGCCGTTCCAGTCGCGCTCCTCAAACAACTTCGGGAGGTGCTGGTTGATGACAGGATGATAATGCTGATCCATTGAATATATTTAAAGACCCCCTGTAGTCCCCCGAGGGGGACAATGGAATGTAATTGTGAATTGTTAATTGAATAAGATGAGCGACGGGAATTTTAATAGAGCGTTGTTGCCCCAGACCCCTTACGCCAGCGGCGTGAAGATGGGACAGGCGATGGCGCGTGCCAAAGCAGAGCGCGCGTTCGAGGAATGGCTGCGTGCTGAACAACCTCAACTGACAGACGAAAAAATCAGAGAGAAGTCGCAGGCTTTCAAGCGGTTATTAAAATAGAAAAACCGCGTCGATGATGTGATGAGAACTCCGAGTAAATATGATTTGAGTGCCCGCTTCCTTTGTAATCTGCCGGCCTCCGTGAGGAGGTTACCCCGAAGGGCGCAGCCCGCCATTGGAGAGCGAAGCGTTCTCGGTATTCTAAATGTAATTGATGAGTCTCCCAATCTAACCGACGCGGTAGTATGCAGCAACAAGTGCTTTGTCAATGATCGATGCCATTCTCTGTTCTGAATGATGTTGCAAAGGTAATCGCCTTTTCATGTATCTGCAAGTTTTCGAGTAAGAAATCGCAAACTTTTTCGCTCTACTGCAACTTTATGCCCGAAAATTTGCACGTTCCCACATTTTTTTCTTACTTTGTCCTCGATTAGGTGCCTTCAAAAAAGAAATGCTCAATTACGTCATTCTTGTTGCAGCGCTCTTGCCGGCGATTATCTTATTGATAATCGTGCTGATAAGAGACAAGGAACATCCCGAGCCTACGCCTTGGATTCTCAAGGGTTTGCTCTATGGCGTTTATTCCATTTTTGCCTCGCTGCTGGTGTCGCAGCCGCTGCTGGCGCTGGGCTTGGTGCCGGAGGAGTACACGGATGCGCTCACGGCGACGTGGCACTCGTTTGGCGCGGCGGCCATTCCCGAGGAATCGGCTAAGCTCTTGTTTCTATGGCTGCTGCTGCGCAAGAATCCATATTTCGACGAGTATTTCGACGGCATCGTCTATGCCGTGTGTATCGGGTTGGGCTTTGCGGCCTTTGAGAATGTGATGTATTTGTTCAATGCCGAGGACGGCTGGCCGCTGCTGGCCATAATGCGCGGCTTGCTGGCGGTGCCTGCCCACTTCTTCTTCGCCGTACTGATGGGCTACTACTACAGTGTGGCCCGCTTCGGGCACAATCCCAAGCGCAACTACCTGATGATGTGGGCTGTACCCGTATTATGCCATGGAATCTACGATGCCGTGGCTATGACGTCCGATGTATCCGAGACGGCTGAGGGGCTGCTGGCCATCGCCCTCTTGCTCTTCTGCAACGAGCTACGCAAGCTCTGCCAGCGCCACATCAAGGAACTGCTTACCGCCGACCAAAGCGTCTATAACAAGAATCCGTTTGCTTAAACATAATCACCTTTGTATCAAGAATATGAAACTCTTTAAGGATATGAAGATACTCTTTAAGGATATGAATAAAGAATTCAATAAAGCGACAGCGCTGCGCTGCGCTTCGCTAGCCGCGATGCTGTGTGGAGCTACTGCTGCTATTGCGCAGGAACTGCCGATGTCCGGTGCCTCGCAGTCCGTGACTACCGTGGTGCCTCACACGAACGTACCCTTCCGCATCGAGGACGCAGGAACCAAGCTGCCCGACATCGTGTGGGGCTTGGATCAGGCTTGGGTGAGCGAGGGCAATATGCGCCGCGGCCTGAACTTCGCGGGGCAGGAGATGATTCAGATTGTGCGCCTGAGCTTCCAGCCCAGCCACAGCGTAGAGGGCGGAGCACTCTCCAGCGATCAGAAGACAGCTCTCGACAAGCGCATCCACATTGCCAAGTTTTCACGCTTTGCGAAGGTGAACCTCAACTGCGACCCGCAGAATGGTGCGGCTGTGGACAGCTGGTACAAGAACAGCAGAGCCTCCACCAATGGCCCCCGCTGGGCACAGCTGATCGGGCTGACGAAGCAGTATGTGGAGGCTAAAGGGCTGCAGGTCGTGAGTATCTCGCCCTTCAATGAGCCGGACTATTCGGATTGGAACCAGGGTACGAAAGCGACGTTCAAGGCTATCTGTCAGGCCATCCGCGACGACAGTCAGTTCAATGGCGTGCTGCTCTGCGGCGGCAATACGCTAAGCCCTGAATATGCAGCCGAGTGGTATAACTACAGCAAGGACTATCTCGACGAGGGCAATACGCATCAGCTTGCAGGTACGTTCGACCAGTTTGCCAATTTCTATACACAGGTGAAGAACGAGGGGAAGGTCGGCGTAGGCGATGAACTGCACAACACGATGGAGGCAATGGTAGCCTCGACCTACGGGATGACGAAGGGCATCTGGTGGGGCACCTGCGACCACACCCGTTCGCAGTTCATGAAAGCCAGCCTCGGAACGCGCATCGGCTATGCCGAGAACCGCGACCGCTGGACGGCAGCCGGCGTCTATCGCCACCCCGACAGCTATCAGGAAGGATGCGCTGTCCAGGGCTTTGTAGGTACTTCGGAGCGACAGGCTGGAACCACCACGTTCCGCTTCATTGCTCTCGACCACGATGTGTTCTATAATGGTCAAGGTCCTCAGCGTGAGTTTATTATCCGAACGCCCGGTTGGCCCAACGGCACTGGTTATGATACCGACAATGAAGCTCATTGCAAGAATTCGGAATCGGTGTTCAATATCCAGGGCGGAGAGGATATTATGCCCGAACTGCCCACGAAAACGACGAAATACCGTATCGTGAATGCTTACAGCGGCAAGTCGCTGAGCACGGAGGCTAACTCCAATGAGAGCGGAAAGGATCTGTGGCAGCAGAACAACTTAAGGAACAAAGATGCTCAACAATGGCTGATTACGCCCGACGATCCGATGAAATACCCCGATGACCTCACGAGCTATCGCGAAGACTTCTCCTATTATACCATCGCCAATTCCAAGAATACGGATTTCTATCCCGATGTCAAGGACTGGAGCCTCGAAGATGGCGGAGGCGTCATCCTCTTCAAGGGCGGTCTGGGCGACAACGAAAAATGGTTCTTCGAGTACGCTGGCAACGGAAACTTCTATATCCGTAGCAAACACAGCGCTCTTTACCTGCAGGTGGCTGACGGCAACGATTCACAGATGAAGAATGCGCGTCAGCTGTGTCAGGGTACCTTCACGGGCGCTCTGACTCAGCAGTGGAAGCTCATCAATATCGAGGACGGGGATATCACTTTTGCTATCAAGGCGTTGGCTGCTCCAACCGAGCTCAAAGCTACACCCCAACGCGCGAGCATCCTGCTGGAATGGACGGCTCCCAATGCCAGAACCGTGAAGGACTACATCGTTCAGCGCTCCACCGATCAGGTGCAGTGGAACACTATTCACAACCACGTCACAGGAACCGCTTACATCGACAACACGGTGGAGCCGGGCCAAACCTATTACTATCGCGTGAAGACGGTGAGTGTCAGCGAAGTGCGTTCTGAGGCCTGTGAGGCTGTGAGCGCAACGGCCACCGACGATGCCGGCTGCGTGATGCACATCGCCTGCGACAGCCTGTGGGATTCCTCGCACAACGGAAACCACGCTGCCCTGAAGGGCACATCATCGCTGATTTCAGGCAAGATTGGCGACGCGCTGAATCTGCAGCCGTCCAACACCAACTACCTGCAGCTGCCGGCCACGATTGCCAACCACAAGGAACTGACGCTGTGCGCCTGGATCTACTACCGCGGAGGCAATCAGTGGCAACGCATCTTCGACTTCGGCAACGACACGGAGCACTATGTGTTCCTGACTCCCAACAACAGTTATACAAGCAAAATGCGACTGGGCCTCAAGAACGGCGGTTCGGAGGAAACGATGGACGCGAGCGTGCCTTCCACCAACAAGTGGCATCACATCGCTGTCACGTTCGGCACGGACAAGATTGTCCTGTATGTCGATGGGCAGGCTGTGGCCACAAGCACCAGCATCAAAATCCGTCCGGCTGATATCCGTCCTGTGCTGAACTATGTCGGTCGCAGTCAGTTCACGGCAGACCCCTTCTTCAACGGTGCTATCGACGACGTGCGGGTTTACAACTATGCCCTCAGCGCCGACGAGGTAGCGGCCATTGCTGATCTGACCGATGGCGTGAAGCAGGTGGAGGCCGCAGACAAGGCTGCCCAGGGCGCCGATGGCTTTGACCTCAGTGGCCGCCGAATCCCTGCTGCTTCCATGCGTGCGGGACACCTATATATAATAGACGGACACAAGGTGCTGCTGAAGTAATCGCGTGAACGTATGGGCAAAACAAAGCGAGGATGCGTCATCGACGCGTCCTCGCTTGTGCTAAGAGGTGCCTAGCAGATTCGAACTGCTGTAGACGGTTTTGCAGACCGTTGACTAAGCCACTCATCCAAGGCACCATTGTGGGATTGCGGCTGCAAAGGTACGTCATTTTTTTGAATTGGCAAGCCTTTGATGCAACTTTTTTGCAAAAAAATCGTTATTCTTATATAAACGAAGTGCAATGACTCCTTTTCTGTCCTCTATACAACAGGCTTTGACAGCCGCCTCCGTCCCTGAAGACGGGGATGTGTTGCTGGTTGCTCTCAGCGGTGGAGCCGACAGCGTTGCCCTCCTGCTGGCGTTGCAGGAACTGGGCTATCCTGTGGAGGCTCTGCATTGTAATTTTGAACTTCGCGGCGTTGCCAGCGACGGCGATGAAGCTTTCTGCCGTCGTCTGTGTAAGGCTTGCGGAATCGTACTGCATGTAAAGCATTTTCGTACGCGCAGCTTTGCCCAGCGCCATGGTATCAGCATAGAAATGGCGGCTCGTCAGTTGCGCTACGAATGGTTCGCGGAAGTGGCGGCCGAGCGTGGTGCGCGCGCGCTCTGTGTGGCTCACCATCGAGACGATCAGATAGAGACGCTTCTGCTGAACCTCATCCGTGGAACGGGTATTCATGGGCTTACGGGTATGAAGACTATTTCACAGTTCCAGCCCACCCAGTCTTCAGCTTCGCCGCTGACGGTGTTGCGTCCGTTGCTGTCCGTCTCGCGACAGGAGATTGAGGAGTGGCTCAACAGCCGTGGGCAGGATTGGGTGACAGATCAGACGAATCTCGATGCCGAGGCAGCCCTGCGCAATAAAATCCGTTTGCAGCTGTTGCCGCTGATGGAGGAACTGAATCCTCGTGTACGCGAAACACTGGCCGCTACGGCTGAGCGTCTGGCCGAGGCGGAGGTGCTGTATAATAATGGCGTGCAGCAGGCTCGAGCAGGCATTGAACAATCCGACGGTAGCCTGTCCTTGCAGGCTCTGAAACAGGCCACAGCAGCTGGCACCGTCCTGCATGAAACGTTGCATCCATTGGGCTTCACGACTGAGCAGGTGCGGGATATTCACGACAATCTGGATGGCGAATCCGGCAAACTATGGGAAAGCCGACAGGGGCACCGTCTCCTGCGCGACCGCGACCGCCTGTTGATGCAGCAAAGCGATGAGGACCAACAGGTGGCTATGCCGCGCGACGGAGCTTTCATTCCGCTCGAAGGCTTCTACGAGGGTGCTCATGGCCTGCGACTCCTAATTCGTCGTCAGTCCATAGACCCCTCAACGTTCGAGATTCCTCGCGACTCAGCCAGCGCCTGCTTCGATTTGGAGAAACTGTCTTTGCCCCTGAGTATCCGTCCTGTCCGCGATGCTGACCGCTTCCGTCCTTTTGGTATGACGGGCACACGGCTGTTAAGCGATTTCCTCACCGACCATAAGCTCTCGCTTTTTGACAAGGAGCGCCAACAGGTCATTCTCAGCGGCGACCAGATTGTTTGGGTTGTGGGGCTCCGCACGGCTGCCGGTTATGAGATTGATGCTCAAACGCGCCATATCTTGACCATCACCAAGCTCTGAAAAGCTTTGCTTTTTTTTCTCATGAGCGATGTATTTTCTTTGAAAAAGCCCGTCTTTATATTCTGAAAAGTTCGTCTTAATTTTTTTTTCGGTGTATTTTGAACTATATTCTCGCTTTTATTTTGGCGGGGATAATATTTATTCGTACTTTTGTCCCGCAAAAGACGAATTCAAATGATCTCAATTCATAAAGTAGCAAGTTGGTATTTCTCGCGGTCGGCATTGCCTTATTGGCTCGTGCTACTGTTCGACTGCCTGGTAGTTATGGGTTCTGGGCTGCTGTGCTACGCATTTGACAGCGGAGTCATCCACACATGGAATACGATAGGGCCTGTAGTGGGAACTTTGGCCTTCTACCTGCTGTTCTTTCTTGTTGGCTTCAGGCTGATGAAGACGTATTCGGGTATTCTCCGCTATTCGTCTTTCGCCGACCTCTACCGTATTGTTATAGCCAATCTGATAGGAATCTTCTTCATCATTATTGTTCGAGTAGTCTTTGATGTTGAGGCTTTTCTCGTTCCTATCCGCATCCGTGATTTGATTTTCACTTTCGTGATGGCGACCACGTTCATGGTAGTGGCCCGTCTGCTCGTGAAGTTCCTTTTCGACAGGATGAATGAACACGGCCCTGTGCGTCGCGCATTCATTTACGGCGTTCGCCAAGGTGGTATTGCATTGGCCAAAGCTATCAGGATGCAAGAACCTGTACGCTTTGTGCTGAAAGGCTTTGTCGGTGATGATGATGATGTGGTAGGCCACACCCTGCAGGGTGTCGAGGTGTATAAGAAGAGTATCCAGTTGTTGGATGTGATGCGGCAGAAGAATGTCTCTTCGCTGCTTGTCTCGCCACTCAAGCGTGACCAACTCTTCTCTGATACCGAATACGTCAACCAGTTAATTGATGCTGGTATCAGCATTTATACTTATGATACGGCTCAAAAGTGGGATGGCGGAGAGATTAATGCCTCGCAGTTGCGGGAAGTGCAGATTGAAGACTTGCTTCCGCGCGAGGAGATTCAAGTGGATCTCGAAGCCGTTGCACGCCTGCTCAATGATTCTTGCATTCTCATCACCGGTTCGGCCGGTAGTATCGGCTCTGAAATGGTGCGCCAAATTGCCAAGTTCGGTCCGCGAAAGCTTGTCCTTGTGGACGAGGCTGAAACACCTCAGCACGATATCCGGTTGATGATGCGGAAGGACTTCCCTGACGTAGAAGCTGTGACCATTGTCACTTCCATCACCAATCAGGCGCGCATGGAGCAAATCTTCAAGACCTACCGTCCTCAGTACGTCTTCCACGCAGCTGCCTACAAGCATGTTCCGATGATGGAGGACAACCCCAGCGAGGCTGTGCTCAATAATATTCAGGGTACGCGCATTATCGCAGATCTGTCTGTGAAGTACGGCGTGAAGAAATTCGTCATGGTTTCTACAGACAAGGCCGTGAACCCCACAAATGTCATGGGCTGCTCCAAGCGTATCTGCGAGATTTATGTGCAGTCGCTGGACAAGGCCTTGAAGGCGGGTAAGGCTACAGGTCTGTCTCTGGCGGAGAACGTGAAGGAGCCTGTTACGCAGTTCGTTACTACTCGTTTTGGTAATGTCCTCGGTTCCAACGGCAGCGTGATTCCGCTCTTCAAGGAGCAGATTCGTCAGGGCGGTCCCGTCACGGTCACGCATCCTGATATCATTCGTTTCTTCATGCTCATTCCCGAGGCTTGTAAGCTGGTGCTTGAGGCTGGCACGATGGGCAATGGTGGCGAGATCTTTGTATTTGATATGGGGCAGCCCGTGAAGATTGCGGATTTGGCCCGTCGTATGATTCGTTTGTCGGGCGCTACGAACGTGAAGATTGAGTTCACAGGCTTGCGCGATGGTGAGAAGCTGTATGAGGAAGTCCTTAACGATAAGGAAATCACCAAGCCCACCTTCAATAAAAAGATTCAGATAGCAGAGGTTCGCGAGTACGACTATCAGGAGGTATGCGGCTGGATCAATGACCTCGTGGCCATTAGCTTGAAGTACGACAATATGGACACTGTGCGCCAGATGAAACGTATCGTTCCCGAGTACAAGAGCCAACATTCAGTCTATGAGGCTCTCGACCGTGAGAACGCACAGGCTTAGTGAAGCCCTTCGGCGATAGCCTCCATAGCATTTAAGAAATGGGCCTTATAGCTTTTCCCACCGATGGGAAAACCTATAAGGCATATTTCTTTTGTGCTGAAGGAGCGCTCCTTTAGGCTACAGGTATCTTATCGATGCGCTTCTGGTGGCGACCGCCTTCAAACTCGGTGGAGAAGAACTCGTCCATGATCTTGGCAGCCATCTCGTTGTCAATGAAGCGGCCCGGCATCACAAGGACGTTGGCGTTGTTGTGCTGACGAATCAGATGCGCAATCTCAGGAATCCAGCAGAGGCCGGCGCGGATGCTCTGGTGCTTGTTCAGCGTCATATTGATACCTTCGCCCGAACCGCAGATGGCGATGCCAGGATAGACTTCGCCAGCTTCGATGCCGCGAGCCAGCGCGTGACCGAAGTCCGAGTAGTCGCAAGAGTCCTCAGTATAAGTTCCGTAGTCCTTATACTCCAACCCCTTCTCTTCGAGGTACTGCTTCACGAATTGTTTAAGAGCATAGCCAGCGTGGTCGCTGGCTATGCCTATTGTCTTGACTTCCATATTACAGGATTGCCTTTACTTGCTTGTACACATTCTCGGCGGTGAAGCCCAGCTTCTCGTCGAGCACCTTGTAGGGAGCGCTGAAGCCGAAGCTCTGGAGACCCCAGACGGTGCCGTCGGCTCCTACGAGGCCTTCGAGGTTCACGGGCAGACCGGCGGTCAGGCCGAACTTCTTCACGCCTGCGGGCAGGATGGCCTGCTGGTAATCCTTCGGCTGGCTGCGGAACAGACCTTCGGAGGGCACGCTGACGATACGCACCTTCACGCCGTCCTTGCGCAGGAGCTCTGTACCGGCCACGAGGGTCGAAACCTCAGAACCGCTGGCGAGGAGGATGACATCAGGATTCTCATCGGAACCAGCCACGATGTATGCACCTTTACCAGCCTGAGCGTAGTCGTTGCCTGCGGGCAGGTCGGCGATGTTCTGACGGCTGAGGATGAGGGCTGTGGGGCTGTCGGTGTTCTCCATAGCCAGACGCCAGGCAGCAGTTGTCTCCTGTGCGTCGGCAGGACGCAGCACGAGGGTGGAGTTCTTACCGTGGTGGTTCTTCAGCTTCTCCATCAAGCGAATCTGTGCCTCCTGCTCTACGGGCTCGTGAGTAGGACCGTCCTCGCCCACGCGGAAGGCGTCGTGTGTCCAGATGAACTTCACGGGCAGCTCCATCAGGGCAGCCATACGAACGGCGGGCTTCATGTACTCGCTGAATACGAAGAAGGTGCCGCAAGCGGGGATGACACCACCGTGCAGAGCCATACCAATGCAGCAGCAAGCCATCG
>JAEEGL011643209.1_pt1 | contig 11722 bp, 6 predicted proteins | sample 9134231 | NCBI WGS metagenome assembly JAEEGL01 (sample SAMN16246548, study PRJNA631951) | gut metagenome | biome: gut microbiome; feature: rumen; material: fiber-attached | host: Bos | place: Iran: Karaj | collected 2018-10
AATACAACTGATTCTGCTGTACGTCTTACTCACTATCCAACAGGTATTGTTATTTACAGCCAGACAGAAAAGTCGCAGCTACAGAATAAGGACAAGGCATTCGCACTTCTTCGTGCAAAGCTCTACGATTTAGAGATGCAAAAGAAGCAGGATGCAGAGGCTGCAGAGCGTCGCTCTCAGATTGGTACAGGTGATCGTGCGGAGAAGATTCGTACATACAACTTCCCACAGGGACGTGTTACAGATCACCGTATCAACCTTACACTTTACAAGCTAGATAAGATAATGAATGGAGACATTCAGGAAATTCTTGATGCATTGATTGCAGCCGACCAAGCCGCAAAACTTGCAAAGATGAACGAAGATTAATATTAGATGGCACATTTTAAATAAATCTTGTATATGTAGGAAACTAGAATTATATTATTGCCAAAATGAAACATATCTTGCCAAAGAGTTGTTATTTACGTTATATTGTGTAACTATAAAATGGCAGGGAGCAGTGAGTCCATGAAATTTGGTATTCACTGCTCTTTTTTTGTTTATAGAGTAGGCCGCTAAATAAAGTTGGATAACCAAAGTATAGGAGGAATAATATATATGAAAAGAAAACAATTTTTTGCGTGTCTACTTGCGATGATGGTTTCAGTAGGAACGATTTCTACAACAACCATTACTTCGTTTGCTCAAGAAGGAGGTGCGTTACCTCAGGTCGAGCAAGGGCAAATGCAAACAGCAATAACTAATATTACCATTGGAGGCTTAGACGATCCAGTTCCAGGGCAATTGCTAGATTTTAGCGCTGTAGTTACAGCTGACAAAGCAGATAATCCTAGTGAAAAGGTTTCATGGAAGATTTTGGTAATGTGGGTAGATGAAGATGGTAAAACTTATACCATATGCCCATCTGACAGAAAGGTTTACCCAGTATTCTCATTCTTTGTTCCAAAGGAATATGAATATAAGCAAGCAGCTTTAACTCTTCCTGAGGCTGCAACAAAGATATTTGGTGGCAAGGAAGTTGTTACAATAGTTGATCCGTCAACAAGCTTGTCATTCATTACTTGCGTTGATGGCCCTGGAAAAAACTATACTCCTATAGAGAAAGTTAGTACGGTCTATGCTGACGAATTTCAAAAGAATGGTGAAATCGAAAAAGCAAAAAGAAAGCAACTTTCGGGTGAGTTTACATCGACTATTGCAGAGACACCATCGGCTAGTGAGGCATCGACTATTGTAGGAGCATCATCGGTTGATGAACCGCAAAATATAACAGGCCAAACACCTTCAGACGGAACTGTTTCTGACGAAACAGTTGCAGCGGCGGAAGATTCTTCGTCTGCGGAAGATTCTTCGTCTGCGGAAGATTTGGTAAGAATGCATTGCCAAAAAAAAGCAATCGACGAGATAGGAATAGAGAAGCTAGCACCTTTGGTTGAATTGGTTCGCTATACTATACAGCCTCAGGCGGTGAATACTCTAATTAATGAATTTCCTTGTTTTAACGAAGCCCTAGAAAATGATGGATTAAGTAGTAATATTGGTTTTTATGTTTATTTGGATAAAGATAATGTTAGTAGTGCTGCAGGCGTAACTAGTTACTATCCAGATTTTGTTAGTATTAAGTATAATCTTAAGGTAAATGTAGCTGAGTATGTCTATGTCTATGAAAAAGATAATAATGAATACATTTACAATCCTGACAATGTGGATGAGTATTTTGAATATAATAGTGAAACAGATACATGGGAATTAAAAAGGGATAAACGGGATGTACTAGAGTGTAATATACTCCATGAAATGATGCATGCCCTTATGTATGATTATACTGCAAGAGGAATGAATGGTTGTATAAAAAATAGTGAGGGAATTCTTGTTAAAGACAAAGATGTAGAATTTACGAATTGGTTTAGCGAAGGAATAGCGGTAGCTGTACAAAACCCGTACCAATATCGAAATAATGATTTTAGAACTGAGTTATATGGATTTTCGGATGGTGTATATAATTCAGGTTCATTGAAAGATAGTTTTGCGAATAATGAGAAACTAACCCTTAGCTATGGCGAGAAAAACGAAGATAATTGTGTGTATAGTAGATATGATACGGGATATTTGGCATGTATGTACTTGGGGTATCTGGCAGCAACCAATGAGTATTATAGGGATAATTATGGTATTCAAGAAGATGCATGGATAGATAATGAGGATGGTACGCGTACAATCAATACCGAGGCTATTAAACTTGGATTGAACGGAATTCTTAATGAAATTCATGGTTATGAAGATGAAAATGGAGAATGGACGAAATATTCATTAGATCAAATTATATGTGATTTAGTTGAAGATGATGCAATTAAAACAACAGACGATTATCAAGCGAACTTTATTTTAAGTTTAGATGGTTCGGCAGATTTTTGCGCAGAATTGCTACAGTCTTATGAAGATCAGTCTGATCCTGAAAATGATAATTATGTAAGTGGTTCATTGATACAGACAGATGACTTGTATGCAGGTTCACCATTAGTTGATGAACAAACAGATGCAATGGCATTTGCTATCATTGACAGCGAGAATCCGGGAACAGAGCAATATGTAGATTCGGATGCTGAGAATACATTTTTAGATGGCGGAAAGACTCTGCCATCTGACGAAGTGAATGGCGAAGGCGATGGAGAATAGTGTGAAATTTCATAAATTAAATGCAAAGTGATTTAATAGGTCATTAGCTTTTGAAAATTATTGCAATCGATAATTCTATTGTGTAATATATCCTGCGAGGGGAGCAGTAGGTACCAACATACATGGTGCTTACTGTTCCCTTTTTGTGCAGGAATTAAAATGCAGCTTTTCCTCTGCTGCGTTTTAACCTAGGAAATAAATAAGCATCAAGCTTAAGTATTTCTGAAACTTGGATAAAGTAATGAAAGGAATTGTTTTATGAAAAGAAAAAGATTTTTAGGGTGTCTACTTGCAATGATGATTTCTACTAGCATGCTTATCACTACAACGATTAAAGTGCATGCTGAGGATGATTATGGCATCCAGTTAATCTCACACAAAAATAGTCAAGTATCTGAAATTAAAGTGATTGATAAGCTTGTCATGGAAGGATTGAATGAACTAGTTGAAGGGGAAAAACTAGATTCTAGCATTAGAGTAAAAGCTGACAATTTTATATGGAAGATTCCTGTAATATGGGTGAATGAAACGGGTGATATAGTTGAAATATGTCCTAAGGACAAAAAGGTATTTCCAGTGTTTGCACTAGTTGTTCCTAAGGGATATGTATTTGAACCAAAATCTGGACTTATGAATTCTATTACTTTGTCAGGTGTAGCGACTGAAATATTCAAAGGTAGACATATTGTTACTATAGCAGACCAAACAACAGGGATTATTTTTATTTCCTGTTTTCAAGGGCCGGAGATTGATGCTTATTTAGAGCAAATTAAGAAAAACGAAAATAATGAAAAAGCAAGCGCTTTAGGCACAGTTGTTGAATATCCAAGGATGCCATCTGAGTGGCCATCTGAATGGCAATCTGAATCATTAGCGAATAAGGATAAATATATCTCTGATACTGAGAAGGTTACCGGTGAAAAGCTTGTTGAAATGCATTGCGATAAAAATGTCATTGAAAATGTAGATGCAGATAAGCTTGCGGCATTAGTGGAGCTTGTTAGATATGATATACAGCCTAGAGCTGTTAGTTTGCTTTTAAATGGCTTTAAATGTTTTGAAACTGCATTAGAGAATAAAGAATTGAGTGATCGAATAGGTCTTTATGTTTATTATAATCAGGCACTTTTTAAGAAGTCTGGGGTCTGGGAATACAGGGATTGGAATAGTGCAGCTGCATATGCCAGTCGAAGATTTGAGTCCGGCATAATGTATGAAAGTATTGCACTTAATATAGGTAATTCTTATATAAATGATGGCTATGTATTCAATACAGAAACGGGGGCGTGGGAACTAAACGATTCTGCTAAAAATTATTTGGCGAATAATATAGCTCATGAGATGCTACATGCATTTATGTATGATTATACGGGGGCTGGTATGCTTGGTTCAAGAAGAACGGAGAATGGATGGGATAATGATGCTAACATTGCCTTTCCTAAGTGGTTTCTAGAGGGTATTGCGACAACTATAAATAGTCCATATCAGTATTATAATACTTCTGTAAAAGCATATGCGAAGGATGCCGATGCTGGGAGATATACAGCTGAAGATTTTAAAGCTAATTATAGCAATAGGGAGGAGCTGCAGTTAGTATATGGAGAGATGAGAACTGAACAAAATGGAACTAATATTAGATCTTATGTTTATAGTACATATTTATCGGGGTATTTAGCGTGTATGTATTTGGGTTATCTTGCATCTGAGAATGATATTTATAGAGATAAATATGGAATTAATGGGCATGCAAAAGAAACTATTGTAGATGGAAGCTATATAATTAATAATGACGTTATAGCGCAGGGATTAAGCACTATTCTTTCAGAGATACATGGACATGGAATGGAAGATGGAACTTGGTCAGCAAAGTCCCTTGACGAAGTTATAGATGAGCTAATAGAGGGACCATATACAACTGAAAAATTTCAAGCGGATTTCATAACAAATATAGATGGGTCAGCAGAGTTTTGTGCAGATTTACTGCAATATTTCGAAGATGCATCTGTGGATGGCCAAATTGCCAATGGATCTGTGCTCTTGCCAGCTAATTCCACTCAAAAAAATATATTAGAAGATGTTGAACCAACAAAACCACTGGCATATATGATTCCTAACAGAGAAGACTTTGAGGTAGGGATTCCTCAATACGAGAAATCTGAATCCAAGAACAATCATTTGGACGGTGGGAAAACAAATACATTATATGGCGAATCCTCTGATGAAGAAGCTATTATTAGCCAGTCGACAGCAGCAAGTCCAGACATGACTGAACAATTAGAGCAAGAAGTCAATACTGGTGCAGAAGAAAGCACAGATGAAGAAGTAATTATAGAGGCTGAAGAAAATATAGAGGCAGAAGAAGACATAAATATTTCAGACGAAGATATAGAGCCTGACACAGTAGAAGACTAAAACCAACATATGTAAAGAGCCCCGTACAGTGTGTTACGGGGCTTCTTAAACATTATTTGCAAGTTATTCTTCGTTGTTGCTGTGATCGACTAGTAGCTTTAATTCCTGTCGTACTTGCTCGATAGTTTCAGATACATCGTTTGTTGCAATAGAAATATTTTCGGTAGACTTAGCTAGCTTCTGCGAGCGGCTGTTTACTTTATCAATTGTAGCAAGCAAACTGTCGGTGGCATCTGAGATGCTACTAATGGCAGATTCAATGTTCTTATCTGCTTCGCCACTGCTTTGGGCAGTATCCTTTGAATCAGATGCCAGTTTGTTGATTTCGCTTGCAACAACGGCAAATCCCTTTCCGGCTTCACCAGCTCTTGCGGCTTCGATAGAGGCATTTAAGGCTAGCAAGTTGGTCTGATCTGCAATATCTACAACCAAATCATTGTTTTCCTTCAAGGCTATCAAATGATTCTTAATATTATCTACAGATGATTTAAGGTTTTCGCAGTATTCCTCAACATCAGCCATTTCTACAGATACAGCACGACTTTGGTGCGCACTATCATTATTTCCATCAGTAACCTCTTTGACGGAGGCACTAACTGAATCAAAGTGCTTGTTGATTTCATCGATTGTATTTAACAATCGTTCTTGTCGACTAAGTAGAAGAGCACGCTCTTTCTCAACCATTTGTTGTGCTTCAACCTTTTCGTATTCAACCAAATCCTTCAAGTAATGAACGCAATTAGATTTGTGGTTGAAACCGTTGTATATGGCGGTTGCCATGTATTCACAAGAATCATATCCACAGCAAGAACAGTTGATTTTTCGAGATTCTTCCGTAGTCTTTCCCATCTCATTAAAGATTTTATCTAGCTCACTTTCAGATGGTATACTGAGCTTGCATTCTGCGGAACGATCTGTATATTTTCTCAAGTAATCTTCTAGATTAAGCTTTTCAAACTGCTTGTTTAATTCAGCCAACCTCTGCTTTGGTGTTAGAGGTCGAGACCAAGCACTCTTTTTATCATCCTTTTTAACCATCTCTTGGATGTCATGAATATGATAAAGAGGATCGTCGTTTCCTGTGATATCTGGATCGGTACCAGTTCCGGCAATACAGCCACTTTCACAGTTAAGTGCATCTATAAATAAAAATGGAGTTTGGTTGCCCTTTATACGTGAGGCATTTGCCTGTAAGTAGTGATACATACGCTTTTCGCCTTCAATCTGACGAATGAAAACTTCGTTGCCAAGAAGCCAATAAACATTTTCCTTCAGACCGCCAGGCATAGGATATATTGAACCGAGACCGTACTCGATTTCATCTTTTATTGGTGGACCGAAAAGATTGTTCTCACGAACGTATTTCATCAAATGATTAAAGGTTACATTGTAGCTTACATAGCCATGATTGTTCGGATCATCAATTTCCATTTTTTTAGCTATACATGGACTGATGAATGCTAGCTTGTCGGTTATGCCCATCTCTTTCTTTGCATAGATAGCAGCACACATAAGCGGACTTTGCACAGGAAACAGTTTTGGCAGAATCTCAGGCAAGTACCTTTCGATATAACCAACTACCGCTGGGCATGGTTGAGATATGCCACCTAGATAATTGTGTGTTTGGATATATTTTATATAGCCCCATGTGGTGATATCAGCGCCGAAGGATACGCTAATGATTCTATTGGCGCCTAGTTTTTTGAGGCCGCCCAATACTCGTTCGTAATCATCAGGATAATCAGCTAGAAATGCTGGTGCGATTAATAATGAAATCTTTTCGCCACGTTTTAAATCTTCAATAAAGCGTTCGGTGTCATCACGGTATTCTCTTGCCCCATGTTCGCATGCGTCAAAACAAGCGCCACAAGCCACGCATTTGGTACCATCAACATTGATTTTAGAAATGCCGGTTTCATCAGGTTTTGATGAAATACACGCGCCCAAGCAACTGCAGACGGAGATACACTTGTTGCAACCTACGCATGATTCGTTCGTAAATACCAAAGAATTTTCACTACTCATATAAACCCCTCTTACATGATTGATAGTTACAATAAATAGCGACCGTGCCAGATTAGAGCCGCCATAGGTTAATTTTATGCTAGAAATAATATTTATCTAGGAAGATACTGTGAACTCTTTGTGAAAGAAATTAGAACCGGAAACTACAATTATATATATTGTGTTATGGGTGCGATTTTAGACTATATATAGGAAACGCAGATCAAGTTTTTGCCTAAACGATGCAGTTCATGCCAAATTATTGTATTTGTTGTTACATTATGTAACTATAATGACGTGGGGAGCAGTGAGTCCATGAAATTTGGTACTCACTGCTCATTTTTGCGTTATAGAGCAGAGCTCTATTTAATTTTTGGGAGGAAATAATATGGCGAGAAGAATATTTATTGCAAGATTAATATTAATCTGCGTTGTAGGTATTGCGCTTGCATATACTTACTTCACTAGCGGTGGCGGAGATATGGCTGAATCTTCTGCTACAGCAGGTGCCGTTTTCACAGATGGAAGCTGGCAAAAATAATAATTTTTATTGGGAGAAATTATATAAATGAAGAGAAAACAATTTTTAGCGTGCCTACTGACGGCATTAATTACATCAGGCATAGTATTTGATATAACAACTATTAATGCTAATGCACAAGCTATTACTGGAGAGCCTGCGGCGTTATTTTTACCTAGTGAGGATTCAAAGGTGTCAATGGTTTTGCCAAGTAAGGAAACTCAATCGGCAAATTATAAAGGTAATAATGAAATTACTAGTATGTCTATTGACGGTTTGGATAATCCGCAAGACGGAAAATTATTAGATTTTAGTGCTGTAGTGACAACCGACAATGGCGCAGTATGGAAAATACCTGTGATTTGGGCGGATGAAGCTGGAAATATTAGTACGGTTAAAGCACCTAATGTAAGTAGTTATCCAGTGTTTGCTTTTTATGTACCACAGGGATATACCCTTAAAGATGCTGCAACTTTCACAGAAAGAATATCACTTCCCAAGGTTGCAACGGATTTATATGGTGGAAGAAGTATTGTAAAAATAGTAGATCCAAAAAGTGGATGGGTCTTTATCACTTGTGTTGATGGACCAGGTAAAAATCTCAAGGCTGAAGTAGCTGCTTCCAATTACGCCGATGTAGTCAAGCATAATGGTGAAATTGAAAAGGAGAGAAGGAACCCAAGTGGCGAGTTTACTTTACCAGAATTAACTAGAGAACAGCAACTTATTGCGATGCATTGCGATGCTAGTGCAATTGAGAATGTTGATGCTGCTGAATTAGCGGCGTTAGTTGAGTTAATACGTTATTCTATCCAACCACGAGCAATAAATTTAATTATAGATGGTTTCCCATGTTTTGATGAGGCTTTAAAAAATGGTGAGCTAAGTAGCGTTGTAGGTTTATATATTTTTTATGATGCATCTCCAAATGCGCCGGTTGCATATGTAAAACCGGGTAATGATGAGCATGGATATTATATGTATAGTATTTGTATAAACGCAGCCTGCGACGAGTGTGATTTGCAATATGATGAAAATATTGGATGGTATTCGACAGTTGCACAGCGCGGTGAACTTGATAGTACATTAATTCATGAATTATTTCATATGTTCATGTTTGACTATACGGCATCGGGGATGAGTGGAATGCGAGATATTAATGAATCTAATGTGTTACAGGAAGATCCTTCGGCAACATTCCCTAACTGGTTTAAAGAAGGTATGGCAACTACGGTAGATAATGTATATCAGTTTCGAAGTGAATTGATAAGGAGTGAAAAGTATGGCTTTTACGATTTATATGGTGATGGGGTTAAGACAGGATTTGAAACTGATGCATTAGAGGAAAATTATAAGGCGAATGCTAATATTCAGTTAAGCTATGGTGAAAAGGATGAAAACAAGGATAATCTAGCGAGTAGTTATGTTTCTGGCTACTTGGCTTGTATGTACTTAGGGTACCTAGCATCAGAGAATCCAGCCTATAGGAGTAGTTACGGTATTCAAGGAAGTGCAATAATACAAGGAGAGAATGGTTATTCAATAGATAATAGCGTAATTAGACAAGGATTAAGTGCTATTCTTTCAGAAATCCATGGTTGCAGGAATAATGATGGAAAATGGCAAAGTAAATCACTTGATGAAGTTATTAATGATTTGCTTGGCGATAAAGGAGTGAATAATACAGATAAATTCCAAGCGGATTTCATAGTAAATATTCCTGGTTCAGCTGTTTTTTGTACTGAGTTGCTAAATTATGCTGAGGAGTCATCTCGAGTCGGAGGCCATTTTGTAAATGGTTCGGTGCTATTACCTGCTGAATCGACAGCAGTTTCTCCAATAACCGATGATATTTCGGCTGAACCTGCGGCATATAGGATTACTGATAACCAAAATCCAGGAGAATGGCATTATGAGAATACAGATGCGTTTAATACTTTTTTAGATGGTGGTAAATCTCCGGTAGGAATAAATGGTATAAATGGAACTTCAACAAACAATGGTCAGGTTAATGCACCTGCAGCTAAGGTAGATGCTACAAATATATCATATGAAAATGAATCGATTATACTAGAAAAAAGCGACGAAGATATTATCACTGAGGGCTCGGTTGAAAATACAGCAGAAAGCATAGAATCGACAGTAGAATCGAATTCATCAGAAACTACTGAGACTACACCTGCAGTAGAAGAATAATGCTAACCAAAACCTATCCAATATATTTTTTCACTGAAAGGCGAGTGGCTTTTTATAAGCCCTCGTCTTTCTGCACATAGACATAAAATATGAAGTTCTTGCCTAATTTGTGCACTTTTTGCCAACCCTGTTGCAATTAGCGTTATATCGTATAACATATTAAACGTAGGGAGCAGTGAGTCCGAAGAAATTTGGTACTCACTGCTTATTTTTTTCACTTTTTTATGGGAGGATTTTTAAATGAAAAAACGCAATCTATTAGTAGGGGCACTTATGTTAGGTGCCGCAACAGTCGCAGTTGGTGCGACAACAGTTAATGCGGATGCACAGACAGTGCAGGAGGCTCAGCAAACACCACAGGCTGCCAAAGAAGCAATTCAATATGGTCAGCTTACCAAAGAGCAGAAAGACATGATAGCTTCAATGTTTGACGCTAAATTCTATGCTAGCCAAAATAGTGATGTTGCCGCTGCATGTAATGGAGATGAAGCTGCATTATTAAATCACTTCTGCGACAAAGGTATTTGGGAAGGTAGAGTAGGATGTCCAGAGTTCGATCCATTTGCATATGCATGTTTAGATGACGGAGCAAGAGCGGCATTTAAAAACAATTTAATTGCATATTATCAGGATTATTATAATCATCTGCAGGCTGGAGCAGACAAAAAGTATAATACAACATTTAATAAATGCTATAAGTCTAGAGCAATAATAGAGTATACATTAAAGAGTACTTTCGGAGATAATCAACTTATTGACAATGTACTTAAGAGACTAGCACTTCCAGTTGCTGGTTCTGGCGGCGGTGGTGGAGCTGTTCAAGCCGGACCAATTATTAATGCAGAACAACCTGTTGTTCTCGTTCCAGTAGAAGATACACCGACAGTATCTACTTTACAAAAATGCAAGGATTTAAAGTATGCTGGTGAAGTAACTTATAATGGAAATTCGTTTTACTTTTTCTATGTAGTTAATACTGATAAGGGATATGATCTATTTGCCGAAGCAGAAAATGCTGCTAATGTTAATGGTGCTATCACTTTCTCTGACTATTATGGAGTAGATTACAGTTATGGCAATAATATCATTTTAATAGATTCCACGTACGCTAAAGATGCTTCAGGAAATATTGATGTTTCAAAATCCGGAGAATTCCAAGGATTAGCAAAAGAAATTTCAGTAGGAGTGGTTGTTTGTGACGAACAAAGTACATCTGCAGCCACGAAAGCGGACTACGAATCATATTATGGTAATTATAGCGAATCTGGAAGGCTTTTAGGAGTAAATGACAGATTTGTTACAACAGTTTCTTACGAGAACAAGAGCGATCCTATCTTAGCAAATGGTATTAATTCGTATGGATATGGTCTTGTAATAAAGAATGAAACAATAGAAACAACTGGCGAGCATGGCGGATGGTCAGTTGCCATGGAAGAACAAGATTCTCTTGGAGTCGATTATGCCGTTGATACACAAGCAACTGATGCAACCAAGTATTCTGTTACAGGTGGCATTAAGCAGAACGAAGATGGAACTGTAGGAGTTACTATTGGCGTATATAATGATGATGGTTTTGCATTTTTAGATGATTATACGTTAGAAAAAATAAATTAATTATAAGAGCTAATTATCCAATTCAATAACCTAAACAAAAGAGGATTCAGAGACTGTCCAAGCCGCTGAATCCTCTTTGACTATGTGCTATAATTTCATATCTATCATCTGCTCGCCAGAAGATACTATAGTTTTTGATTCGATTTTAGATAAAATGGAATTCTTAAGCAGAAGATTACTTTTCGCTACTTGAGTGCGAAGTAAATCAAGCTTTTCATGCTGCCCTTTTATTTCATAACACTCGGCTAGCATGGTGTAGGATTCACTTATATCCGAGCCCACGCCTACAGCGAACTC
>JAEEGL012790596.1_pt1 | contig 11722 bp, 13 predicted proteins | sample 9134231 | NCBI WGS metagenome assembly JAEEGL01 (sample SAMN16246548, study PRJNA631951) | gut metagenome | biome: gut microbiome; feature: rumen; material: fiber-attached | host: Bos | place: Iran: Karaj | collected 2018-10
GCCTGAACGCCTCAAGACACAGGTGGATTATCTGGAGACGCATCCTGGTATTGATTTATGTTCTTGTGGAATGAAGTTGTTTGGTGCGAAAGACGATACCTGGATTCGCGAATCCAATCCTGAGAAAGTCAAGATTACGGCACTTTTCTTTTCACCGATCCTTCATGCTTCCAGTGTTTGGAGGAAGGAGTCCTTTGACAAGTATGGCCTGCGCTTTCGGCAAGAGATGGTCCCCGCTGAAGATTATGATATGTGGTGCAGAGCTTTAGCGCATGGTTTAACGCTAGTTAATCTTCCTGATTGTCTGTATCTTTATCGCATCCATCCGAACCAGGCTACGGAGGATACGTCAAGAACCTCCAGAAAAGAATCTGAAGTAAGGTCTGATTTCCTTCGGGCTGTCTTTCCCGATGCTGAGGTGAAAGACATTGAACGCATTTCGGAGATGAGTAGATGCACTGATCCGGAGGAATTTGGAAAGTCTGTGACAATCCTTGAGAAACTGAATGATAATAACGTTTTTTTTGACAAGGATACTCTTAGAACTCTGTTAAGTAAACGAAGCCAATCATTGATAGGCAATTCTTTGCGGGATCACTTCTCTTGGAGCTTGTTCAATAGATTGAACTTAAAGGAAAAGATCAAGTGGATTGGAGTTAACAAGTTCTTTCTTAAGCAATTCTTCCGCATTGACAAGGCGGCGACTTTTCTGCTCCGCAAGCATAACCGGAACAAGATGGGATTTTCCGCGATTGCATTCAAGGGAACTCGAGTCAGCCTTTCGGGTTCTTCCGAGATTGTCGTCGGGAAGGGGCGACTGACGCTGAATGCTAAATGGGACCACTGCGATCCTTTTTGTTCCATGCTGTTCATGGGGAATAACTCCCACCTTCTGGTTGATGGCAGTTTTGACATTTATTCGGGTGCGAGGATCTATGTCAATGAAGGCGCGACATTGCGGCTGGGAGGGGGATATGTCAATCATAACTTCAATATCAGTTGCTTTGACAGCATTTCCATTGGGCGCGGGGTCGTAATCAGTGAGAACGTCACTGTTAGAGATAGCGATAATCACAAGGTTTATCCATCCCAGGATCCAATGACGCAACCCATTGTTATTGGCAATCATGTCTGGATCGGAATGAATGTTACAATACTCAAAGGTGTTCGGATCGGTGATGGTGCCATCGTCGCTGCAGGAGCAGTAGTGACGAAAGATGTCCCTGAGAACACGTTGGTGGGTGGTGTCCCTGCAAGAGTATTGAAGACGGATATATCTTGGTCTTGATTTCAGGATGCTGTTTTCGATTGTCATACCGGTATATAATGTCGAGACGTATCTGCGTGATTGTTTAGACAGTGTGTGCAACCAATCTTTTACGGATTGGGAGGCAATATGTGTAAATGATGGGTCCACGGATGGCTCCGGTTTGGTTTTAAAAGAGTATTCAGCAAAAGATCCTCGCATCACTATCGTTACAAAGGACAACGGAGGACTTTCATCTGCACGTAATTCGGGATTGGACGTTGCAAAGGGAGATTATATTCTTTTTCTGGACAGTGATGACTGGCTGGAGAATAATGCGTTGGAATTGTTGACGAAAAGGATAGACGGAGAAGACATACTGTGTTTCTCCGGCCGTCGTTTTTTTGAAGTAGATAATAAGTTCAATCCATCAGACCGTTTGGATGAAAGGCATTACTCCTTCGGCATGGATTATTATAACGACAACGCCCTGAAGCATCGTGATTTTGCGTTTGTCTGTGTCGTTTTGAGGTTATATAGGCGTTCATTCCTTGTGGATAATAACCTTCGGTTCAAGGAAGGTATTTTGCATGAGGATGATTTGTTTACCCCCCAGGTGTGTTATTTCGCCCAGGGAGTAAGCGTCATTGATAAGTGTCTCTATAATTACCGCGTTCGTGCCAATAGTATCACGACAACCAGAAGTTTGAAACGAGTGGTGGATTTGATGTCTACAGCAAATGAGTTGGCAGCGTTTTTCACTTCCAGGGGAGGGTTTGACAAAACGGTGGCTTATCGTTCGATTACACATCATTACCAGGTCGTTTTTTCTGAAGTCGCAGCGGAGGAAAAGAAAAAGATTCGCAAGATGTGTGATTGGCGGTTATATTGGAGAGTAAGCCGTACGAAATTGCGTCATCGGGCGAATTTTATTTTGAATAGGCTTGGTCGATGAGATTCTCAGTCATCATTCCTTTATTCAATAAAGCTCCGTACATTGAGAAGGCTTTACGATCTGTGTTGGCACAGACCTTCACAGACTATGAGCTTATCGTGGTTGATGATGGGAGCCAGGATGATTCTGCCAATGTGGCCGAGAAGGTTCTGGCAGAGTCTGTCATTCGACATCAATTGATCCATCAAGATAATGCGGGTGTTTCCTGTGCACGTAATAGAGGGGTTGCCAACTCTCAGGGAGAGTATCTTTGTTTTTTGGATGCCGATGACTGGTGGGCTCCGACCTTCTTGGCAGAAATGTCAACGCTAATTGATGAGTATCCAGAGGCTGGAATCTATGGGACTGGCTATACCATTGTGAACGAGCGTAAGCATAAAACTCGCAAGGCACCTGTCGGTGTGGAGTCAGGTTTCGAAAAAGGATATATCAACTATTGTAAAGTCTATGCAAAAACGTTGGCGATGCCATTGACCTCAATTTCGGTCGCCATTCCCAGAGGTGTTTTCGAAGAGATGAAGGGCTTTCCGGCGGGCATCAAATTAGGCGAAGACTTCCTGCTATGGATCAAGATAGCATTGGAGCACAAGGTGGCTTTTCTGAACAAACCTTTGGCGTTTTATAACCAGGATGTGGAAGCGGTAAACAGGGGCGTTATTCGGAAAGGCTATGATCCGGATTCTTTTATGACTTTCCATTTTGACCAGTTCGAAGAGGAAGAGAAGAAGAACCCGGATCTGAAAGTCCTGCTCGATCGGCTGAGGGTGTATTCCTTGTTAAGGTTTAGATTTGCCAATTCTCACAGGGACAGGGTCAGTCAGGAGATTCAAAAGGTCGATTTTTCCCATGTAGACCGGAAGTATTTGTACCTGTATAAATTGCCATTTCCCATAATTGGCATATATTTAAAGATTCGTTTATTCGCCGCTTGGTTGATAAACAAGATGAGATGAAAAAGTTGCTTTCGCGCCTTGCTGCCAGGATGAAAGGTGAGCAGGATTTGGACAAGTTGATTCGTCGGGGACTGGTTGTCGGGACCGGTTTCACGAAGATGGGGGGAGTCATCATCGACCCTTCACACTGTTGGCATATCACCATTGGCGATAATGTCACACTCGCTCCACGTGTCCATATCCTGGCCCATGACGCGAGCACCAAGGTTTTCTTGGGTTATACGCGGGTGGAGAATACGAGGATTGGGAATAATGTTTTCATAGGAGCCGGAGCAATCATCTTGCCCGGTGTTACCATCGGCAATAACGTTGTAATCGGTGCCGGAAGCGTTGTGTCAAAGGATATCCATGACGATTCCGTGGCCGTTGGCAATCCTGCCCGGGTTGTTAAATCATTGGCTGTCTATTTGGAAGAGAACAAGCAGAGGATGTCATCCGAAACCGTGTTCGGTAAAGAGTTTACCCTTCGGAATGAAGGCTTTGGGGAAGAAGGAAGAAAGACTTTGGTGGAAGCCTGTAAGAAACACGGTGTCATCTACGTTGAATAATTGAAGAACATGATTCCCAAGATTATACATTATTGCTGGTTTGGAGGGGGGGGCATGCCTGATATGGCCGTCAAGTGTATCGAGTCTTGGCATAAATTTATGCCGGACTGGGAATTTGTCTTGTGGGATGAAGATAAATTCGACGTATCGTCATATCTTTATGCCCAAGAGGCCTATGAAGCTAAAAAGTATGCTTTTGTCAGCGATGTTGCACGGTTGTATGCTTTGGAGCGTTATGGAGGTGTGTATTTGGATACGGATGTCCTTGTATTCAAGTCTTTCGAACCGTTGTTGGGCTATACCGCTTTTGCCGGTTTCGAAGGAAGTAAGCATTGTCCCGTCGGGACTTGCGTCATAGGCTCAGAAGCACACGGCGAATGGGTGAGCAATCAGTTGGCTGACTATGAAGGACGAAGATTTGTTTTGCCGGATGGTGGTTTTGATATGACAACAAATGTTTCTTTCATAACCGGCAAAATGGAGAAAGAAGGTTTTGTTGCAAATGGCCTTGAACAAGATTTCGGAGGTATTCATGTTTTCCCCGTGGTCTTTTTTTGTCCGAGGCATACCACTGGAGAATATATCCGTACGGAAAATACCTATTGTGAACATCTAGGGATAGGTTCATGGATGGATTCTGGTTCTAGTTGGAAGTCCAGACTGCTCTCGAAGATGGGGCCATCACTCCGGGTTTTGATCATAAAGATTAAAAGAATGATTTTTGGATAATGATTCATTTTTTGCCTCATCAGATATCTCAAAGGGCTGTACTAATATACGTGGTCGCTTTGGTTGTTGTCAGCATCGTTTTTGTGAACTATGCCATGAATGTTGGCTATATGGTTCTTGGTTGCTTTTGGGTTTTTTCTTTCTTTTTCTTGGTCGGTCGATGTAGCAGGGGATGGAAGTCATCTTCAAAGGAACTCTATGTAGAGTATGTTTTTGGGATTGCCTTGGCATTGAGAGTAGTATGGGTTATCGCCTCTTATTTTTATTTTTCAAAGGTTACTGGCATTCCTTTCGAGTATCAAGCAAGAGATTCGCTTGCTTATCACGAGGATGCCCTATGGCTTGCGGAGGAACCATGGTCCTCAACATGGCATTATTTGTTTGGTCATATTATTGGCGTTGCTGACAGTGGTTTCCCTTTCTTTTTGTCAGTTTTGTATAGGATATTCGGACCAAGCATCATTATTGCCCGGTTCATAAATGCTTTACTTAGTAGTATTACTTGCCTTTTGGTTTATAAGATGTCTTCTCGAATGTTTGGAGAAGAGGTGGGAAGGCTCGCTGGTATTATGATGGTCTTCATGCCGAATTTTATTATTTACTGTGGCTATCATCTCAAGGAGACAGTGATGTTGTTTTTATCGGTAGCGTGTTTAGAGAGGATTGATTTATTAATTCGACATAAGAGATTGACTTTTTGGAATGTAACGGTTCCTTCTCTTTTAACAGTTAGTCTGTTTCTTTTTCGAACAGCGCTTGGGGCAGCTATGGCTCTTGCCTTTGCTTCCGCCGTTCTGGTCTCCTCTGCACCAGGAATGAAGCGCATTAATAAAAGGCTCGCATTGTTCGGGTGGGGTGTTTTAGCTGTTGTGGTTTTTGCAGGAGGATCAATTGCCTCCGAGTTAGAGGATTTGTGGGAAGACAGGGAAGAGAACGTTAATAAAAAAAGAACAGAACAAACATTGCGTGGCAATCAGTGGGCTAAATATGCAACAGGATCCGTGATGGCACCTATGATTGTCGTTTTACCGTTTGCCACAATGGTTGATGTCGATGAACAGTATAGTCAACAAGCAAAGTCCGGCGGGAATTACGTGCGCAACTTTATGGGTTTTTTTGCCTTTCTCGCTATTTATGAAGCCCTTCGGCGTAAAGAATGGAGGAATTATGTATTAATAGGGTCATTTGTCGCAGCTTATCTTGGTGTAGTGTCGATAAGTGGCTTCAGTAATTCTGAACGATTCCTTCTCCCTGGTCTTCCGGGTTTAATCATGATGTGGGCGTATGGTGTGTCCTCTTTACGGAAATCTACATATAAGTTGTTGAATCCGTGGTGTTTTATAGTACTAGTGATGGAAATAGCGTGGGCTTTTTTCAAGATTGGAAGTAGAGGCCTTTCGCTTTAAATTATTCGTCTTGATAAGGCAAGGAATACGTGTTTTAATCGTCGCTCGCTGCAAGAATGGCAAATACGCTCCATTCATTTCGGAGCAGGTTGATGCCATTGAAAAGCAGGGCGTCGAATGCCGGTATTTCGGCGTGGATGGAAAGGGTATCACTGGATACCTGCGTCAGATACCGAGGCTGAAGAAAGCCCTCCGGGACTTTCATCCTGATATCATCCATGCCCATTACGGGCTTTGTGGACTGCTTGCCAATTACCAAACACGGATTCCTGTGGTAACGACTTATCATGGCAGCGACATCAATGCCCCCAAAGTCTTGCGGCTGTCCCAAGGGAGCATCCGTCGTTCCCGGTACAACATTTTTGTCTCGCAGAGAAATGTCGATATCGCCTGCCCTCCAAAGGAGTATGCCATGATTCCATGTGGAATTAATCTGGAGGATTACCCTGTTATCGACAAGCTCGAAGCACGTCGCCAGATGGGATTGGATTCTTTACATAGGTATGTCCTTTTCTCCGGCGCCTTTGATAATCCTGTCAAGAATGCGCCGCTTGCGAAAGCGGCCATGGAACTTGTCCCGAATGCCGAACTGCTGGAATTGAAAGGCTTCTCCCGCCCGCAGGTAGCCGCCTTGATGCAAGCTGTCGACGTTTTTCTAATGACTTCTTTCACGGAAGGATCTCCGCAGGTGGTCAAGGAAGCTTTGGCGTGTGGCTGTCCTATCGTGAGTGTGGATGTCGGGGATGTCAAGGAGCGAATCGAGGGGATTGGCGGTTGCTACATTTCAGGGCGTGATCCGGAGGCGCTTGCTCGTTCTATCAAGATGGCGATGGACTTTGCCGGAAGGACAGATGGCCGGCAGGTGATTAAGAATAACGGCCTTTCGAATGATGTTATCGCAGCCCGCATCATCTCCGTTTACGAGAATTTGTTATCATGAGAATCTTAGTTTATCTCGGCCACCCGGCCCATTTCCATAACTACAAGAACACCATCGCCGCCTTGAAGGCCCATGGCCACGAGGTGGAGGTGCTCATCAAGAAGAAAGATATCCTGGAAGATCTGTTGAAGAATGCCGGGATTCCGTATCACAATATCCTGGTGGAGGGAAGAAAGAATACGCGGTTGGGTATTATGTTAGGAGTCTTGAAACAGGCTTGGAGAATCAACGGGTTTTGCCGCTCTTTCCATCCGGATATTCTGACTGGATCCAGTGTCGAGAATTCTTGGATTGGCCCTCTTCGACATATTCCCGTCATCAACATCGGAGAGGACGACGCATCTGTCGTCCCTAGTTATGCTCAACTTGCTTATCCGGGTGTAAGTGTCATCCTTTGCCCTCGTTCCTGTGACTGCGGCAAATGGAACTACAAAGCGGTCAAGTATCCCGGCTATCAGGAGCTGGGCTATCTGCACCCGGAAAACTTCACACCGGACAAGGAGGTTGTGCGGAAATACTTCGATCCGGACAAGCCCTATTTCATCATGCGTTTTTCCGGCTTGAATGCCCATCATGACGTGGGCATCCGGGGGATTAACAACGATATCGCAAAACGGTTGGTGCAGATGATGATTCCGCACGGGAATGTGTTCATTACGTCCGAGAGACCGCTGGAGGCGGAGTTTGATCGATATCGGATCGCCATCAATCCGCTGGACATCCATCATGTGATGGCATTCGCCGGCCTTTACATCGGCGACAGCCAGACCATGGCTGCAGAAGCCGGTGTACTGGGCGTTCCGTTCATTCGTTTCAATGATTTCGTTGGCCGGATCGGATATTTGAACGAGCTGGAAAACAAATACCGGCTAGGATATGGCATCAAGCCTGATTATGAAGAAAAGCTCTACGAAACGCTCCGTATGCTTTTGGAAATGAAAGACAGGAAGTCGGTTTTTATGCAAAGGCGGGAGATAATGTTGTCAGAATGTATTAACTTTGCGAACTTTTTGACGAACTATATCGAAACCTATCCGATTAAGAAGAGGCCATGAAAGATTATCTTCCCCTGAAATGGCAGGAACTGCCCCAATACGAGGCCGCGTCGCTCTGGAAAACGATGCGTCGCTCTGCCCGTGAACATGGGTATCATTCGTTCATCTGGTTTGGACTGGTCCGGTTGAAGGACCATTGGTTCAATAACTGGGCGATGACGGCTCCTTGGGGTGGTGTTCGGAAGTGGCTCCAACGGATGAGAGGTGTCAAAATCGGAAAGAATGTTCATTGGGGGACCCATATTATTGTTGATTATCCGTTTCCGTATTTTGTCGTTGTGGAAGACGGTGCCTCCATTTCAGGCAATGTTTTCTTTCTGGCTCATTGTAAGCCAATGAAATATCACGAGGACTTTGTGGAATCCTATGTGGCGCCGATCATCGTCCATAAAAATGCCTGGATTGCCTTGAATGTCACGTTGATGCCGGGCGTTGAAGTTGGGGAAGGGGCGATTGTTTCCGCCGGAAGCATCGTCAGCAAGGATGTTCCGCCATTTACCGTCGCCCAGGGTAATCCGGCAAAGGTGGTCGCGGATATTGCGGAGATGGTCCAAAAAAATTACGAACCCGATGAGTTTGAATGGCTTCTGGCAGAAAGGAAGCGGAAGTATAAGATTTGACGGACATGGATTTTACCCTCCGGAAATATAGGGATCTTGTCCGGGCTTTTGTCGAGTCCGGCTATCGGATTATGACCGTTCGGCAATATCTGGAGTCGGCTCCGTCGGGCAAGGTGCTTGCCTTGAGGCATGATGTCGACGAACAGCCGCAGAATGCGCTCAAGATGGCTGAAGCCGAAAAGGAACTCGGTGTCCAGGCGACCTATTATTTCCGGAAAGTCCCCAAGAGCGACCATCCCGATGTAATCCGGAAGATCGCGGCTATGGGGCACGAAATCGGCTACCATTACGAGGACTTGACCTTGTCAGAGGGGGATGTGCCGGCGGCCATCGTCTCTTTCTCCCGGAATCTGGAATACTTCCGGCAGTTTTATCCGGTCAAGACCGTTTGTATGCACGGGAGTTCTTCCTCCAAATATGACAACCGGGAGATCTGGAAACAGGTCCGCCTGGAGGATTACGGCCTCATCGGTGAACCTTATCTCTCTTTCGACTTCAGTCAGGTGTATTATCTGACCGATACCGGTTATGCCTGGGACGGAGGGAAGTATGCGGTACGTGATAAGGTCGACAGCGCGTTTGACTTGTCTTTCCATCGGACGGATGAAGTCATTGACGCCGTCCGGGGCGGACGGTTCCCGGAGCGGTCTCTGATTCTGGCCCATACTTTGTGGACGGACAGCCTGCCCTTGTGGACCTTCCTGCATCTGCGGGAGTTTTTCCGCAACCGGATCAAGCTGATGTCGAAGAACAATAAGGTGGTGGCCACCCTGTACAACAAATTGGTGAAACTGTATTGGAAATAAAGATGTCTATGTCTGATTTCAAAGATATACCAAAAGCCATTGAAATCCCATATTTCGACCACGGAAAGAACCTGAGCGAAACCGTTCGGAACTCCAGCAAACGTCGAAATATGAGCAAGTTCCGTTTCGTTGTGCGTAAAATTCGCAACATCCTTTTGAATCGGATGGCTTTCTTTTGTCCGCTGAATTCCTGGCGAATCAAGATGCATCGGAGAAGGGGGATTACCATCGGCAATAATGTCTACATCGGGCAGAACTGCTCTCTGGATAATGCATATCCGGAATACATTTTCATTGGTGATGACGTCACGCTCACCGGAGAAGTGACAATCGTCGCCCACCTTAACCCCTACAAGCATTTCGAGAACGTATTCGAATCCAAGGTCACTCCGATAATCATCGAAAAAGGGGCATGGATCGGTGTAAAGTGCACATTGGTCCCGGGTGCTCGAATAGGGGAGTATGCCTCGGTTTCAGCGGGCTCTGTCGTTAGCAATAAAGTCCCTCCGTACACGCTTGTTGCCGGAAATCCTGCCAAGAAGGTGTTCGAGTACAAAGACCAGATGGTGCAATGAACGGGATCTGTTTTCTGACAAATGACGTCGAGACGACCTCGATTGTCAATGGGGGATTGCGGGAGGATACCGGGGGCAAAGTCTGGAAAGAAGGCTTGCCTGCGCTCCTGGACCTTTATGATGAGTTCGGGATCAAAGCCACGTTTTTCTATATTGCCAATTTCGCGAAGGATTGCCCAGACATTGTCAAGATGGTTCAATTCAAGGGCCATGAAATAGCCTGCCATGGACTTACCCATCGGCACGACATGGCCTTCGACACGATGAGCTTTGACCAGCAGTTGGATCATCTGAAGACTGCCAAGGCTATCCTGGAAGACATCTCCGGTGAGGAGGTCGTCTCTTTTCGGTCTCCTGCGTTGCGGGTTAATGCCGATACTCCCAGGGCTTTGGCTGAGGCCGGTTTCCGGTTCGACAGTTCTGTGGCCCCGCAGAGGATGGATATGTTCATGTCGCTCGGAAGTAAGGGGAAACTCCAATGGTTCGGAGCGCCTCGGACGCCTTATGTGGCAGATTCCGACAATCTGGCCAGGCGGGGGAATTCTCCCATAATGGAAGTCCCTGTCTCCTCCTTTGGCCTTCCCTATATCGGAACGATGATGCGGATATCTCCGTTCTTGACTAGGATGACGAGGACTTTCCTGTATTGGGAAACCAAGGGCACGGAGAAGGGCATCAATTTCCTGATCCATCCGAACGAACTGATTACGGAGGAAGACCTCCATCTTAGGACGGAGAAACGCGCCAGCAGCTTTATTTCTTATCTCCTGTCAGATGTTTTGAGGAGAAGGCTGAAGCAGAGGAACTTGGGAGAGGCTGCCGTGCGCCTTTTCAAACGGGAGATAGAGTATTGGAGCAAAAAGGATTATCAATTCAAAAGAATAAAAGACTATGAATCCCACTGACTTTTTAGAGAATTTCAGGAATCAGTTTGAAGATACTGATTCTGCAGACATCGAACTGTCGACTGTCTACAAGGACCTGGATGAATGGAGTTCCATCGTCTCGTTTGCAGTCATTGCAATGGTCAAAGTCGAGTATGACAAGACTGTCACGGGGGCTGAGATACGTCATTGCAATACCGTGGAAGATCTTTACAATCTTATTGCAAACAAGTAGATGTCCGGGACCCCCAATCCTTTCTCACTCGAAGGGAAAACCATACTGGTTACTGGGGCGTCGTCCGGTATTGGTCGTGCCACCGCCATCCTTTGTGCTCAGATGGGCGCCTCTGTTGTTATCACAGGACGGAATCCGATACGGTTGCAGCAAACGTTGGATGCATTATCCGGGCAGGGACATGTTTCTGTCATCGCAGATTTGACCAAGTCTGATGATCGGGAAAAACTCATCCAGATGGTTCCTGCTTTGGACGGTGTCGCAAATTGCGCCGGGATCGGTCATCGCAAACTCGGAAAATCTTTGACACAGGAGGACCTGGGTTTTGTCATGGAGGCGAACTTCAATTCAGTGGTCCTTTTGCAAGCAGGGTTGCTTTTCCATAAAAAAATTAAAAAGAATTCGTCCCTGGTTTTCCTCTCATCTCGGGCGGCTGAGATTCCGGCTGTTGCGAATTCCCTGTACAGCGCATCTAAAGGGGCATTGACTTCTTATGCAAGGTGCCTTTCCGTCGAGTTGGCCCCCCGGCAGATTCGTGTGAATTGTATTTGTCCTGCAATTGTCTGGACCCCTATTGTCCTGGCGGATGGCGTGACTGAAGAAGAATTGAAGGAACGGGAAAAGCTTTACCCGCTCAAACGGTATGGACAGCCGGAGGATATCGCCAATCTTGCTGTGTTCCTGCTTTCGGACGCTTCAGCATGGATGACCGGCTCTTCCATTGACATTACCGGAGGGTCTGTTGAAATATGAGCGCATACATTAAAGGC
>JAEEGL013306203.1_pt1 | contig 11722 bp, 8 predicted proteins | sample 9134231 | NCBI WGS metagenome assembly JAEEGL01 (sample SAMN16246548, study PRJNA631951) | gut metagenome | biome: gut microbiome; feature: rumen; material: fiber-attached | host: Bos | place: Iran: Karaj | collected 2018-10
GAGGCCATCAAGGCCTGCCGCCGGGTGGGCTCCGCCAAGGAGGTCGCCAAGATCCGCATCCCCGTGCTGCTGTTCCAGGCGGAGAAGGACACTTTTGTGGTGAACCCCGCCCAGGACGCCTTCGCGGAAAAGGCCGGGAACTGCGAGCTGGTGAAGCTGCCCGGCCTGCGCCACGAGCTGTACTTCAACCAGGGCGAGGGGCTGCAGCGCTACTGGGAAAAGATTTTCGCCTTCCTGGAAGCGTGATTGCAAACTGGATACGCAAGGACGCCTGCGCCGCTTTGGCGCAGGCGTCCTTTTGCGCGGAGTAGGTCTGTCGCGTAGGGGACGGCGCCCTCGACGTCCCGTTGTCGGACATGGGCGCAGGTCGGCGGGCCGTCGAGGGCGCCGGCCCCTACGGAGACGAGGGGAGCGGGCGGCTGATAGCCGCCCCTACGGAGGCGGGGGAACGGATTGCCACGCCAGTGACGTCGGTCACTCACTACAAGTTCTTGGCGACGAAGGAGCCTTAGAACTTGTGCGTGCCTTTGGTAGGCTCGCAATGACACGGAGATGGGAGAACGGACTGCCACGGCAAACCCCTTCCGTCAGCGGCACCCCCACCGCCCCAGTGTGCGCACTGGGCACCTCCCCTTTCAGGGGAGGCAAGGCACACCTTAGCTGAAAACTGAAACCTGAACTCTGAAACCTGAAACCTGAACTCTGAAACCTGAAACCTGAAAACTGAAACCTGAAACCTGAAAACTGAACTCTGAAACCTGAAACCTGAAAACTGAACTCTGAAACCTGAAACCTGAACTCTGAAACCTGAACTCTGAAACCTGAAACCTGAACTCTGAAAACTCAAAACATAAAACCTCAAAACATAAACCTAAAACTTGAACTCTGAAAACTCAAAACTTATAACTTAATACTGAAACCTGGACTCTGAAACCTCAAAACTGAAACCTGAAACCTGAACTCCGTCTCCTCAAACTCTTCGCTCAAAACTCAAAACTCAAAACTGTCCAGGACGGGAAGATGCGCGCTTGGCTCTTGAACCTGCGGGGAAGTGGTGGTATAATACAAAAAATACTATGGATACAGTGGAGGACTATGACTATGCTTGCACTTGCCAGCGACCACGGCGGCTTCGCTTTGAAGAAGGCCATCAAGACCCACCTGGAAAAGCGGGGGATCGCCTATCACGACTACGGCTGCTATTCCGAAGACAGCTGCGACTATCCCGACTTCGGCCGGCCGGCCGCCCTGGCGGTGGCCTCCGGGGAATGCGACCGGGGCATCCTGATCTGCGGCACCGGCATCGGCATCTCCATCACCGCCAACAAGGTGCCCGGCATCCGCTGCGCCCTCTGCAGCGACTGCTTCAGCGCCGAGGCCACCCGGCAGCACAACGACGCCAACATGCTGGCCCTGGGCGGCCGCGTGGTGGGCGAGGGGCTGGCGCTGAAGATCGTGGACACCTTCCTGGACACCCCCTTCTCCGGCGACGAGCGCCATATGCGGAGAATCGCCAAGATCGAGGGATAAATCAATCGTTTTCGCCCCTGAGAGGTAGAAAAAGTGGCTAAAAATCGTGAATTTTACAGAGGCCAGAAGAAGCGCCGGAACTACGCCCTGATCCCCTTTGTGATCGGCCTGGCGCTGATCACCCTGATCGTGGTGGCCTTCTACGGCCTGCAGAAGTACGCGGTCATCACCAAGGACGGCGTGCGGATCGTCATGCCCTGGGACGAGCCCGAGGCCGAGGTGGACGAGGAAGGGCACGAGATCCGGGAGTTCGAGGAGGTGGAGACCCAGCTGGTCTTCGACGAGCCGGACTACTCCCGCATCACCGCCCGGGCCGGCAGAAGAGCCCGCCCCATGCGCGCCATCTATATCGCCGCCGAGGATGTGAACCGGGAAAACCTCCTCCGCCGGGCCGAGCAGCTCAACAGCGGCAACGCCCTGGTGCTGGAGATGAAGCCCCGCTCCGGCTACCTGCTCTGGGTGTCGAACACGGAGCTGGCCCAGGCCTACTCCCTGAGCGTGGTGAACGAGCTCACCTCCGACATGCCCGGTATGCTCCAGGAGCTGCGGGACTACGCCGCCGAGCAGGACAAGGACATCTGGCTGGTGGCGCAGATCAGCTGCTGCGTGGACGGGCTGCTGGCCACCCGCACCACCGACTTCGCCCTGCGCACCGCCTCCGGCTCGGACTATGTGGACGAGACGGGCTACTGGCTGGACCCCTACAACGCGGAGCTCAGACGCTACATCGTCGCTCTGGTGCAGGAGCTCTACGACATGGGCTTTGACGAGGTGATCCTGGCGGACGTGATGCACCCCGTGCCCGAGACCCGGGAGGGGGAGACCCCGGCCTTCATCTACACCCGGGAGATGTCCGCCGCCCCCAGCCCCATCAACGCCATCTGCGGCTTCGCCCTCTACGCCGCGAACCAGCTGGAGGAGCGGGAGGACGGCAAGCTCCTCTCCATCTATCTGGACACGCCCCGCTCCCTGGTGCGCTATGACGAGGGCACCGGCCAGAACGGCGTGCTGTTCTTCAAGCTCTACGACCGGGTCTATTACCGGACGGATCGCTACACCTACACCTATAACTACAGCGACATCGAACCCAACGTCACCATCGGCAGCGCCAAGGATCGCTTCGTCCCCGTGGTCATCAACTATCTGCCGGACAATACCTCCTGGGTCTATATCGAGGATCTGCCCGAGGAGACGGAATAAATACGTGGGAAGCGCTTCCGAAAGAGCGCTGCTTCGCAATGACGACCCCCACCGCCCCTGCGGGGCACACCCAAGGCCCCCGGAGGGGAGGCAAGGCCGTTTGCTGCGTAGGGGCCGGCGCCCTCGACGACCCGCGTGTCCGTCCGCTGCGTAGGGGCGGGTATTACCCGCCCCTACGCAGCGGACGCGGACGCAGGTCGGCGGGCGATTCGTGAATCGCCCCTACGGAGGACGGGGGAGCGGGCGGCTGATAGCCGCCCCTACGGGGGATGGAGGCTGCGCAAAAACCCCTTCCGTCAGCGGCACCCCCACCGCCCCAGTGTGCGCACTGGGGCACACCCAAGGCCCCCGGAGGGGGAGGCAAGGGGGACGGATTGCCGCGCTAAACCCCTCCGTCACCGGCGCAAGCGCCGGCGACACACCCAAGACCCCTTTCAGGGGAGGCAAGGCGCACTCACTACAAGTTCTTGGCGACGAAGGAGCCTTAGAACTTGTGCGTGCCTTGGCAGGCTCGCAATGACAAGCGTGCGACGCCGCAGGAATGAGAAAAACTAAGGCTTGTATTTTCGCGTCGAATCCTGTAAAATAGTATAAAGGGCGTCTCCTGAAACCGGAACGATTTTGCCGGGACGCCCGGGAGGACGAAATGGAACAAAAACAGAAACAGAAACTGCGCCTGGATCGGATCGGCCTGATCTGCGGCTGCCTGCTGCTGCTCCTGGCCGTGGTCTGTATCCTCTACGCCAACCGCCCCGCCGTGGCCGGCGACCGGGACAGTGAGATCCCCGAGACCGCCCTCACCCTGGAGGGCACGGCCGAGGGGCGCAACGGCCCCGTCCGGGTGGAGGTCGTGGCCGACAGCGAGCGGATCTACCGCGTCCGCGTGCTGGAGCACCAGGAGACCGAGGGCATCGGCAGCGAGGCCATCTACTACATGCCCGAGAAGATCTACAGCACCCAGAGCCTGCGCTTTGACGATGTGAAGGTGGACGGCGTCTCCGGCGCCACCGTGAGCTCCAAGGCGGTCAACACCGCCGTCATCAACGCGCTGGACAGCGGCGATATTCGTCTGGCGAACTTCGACGCCCACCTGGTCAAAACCGAAGTGCTCAGCAAGGAGCCGGATGTGGAGGAGCTCAAGGGCGACGACGGCCATATCCATGTGCTGACCTCGGTGGACTGGAAGGACACCTATCCCAACGAGTACGCCACCTGGGCCCAGAACAGCGAGAACGACGGCCAGACCGATTATCTGGAGGACTACCCCTACCTGGTGGAGCTCTACGCCCCCTACGGCTTCTCCAAGGACTACAAGTCCGCCCGCGGTCACACCTTTGACCTGGACGACATCCGGGAGACCCTGCGCGTGGGCGAGGCCACCAAGTCCAGCTGCTTCACCTGCAAGACCCCCTACATGACCGCCATGGTCCTGGAGGAGGGCGATACGGCCTACGGCAAGCCCTTCGCCGAGGTGGACGGCATGATGACCGAGACCATCAGCTGCTTCAACTGCCACGCCAACAGCCCCATGGTGAACGGCGAGGTCAACCTGGTCACCACCCATACCTATCTGATCGCCGGCGTGGGCAAGGACTTTGCGGACATCGACGCCGCCAACCTCTCCTGCGGCCAGTGCCACAACGAGTATTTCTTCAACCCCAACGCGGAGGGGAGCCCCGTCACCCTGCCCCATGACAGCCTGAAGACCATGCATCCGGATCAGATCCTGGCCTACTACAACAATCCCGTCTGGCAGATGAAGGACGGCGTCGGGATGTTCTATGACTTCATCAGCACCGGCACCGGCGTGCGCCAGATCAAGGTGCAGCACCCCGAGCTGGAGACCTATCTGGGCGCGGGCAGCCCCCACCGGGATACCTTCACCTGCGCTGACTGCCACATGGGCAAGGTCGCCACGGAGGACGGCGAGTACTCCAGCCACTACCTGATCAGCCCCCTGGAGAATCAGGAGCTGCTGGACAACAACTGCTCCAAGTGCCACGCCAACCTGCCCCGGGAGGTTGGGCGCATCCAGAAGGAGATCGAGACCCGCACCGACGAGGTGGCCTGGGAACTGGTGGAGCTGAACCATCAGCTCACCGCCGCTGTGGAGAGCGGCGCCTACACCGAGGAGCAGCTGGAGGAGCTTCGCCTTCTCGCCCGCAACGCCCAGTTCTATTGGGACTTCGTCTTTGTGGAGAACAGCAACGGCGCCCACAACCCCTCGATGGCGCGCTACTGCCTGGACAAGGCCGAGGAGCTCTGCCAGCAGGGGCTGGAGCTGCTGAAATAAGCTGCAAAAATGATACGGGATCGCCGCTCACCCAGAAATGGGCGGGCGGCGTGCCTTTTTCTGGAGTGATACGGATGAAGAAAGTGTTGAAATTTCTCTGCTCCATGGGCTTTGCCAACGCCCTCATGATCCTGCTGGCGCTGCTGAGCGGCGTAAGCTCCCTGATCCCCCAGGGAGAGTCGGCGGCCTACTACATCAAGGCCTACCCCGGCAAAAGCGGGCTGATCCGCTGGCTGCAGCTGGACGATGTGTTCCACAGCTGGTATTTCGCCGTGCTGATGGGGCTTTTGTGCCTGAGCATGCTGCTCTGCACGGGAAAAATGCTGCATAAGGCGCTCCGCGGCGGGAGGAACCAGGTGGAGCGGGCCGCCGCCCTGCCCAACGCCAGGCCTCTGGACCGGGAGGGGCTGGAGAAGCTGCGGCTGCGCATGGCCGCCATCCGCTGCAAAGAGACCCGGGTGGGGGAGAGCTACGTGTTCCGCAAGAACAGCTTCGGCCGCTTTGGCACCTTCCTGATCCACGCGGCCATCCTGCTGGTGGTGCTCTTCGGCATCGGCGCGCTGTACCTGCCCCAGGTGCAGGATCTGCCCTGCCTGCCCGGGGAGAGCGTCACGCTTGCAGACGGCACCCGGATCACCGTGGACGACTACCGCATGGACGCGGAGGGGGAGAAGCTGGACTACACCGCCCATATCCGCATCCGTCTCGCCGACGGGCGGGAGAGCGAGAGCCGGGAGGTCAAGGTCAACCAGCCCATGAGCTACGGCAGCAGCAAGGTCTTCCTCTGGCAGTCCCGGGTGACCGGCGCCGTCACGGCGACAAACGCCCAGACCGGTGAGACGCGGCACTTCTACCTGGCGAATGCCCAGGACGAGGCGGCGCTGGACGGCTACAACGGCGTGATCCTCTACGGCCTGCGGGTGGAGAACGACCCCAGCCGCAGCAGCCGGGAGCTCTACGCCAGCGCGGTGTATGAGGTGCAGGTGGTGGTGGACGGCATGGCCTACCCCGCCGCCGTCAGCGTGGGGGAGAGCATCCCCATCGGGGACTGGACGCTGCGCTTCGAAGCGCCCACGGACTACCCCCTGCTGCGGGTGAAGCAGATGCCCATCCCCATCGCCAACCGGCTGCTGGAGATCGCCATGGTGCTGCTGCTGGCGGGGCTGTTCCTCAGCTTTTATCTGCAGCCCGTGCTGGTCAAGGCCGATGAAAAGGGCTACACCGTGGCCGGCCCCCGGCCGGAGAAAATGCGTCTGGAGCTGGAGCGGCTTCTGGAGAAGGAGGAGGGAGAAAAAGCATGACGAGCCTGTTTTTTGTGAGCCTGGGGCTCTATGGCCTGGCCTTCCTGCTGCAGCTTGCGAGCACCCTGCTCCGGCGGGAGGAGGGGAAAAAGGCCGCCTGGTGGGTCTTCCTGCTGGGCTTCGGCTGCCACCTGGGCTACTTTGTGTGGCGCGGCGTCGTGGCGGGGCGGATGCCCCTGTCCTCCCAGTTTGAGTTTGCCTGCGGGCTGGCCCTGGGCGTGGCGGTGATGCTGCTGGTGCTGCGCACCCGGATAAACGGGGACTGGATCACCCTGGGCGGCATCGGCGCCGCCGGCCTCATGCAGGGCTACGCCGCCCTGCAGCCCATGGAGATCAACGAGCTCATGCCCGCCCTGCGCAGCTTCTGGTTCACCTTCCACATCGGCGCCGCCGTGTTCTCCTACGCCTCCTTCCTGGTGGCTGGCTGTTACGCGCTGCGCTACGTGCTGCAGGCGCGCCGGGGCGAGGATCCGGGCAGCCAGCGGATGCGGCAGCTGGAGTACAGCAGCTATCGCCTGGTGGCGCTGGGCTTTTTGCTGCTGACGGCGGTGATCGTCATCGGCGCCATCTGGGCGGAGGCCGCCTGGTCGTCCTACTGGACCTGGGATCCCAAGGAGGTCTGGGCGCTGATCACCTGGCTGATCTACGGGATCTATCTCCACATCCGCCTGCGGGGGCAGAAGAGCGGCAAATGGCTCTGCTGGTATGTGATCCTGGCCATCCCCGCCTTCCTCTTCACCTTCGCCGGGGTCAACAAGCTGCTTTTCGGCCTGCACGCCTACGCGTAAAGAGGAATCCTGTAGGGGCCGACGCCCTCGGCGGCCCGGAAGAGCGAAGAGGGAACAGTGAAAAGTGAAAAACGCCCCCGGCGAGCATGTCTCGCCGGGGACGTTTTGCGGTTGGGGACGGGGGGAAATGAAAAATGAAGAATGAAGAATGAAGAATGAAGAATTGTGGTGTCGCCTGCGGCGACGGATTGAAATCTGTGGCGCGTGATACGGGGAAAGCTCCGTTTGCTCCGTAGGGCCGAGCATTGCTCGGCCGTCTGTCGGACATGGGCGCAGATTGGCGGACGACCAATGGTCGTCCCTACGGGGACGGGGGGCCGCGCAAAACCCCTCCGTCACCGGCGCTTGCGCCGGTGACACCTCCCCTTTCAGGGGAGGCAAGGCCGTTTGCTGCGTAGGGGCCGGCGCCCAGCCCATGGCCGGGCCCGCGTGTCCGTCCGCTGCGTAGGGGCGGGTATTACCCGCCCGCTTGGCGGTCATACGCCTATGTCTGCGGGCGGCTGATAGCCGCCCCTACGGGGATACGGATTGCCACACCAGTGACACGGTCACTGGCTCGCAATGACACGGGGGCCGCGCAAAACCCCTCCGTCACCGGCGCTTGCGCCGGCGACACCTCCCCTTGCAGGGGAGGCATGCCCTCCGTCAGCGGCGGGCGTGACACGCCGGCGACACCTCCCCTTTCAGGGGAGGCAAGGCCGTTTGCTGCGTAGGGGCTGGCGCCCTCGACAGCCCGTTTGTCGGATACGGCCACAGGTCGGCGGGAGGAGCATACCCTAAAGGGCACTTAGCCCCTCCCCTACGGAGACGGGGGATGCGGATTGCCACACCAGTGACGTCGGTCACTGGTTCGCAATGACACGGGGGACGCGAAAACCCCTCCGTCACCGGCGCAAGCGCCGGCGACACCTCCCCTTTCAGGGGAGGCAAGGGGGCCAAAGGCGGGCGGCTGATAGCCGCCCCTACGGGGACGGGGGAGACGCAAAACCCCTCCGTCACCGGCGCAAGCGCCGGCGACACCTCCCCTTTCAGGGGAGGCAAGGGGGCCAAAGGCGGGCGGCTGATAGCCGCCCCTACGGGGAGACAGACATTTAAGCAGGAAAAAACGCGCCGGCCCCTCCCACGCGGGAGGAGCCGGCATCTTTGTGTTATACCGTCAGAGGCCTGTGATTCCCCATGAGCCGTCTCAGACCCAGGTGCCGCTGCGGAAGATGGGGGCGCTGCTGCCGTCGGCGCGGATGCCGTCGATGGAAAGATCGTCGCTGCCCACCATGAAGTCCACGTGGATGATGGAGTCGTTGACGCCCCGGGCCTTGGCCTCCTCGGTGGTGAGATCGTCGCCGCCGGGCAGCACCTCCTTGAAGCCCGCGCCCAGCGCCACATGGCAGCAGGCGTTCTCGTCAAAGAGCGTCTCGTAGAACAAAAAGCCGCACTGGTTCACCGGGCTCTCCTTGGGCACCAGGGCCACCTCGCCCAGCATGCAGGCGCACTCGTCCATGGCGATCATCTTCTCCAGCAGCGCCTGTCCCTTCTCCGCCCGGCAGGAGACCGCCCGGCCCTTCTCGAAGCTGATGGCGAAGTTTTCGATCAGCTGGCTGTTCCAGCTCAGAGGCTTGGTGGCCACCAGGGTGCCCTCGCAGCTGCCGGCGAGGGGCGAGGTGAAGATCTCCTCCGTGGGCATGTTGGGGATGTAGCTGGCGCCGTTCTGGTTATTTACCGCCGCGGCTCCCTCCCAGCGGGCGCCGGGGATCAGCTCCACGCTGAAGTCGGTGCCGTTTGCGCTGTGGTAGCGGAGATGGCGGAAGTCCTGGGCGTTGAGCCAGGCGGCCTTCTGGGAGATGAACTCCGTGTGCGCCTGCCAGGCGGCCACCGGGTCATGCTCCCCGTCGATGCGGACGGTCTTCAGCACCGCGTCCCAGAGCTTGGAGACCGCGTCCTCCGCCGTGTCCTCCGGGAAGCACTTCTTCGCCCACTTCTCCGAGGGGTAGGCCGCGATGGTCCACTGGTGCTTGCCGTCGATGGCGTTGCGGTAGGGCTTCAGCACCCGGGCCCGGCTCTGCCCCACGGCGGAGAGCTTGTCCGGCGAGATGCCCGCCAGAGCGTCCGGATCCTCCGAGGCGATGAAGATGCGGCAGGGCAGATCCTCCACCATCTGCTTGGCCTTGGCCTCCTCCCAGGGCAGCACCCGGCCCAGCACCTCCGTCTCGGCGTACTGGAAGTGCAGGCGGGAGACGGCGTCGCACTGCCAGTCGATGTTGACCTTCTTGGCGCCGGCCTGGTAGCACTCCTCGGTGAGCATGGCGGCGAAGGGCGCCTGGTCCACCGCGATGTTCAGCAGCACCGTCTGCCCCGGGCGCACGTTTGCGCCGGAGCGGACGATCAGCCGCGCGTAGCTCTGCAAGAGTTCCTGGGTCATGTTCATGCTTTGATCCTCCTGTATGATAAATATTTTTTGAATCCTGCGAATAAAAAATCTCAATCCATGCGATACGTGCGAAGATAGCGCTGCGGGTCGGCGCCCATGGCCAGATAGCGCAGCAGGATCTCCGCGCAGGCGTGGCTGTCGCTGTCCGCCCGGTGGTGCTGCAGCGCGATGCCGTAAAACGCGCAGAGATCGTTGAGCTTGTGGCTCATGCCGGGCAGCAGGCTCCGCCCCATGACCACGGTGCAGAGCCCCCGCACCGTCTGCTTCCAGGGGATCTCGTAGCTCAGAAGGCACTTGCGCAGCACCCCCATGTCGAAGCCGGCGTTGTGGGCTACCAGGATCCCCGAGGACAGCAGCGGCTCCAGCTTTGGCCAGAGCTCCGGAAAGCTGGGGGCGTCGAACACCGTCTCCTCGTTGATGCCGGTGAGCCGGACGTTGAACCAGTCGAAGGGCTGCTCGGGATCCACCAGGGAGTAGAAGTCCCGGACGATGCGCCCACCCTCGATCACGCTGACGCCGATGGCGCTCATGCGGCTGTTGTAGCGGTTGGGGGTCTCCACGTCGAAGACCACATAGCGCTGCTCCATGCCCCCACCCCCTCAGCGCAGAAAGCGCGTCAGCGCCGCCTCCCCCGCCTGGGGGAAGAGCCGGGCCAGATGCTCCAGCAGCCGGGCGCGGGACTCCTCCGGCTCCCGGGCGTAGACCCGCTGCCGGAAGCTCTCGCCCAGAAAGCGCTCCGGTGTGGTGTACTCCGCCACGCCCCAGCCCCGGGGGTGGCCCTGCTTGTCCAGGGTGTAGACGAAGTCGCTGATGATCACATAGCACTGCTCCTGGAGCCGGGCGATGGAGGCGTCAAAGCCCTTGCGCCCCTCCGCGCTCTGGCCCCGGCCGCTGTAGGCGTAGCCTCCCGCCAGGCGCAGCTCCTTGGAGAGCACCGGCGCCCGCTCCTCCAGCAGGTCGTAGAGCTGCTTGTCCTGGAAGCGGGCCAGCCCGTCGTCATAGCGGGCGTCGAAATCATAGCCGTCCCGGCGGTAGTTGGCCAGATCCGGGAACAGCTCCCGGCTGACATAGGCGGCCTTCTTCTCGAAAAACTTGCCGTAGGCGCAGCCCGTCTCCCGGATCACCGGCCCTTTCCAGGCCCAGGTGTCCTCCTCCCCGTCGCTGAACAGCACCCGGGGCGGGCAGTGCTCCTCCAGAGAGAAGCCGGGGATGGAGCAGCGGAAGTAGGGGACGATGCCGTATTCCCCGATGGCGTCCTCCAGATCCTGCTTTGTCCGCACCCAAAAATCGTAGGCCATGCGCGCGTCTCCTTTGCCGTTTCTTGCTACGCCCAGTATACACGCATCGAGCCCCGCCGTCAAATTTTGCTTTTGCCCTCGCCCCGGCGGAAAATTATTCAAAAAAGGGGCTTTTCAAGCGGACACGGATGCGTTATAATCTTTTTGTAACCGGTTTTTCTCGAAATTGTTTCCGTTGAGAGAATAGAAAGGATAGGCGAACGAGATGATCTGTAAAAATTGCGGCGCCAGGATCGCGGACAACGCCGGCTTCTGCGGCAAATGCGGCGCCAAGGCCGCGCCGGCCCAGCCCAGCAGGGAGGAGATCCGCGCCCGGGTGCAGGGCGGCGGACGGCAGGCCGCCCCGGTAAGAAGCGCAGCCCCGGCCAGAAGAGCGGCCCCGAGCGGCGGCGCCATGCCCCAGGGTCTGGATAAGTCCAGGCTGTTCGTCCTGGCGGCGGCGCTGCTCAGCCTGCTGCAGATCGTCTATCTGTTTGTAAAGAGCGTGTTCATCACCATCAGCTACGGCGGGGAGTCTGTCAGCGACGGCGCCTCCATGTTCTCCGTGCTGAAGGAGGGCAACGCCACCTTCCTGGCGGTGCTGCTGCTCCTGCTCTGCCTGGCGCTGGTGGCCAGCATCGCCGTGCCCGTGCTGCTGCGCCGGGGGCAGAAGCCCGTGGTGACCATCGCCGTCGCGGCGCTGACGCTGCTGCTGTTCATCATCAGCGATGTGGCCATCAACAAGTTTTTCGACACCTATAATCTGGGCGTCAAGCCCCACCTGGGGCTCGCCGGCTGGCTGTTTATCCTCAACTGCCTGCTGATCCCGGCGCTGATCTTCCTGGCCGGGAGAGGGGAGGCGCCCGCTCCTGCCCGCGCCGCCGCAGCCCGTCAGCCCGCCGCCCGCC
>JAEEGL013757139.1_pt1 | contig 11722 bp, 10 predicted proteins | sample 9134231 | NCBI WGS metagenome assembly JAEEGL01 (sample SAMN16246548, study PRJNA631951) | gut metagenome | biome: gut microbiome; feature: rumen; material: fiber-attached | host: Bos | place: Iran: Karaj | collected 2018-10
GGCATTTCCGAGAATGGTGAGATTTCCGAGGAAGCAAGAGAGCTGGTAATGGAGGATCTGCGGGCTCACTTCAGACCGGAGTTTTTGAACCGCCTGGACGAGACCATTTTGTTTAAGCCCTTAACCAAGGACAATATCAGCCATATCATCGATTTGCTCATTGGAGGGCTCAACAAGCGTCTGAAGGACAGATCCCTGCAGCTGGAGATGACGCAGGCGGCTAAGGACTTTGTGGTAGAGCATGGCTATGATCCGGTTTACGGTGCAAGACCCATGAAGCGATATATGCAAAAACATGTGGAGACCCTGGCAGCAAAATTGATCCTGCAGGATAGCCTGAAGGAAGGAGATACCATTCTGGTGGATGTGGCTCCGGATCGGGCGGAATTGATCGCTTCAGCCAAATAATTTTCACTTCTCAAACCGGGGAAACTGTGGTAATCTAAAAGCAGTAGCCCTTTGTAGGGAATTGATGTATTGAGGTGGGTCTTATGGATGGTATTCAGGTTGTGATCAAAGGGGAAGGAACATTCTCTCTCAAGCGGGGAGAGAATGTTCTTTCTGTGCTTTCCGAAGAAAAACAGGCAGCCATGAATGGCTGTGCGGGCAACGGGAGCTGCGGTAAGTGTGCAGTTCGTTTCATCATGGGAGCACCGCTTCCGACACAGACGGATCGGAAGTTTTTCTCCCCCTCTGCCCTTCGGGAAGGATATCGGCTGGCCTGTATGGCAAAGCCGCAGCAGAACTGTATTGTAGAATTTGTATTTGAAGAAAACGAGCTAGAGATCGTGGATCATTCCACGTTGCAGACCGATTCTCTGGAGCGCCAGGCTGTGGCAGAGGAGAACCGTGAAGCATCCGAATGGGATGCCATTATGCTGGCGCAGCTGGGAGGCCAGATGTCTTCCAGAGTTATGGTTGGGGAAAGGCCTTCGGATTTCGGAGATACCTTCGTTATTGTGGATCTGGGAACCACCACCATTGTTATGCAGCTGATTGAGATCAAAACAGGGAAGGTTATTGATACCTACAAGACCCTCAATCCCCAAAGGCGTTTCGGTGCGGATGTGATCAGCCGTATGACAAGGGCCCTGAAGGGGGATGATATTCTGTTGTCCGAGTGCGTGCAGTACTGCTTGGACGGCGCTATCAACAAGTGGCTGTATCAGGGATTTTCACCGGAGCTTATCGTGGTGGCAGGCAATACCTGCATGACCTATCTTTATAACGGCATTGATGTGACAGAGCTTTCCAAGGCGCCTTTTGCGGCAACCCACCTTGAGCCCGTGGAAACGGATATCGCCCACATCAGAACCATTTTCCTGCCGGGCATGTCTGCCTTTGTAGGCGGCGATATTACGGCGGGTCTTATGGCAGTGAAGGAAAAAGAAGCTGCCCTGGCTAAGAAGAATAAAAAGGGTGACAGAACCGTATTGTTCGTGGATCTGGGTACCAACGGAGAGATGGCACTTTTAAAGGGCGATCAGATCTTCGCTACGGCTACCAGTGCGGGTCCTGCTTTTGAAGGCGGTCCCACAGCCAATACTCCCGGTACCGATATGATCAAGATCATCGCCACCATGCTGCAAAGAGAGATCATTGATGAGACCGGACTGGTGGTAACGGAAGACGGGTTCCACTCAGGCGTGGTAGTGGAAGGCGTTCTGATCCGTCAGGAGGATGTGCGGAGCATTCAGGTGGCAAAGGCAGCTGTCTATGCAGGCATCAGCATCCTTTGCAAGAAGGCAGAGGTAGAGTTTTCCGATATCGATCAGGTTTATCTGGCAGGAGGCTTCGGATACTTTTTGGATGTGGAAAGTGCCTGCAGGATCGGACTTTTGCCCGGGCAGCTGAAGGATAAAACCGAGGCGGTGGGAAATACCTCTCTGGCGGGTGCTCTGGCTTATGGCCTTGGATATCGCAAAAATCCCTTCTCAGATCCGGCAGCGGATATTTTAAAATCCGTTTCCTGCCTGAATCTTGCAGAGGTTTATGAGTTTGAAAAACTGTATATCGATTCTATGAATCTGGTTGAGGCATAATATGAGCAGGGAACCTGTCAGTTTCTATCTTCCGGGATTTTTCGATCGCATGCACATGCAGCTTGCGTGGATCATGCTGATGGAAAAATACCCGGAGTTTTTTTGTGAGAACATCAGGATCGGTGCCCTGTATGACGCTTTTCCGGGAAGCCTTTGGAACGGCGGAAGGTGCGTGCTGGGAGCCTGCGACAAACAGGAAGCGGAGTATGTGATCTCGGAGTTTGACGAACGGGGCATTTCCCTTCGCTTTACCTTTACCAACAGCCTTCTGACAAGGGAGCATCTGGAGGATGCTTTTTGCAACTTCTGCCTGGAGGAAATATCAAAGCCGGAGCGAAAGGTCAGACATGAGGTGCTGGTAAATTCCCCCATTCTGGAGGAGTATATCAGAACCTACTATCCCACGGTACCCCTGATCTCCTCCACCACAAAGCAGATCCGCAGCATAACGGATCTGGAAGAGGAGCTGCAGGGTGATTATCAGCTGGTTGTGGGCTATAAGGCCCTAAATGCGGGAGAGCAGCTTTTGCAGATCCGTCCTGAAAACCGGGGAAGGCTGGAGATTTTACTGGATTCCTTCTGTATGGATGACTGCCCCCGTTCAAAGCAGCACTATGAAGAGGTGGCAAGAGCACAGCTTGAGGGCAGGGAGCCAAGGCCCCTTCCCGGAGGAGCCTGCAGAGCCATCAATCGGGATTTTTATGAGTTTGCGGAAAATGAGAGCTTTATCACAAGAGAACGGTTATACGGACAGCTGATCCCGGAGGGCTTCCGGCATTTTAAGCTGGATGGCAGAACCTTTACGGATGCGGATGTCATAGAAAGCTATTTATACTATATGGTCCGGGAGGATGCCTTTGCTAAAGAAGAGGCCCAAAGAGACCCCGGTCAGATTCCGGCCCGGGACAGACTGCGGCTTGTGATGCACAAGACCTTGGAAAAGCTTAGGAGAATGTAGGAGAGGAAAATGGATCTGTTTACCTATGCAGCAGAAAAGAAAAAGGAGCAGGAGGCGCCCCTGGCGGCAAGACTTCGGCCCACCACCCTGTCGGAGATCATCGGACAGGAGCACATTTTGGGCAAGGGAAGTCTTTTGTACCGTGCCATTGAAGCGGACAGACTCAGTTCCGTTCTGTTTTACGGCCCTCCGGGAACCGGAAAGACCACCATTGCCAAGGTCATTGCCAACACCACCCAGGCGGAGTTTCGGCAGGTAAACGCCACCATCGCCGGGAAAAAGGACATGGAAGAGGTGGTGGAGGAAGCCAAGAAAAATAAGGGGATGTATGGCAAAAAAACCATCCTTTTCATTGATGAGATCCATCGCTTTAATAAGGGACAACAGGATTTTTTACTGCCCTTCGTAGAGGACGGAACTGTGATCCTCATTGGTGCTACCACGGAAAATCCCTACTTTGAGGTAAACCCGGCGCTTATTTCCAGATCCGTGATCTTTGAACTGAAGGCCCTGGAAAAAGAGGATATCAGGCGCCTGATCCAAAGGGCTTTGACCTCCGATAAGGGACTGGCAGGCTTTCGGGCGGAAATTGAAGAGGATGCCCTGGAGTTTCTGGCAGAGCAGGCGGGAGGAGATGCAAGACGAGCCCTGAATGCCATTGAGCTGGGAGTCACAACCACGGAGCGAAGCGAGGATGGGCTTATCCATATTACCCTGGAGGTGGCCCAGGAATGCATTCAGAAGCGGGCTGTGCGATATGATAAAAGCGGAGACAATCACTACGATACCATCTCGGCTTTTATCAAGAGTATGAGAGGGTCGGATCCTGATGCAACCCTTTACTATCTGGCAAAGATGTTATATGCAGGTGAGAGCGTCACCTTTATTGCCAGAAGGATCATGATCTGCGCCACGGAGGATGTGGGAATGGCAGATCCCAACGCCCTGACAGTGGCGGTAAGTGCTTCTCTGGCGGCTGAGCGGGTGGGAATGCCGGAATCCCAGCTGATCCTGGCAGAGGCTGCCCTTTATGTGGCTACGGCCCCTAAGAGCAATGCAGGGTGTGAAGGAATCTTTGCTGCCATGAACATGGTGAAGGAAAAAGGGGATCTGAAGGTGCCCTCCCATTTGCAGGATGCCCATTACAAGGGATCTTCCAAGCTGGGACGGGGCATCGGATACAAGTATGCCCATGATTATCCCGGACATTATGTAAACCAACAGTATCTGCCGGATGAGATCAAGGATGAAACCTTCTTCCATCCCGGCGTCAACGGATATGAAAATAAGATCAGGGACTATATGGCGTTTCTGGAAAAACTCAGAGAGGAATCCTGAGCCTACAGAAGCTGGGACATGACAGCGGAATACACATCCTCATGACAGGCTTCCCATTTCTTGCAGACGGACTCTGCCAGCTGCTCCGTGGGAAGGGAGAGGGTGAGGGAAAGCAGGGTATGGCCCTGTTCCTTTAGGGAAAGCTCAGCCAGATAGGCTTTGCTGTTTTTCGGATCCATGTGATAATCCGCAGTAACAAAAGCAACCTGACGAAGGGTAAGGGCGTTGGATCGAAGAAACTGATCCACGTCTTTTTTAATCTCCTCCGTCAGCTCGTTGTCAAAGAGAGAGAGGGTATTTTTCCCTTCCTCCGTAAGTGACAGACGGGTGCGGTTGCGATTTTGCTCCTGGGAAAGAAAGCCGGCCTCCGTCAACTGGGCAAAGACCGACTGCAGAGTCAGATAATCGGTATAATCCTTTTCCAGGAAAAAATCGATGAGCTGACTTTTGGTAAGAGGGTGCTCTACGCGGCTTAAGGCGTAGAGCACGATCATTTTATATAAGATTAGTGAATTGTCGTGAGGGTTCATCAGATCAAAGCCTTTACTGCATTTGCCACCACCTCGGATACAGCAGGGTGGAAGGCTTCGGGGATGATATGCTCCTCATCGAGGATATCATCGGTGATGAGGGATGCGATGGCCTTGGCTGCTGCCAGTTTCATCTCCTCGGTGATCTGTCCGGCTCTGCCCTCTAAAGCGCCCTTGAAGATGCCGGGGAAAGCCACCACGTTGTTGACCTGGTTGGGGAAATCGGAACGTCCGGTACCGATGATCCTTGCACCAGCTGCCTTTGCCTCATCCGGCATGATCTCCGGAACGGGGTTGGAAAGAGCGAAGAGGATGGCATCCTTGTTCATGCTGCGAACCATATCCTGGGATACAACCCCGGGAGCGGAAACGCCGATGAAGATGTCGGCATTTTTGATGCCGTCTGCCAGGGAGCCTTTTTCCTGATTGGGGTTGGACAGATCGGCGATCTCTTCCTTGGCCCAGTTCAGGTTCTCGCGGCCCTTATAGATGATGCCTGTGCGGTCACACAGAAGCACGTTTACAAAACCATAGGTCAGAAGGAGCTTTGCAATGGCTACTCCGGCGCTTCCTGCACCGTTGATGATAACCTTGCAATCCTTGGGCTCTTTTTTCACGATCTTCAGAGCGTTGATGATACCTGCCAATACTACAATGGCAGTTCCGTGCTGATCGTCATGGAATACGGGGATGGGAAGGGTTTCCTTCAGTCTCTTTTCGATCTCGAAGCATCTGGGAGCGCTGATATCCTCTAAGTTAATGCCGCCGTAGTTGGGAGCAAGATAGGTCACAGCCTTGATGATCTCCTCCGTATCCTGAGTATCCAGGCAGATGGGAACGGCATTGACACCGCCGAACTCCTTAAAGAGAACGCATTTGCCTTCCATTACGGGCATGGCAGCCAGAGCGCCGATATTGCCAAGTCCCAGTACCGCACTTCCGTCTGATACAACGGCAACGGTGTTGGCCTTCATGGTATAGGTATAAGCAGCCTCGGGATCTTCTGCGATGACCTTGCAGGGCTCGGCTACGCCGGGGGTGTAAGCAAGGGCCAGATCCTCTCTGGTTTTCACGGGTGCTTTGGAAACAGTGTTTAATTTTCCCTGCCATTCTTTGTGGAGTGCAAGGGCTTTTTCATTGGTAGTCATAGCGTTCTCCTTCCGACTTATCATAGGACGTCTTTTCCTATTGAATGTATGCTGTAAAATGCGACGTAACCATTTTAACGAATGGGAAAAAGAAAATCAATAGAAAAAACCTTGCCAAGCGAAAAACCTTGTGCTACAATGAATAAGCTGTTTGTGCGAGATAACGAAAAATACAGACAAAAATTTTAACATAAAGAGGTGAAAATGATGAGAGAAGGAATCCATCCGGAGTACTATCAGGCAACTGTGACATGCAACTGTGGTAACACATTTGTAACCGGTTCAACCAAACAGGAGATTCACGTGGAAGTCTGTTCCAAGTGCCATCCGTTCTATACCGGTCAGCAGAAGACAGCCAGAGCAGACGGACGTATTGATAAGTTCAACAAGAAATACGGTGTTGTTAGCAAATAGGTTTGTAACGCATGAGGCTGAGATGAAGATCTCAGCCTTTTTTGCATACGAGATCGAGTAGGGTGTTTCGTCCCCTACTCGATTATGCGTTAAAGTAGAAAATGCTTTTACGGGAGATCGGAATGAAAAAGAAGAAAATCCGCTCAAGCGGAATCGGCGGGCAGGCTGTTTTGGAAGGGATCATGATGAAGAATCAGGATACCTACTGTGTGGCAGTCAGAAAGCCCGACGGGAAGATCGAAGTGGTAAAGGATGCCTATGAGGGGCATGCAAATAAAGGCTGGAAGAAGCTTCCCTTTATCAGAGGCGTGTTTCAGTTTGCGGATTCCCTGATCCTGGGGATCAAGACCCTGAACATTTCTGCAGATTTTTACGCCCAGGAGGAGGATGAGCCCACAGCAGCCGACAAGGCAGGAGAGAAGGTCTTCGGAGAAGGGGCGGAAAAGGTGCTGGAGATTGCCACGGTGGGTTTTGCCATTTTGGCAGCCATCGGCCTTTTCATGGTGCTTCCTTATTTTCTGGCCCAGGCCCTTGCCAAGGTGGTAGCCAGCGATTCCCTGTTGGCTCTGTTGGAAGGCTTGATCCGTCTGGCCATCTTTTTACTCTACGTGGTACTGATCACGGCCATGAAGGATATCCGCAGGGTCTATATGTATCACGGTGCAGAGCATAAGTGCATTAACTGTATTGAGCACGGCCGTATTCTGGATGTGAAAAACGTAAAGCTTTCCAGCCGCTTTCATAAGCGCTGCGGTACCAGCTTTTTGCTGTTTGTAATGGTCATCAGTATCATTTTGTTCTTCTTTATCAGGGTAGAACAGCCCGTAATGAGACTGGGACTTCGGATCCTTCTGATCCCGGTGATCGCAGGGATTTCCTATGAGATCATCCGGCTGGCAGGTAACAGTGATTTCTTTTTGATCAGTATGCTGTCGGCACCGGGAATGTGGCTTCAGAGACTGACCACTAAGGAGCCGGATGAGGATATGATCCGGGTAGCCATTGCCGCTGTGGAAAATGTGTTTGACTGGAAGACCTATCTGCAGGAGGAGTTCGACTTTGACGTGGATGCCTACAGAGAGCTTCAGGAGTATGAGACCGAGCGGGAAAGACAGCTGGAAGAGGCAGAGGCTCAGGCTGCGGAAGAAGCTTTGGAAGAGGATGATGCTACCGAGCTGCAGACAGATGAGGCAGTCTGGGAGGAAGAGGACGAATAAATAACATGCGGTATCAAGACGCCTATCAGATGGGAAAGGAAAGACTGGAACAGACCGGTGCTCCGGAGGCAGATCTGGAAGCAAGGCTTTTGCTGGAGTTTGTCTGTGATACGGACAGAACCACTTTGTTTGCTCATCCCGAAAAGGAAGTCTCAGAGGAGCAGATGCAGCAATATGAAGCATTTCTTGCAAAACGGGAGCAAAGAGTGCCACTTTCCTATATTACGGGACGGCAATCCTTCATGGGACTTGATTTTTCGGTCAATGAAAACGTGCTGATTCCCCGTCAGGATACGGAGATCCTGGTGGAAGAGGTGATGAAGGAATCCTATGACGGAAGCAGGATCCTGGATCTTTGTACAGGCAGCGGATGCATTTTGCTATCCCTGTTGCACTATTCCAATCACTGCACCGGAGTGGGATGTGATCTTTCAGCCGGCGCTCTGGCGGTTGCAAGGGAAAATGCCAGGCTCCTGGAGAAAGAAGAACAAGCGCAATTTATTGAAAGTGATCTCTGGGAGGAGATTGAAGGGGAGTTTGATATTATCGTATCCAACCCGCCCTATATACAAACAGACGTTATTGAAACTTTGATGCCGGAGGTTCGGGACTTTGAGCCCAGGCTTGCCCTGGATGGAGGCAAAGAGGGACTGGATATCTATGAGCGCATCTTAAAGGATATCAGCCGCCACGCCAAGGGTGGCACCAGACTCTATCTGGAGATCGGATATGACCAGGGAGAGGCTGTGAGCCGGATGGTCCGGGAAGCCGGATTTTCAGATGTGAAAATTGTGAAGGATTATGCCGGACTTGACCGGGTGATCAGCGGTGTTTATCCGCATCTATGAATTTGAGGAGAAAAATCTATGTTTGACAAATTAGAAGCCCTTGTACTGCGGTTTGACGAGGTTCTTTTGCAACTTTCAAGTCCGGGAGTATCGGACGATCAGAAGCGCTTTCGGGCACTTATGAAGGAGCAGAGCGACCTTACCCCCATTGTCGAGGCTTATAAGAAATATAAGGAAACCAAGCAGACCATTGAAGATTCCCTGGAGCTTTTGGAAAGTGAATCCGATGAGGAGATGCGCGCCATGCTGAAGGAGGAGCTGTCCGATGCCAAAGAGCAGGAGGAAAAGCTGCAGCAGGAGCTGAAGATCCTGCTCCTTCCCAAGGATGAGAATGATGACCGTAACGTGGTTATGGAAATCCGTGCCGGAGTGGGCGGAGAGGAATCGGCCCTGTTTGCATCGGAGATCTACCGGATGTATGTCCACTATGCCGAAAGCCGCCGCTGGAAGGTGGAAACCAACGAAGTGGAAGAAAGTGATATCGGAGGCATGAAGTTTGTTTCCTTTACCATTATCGGACAGGGAGCTTATTCAGCTTTGAAATATGAGTCAGGCGCTCACCGGGTACAGCGTGTACCCGATACGGAATCCGGCGGAAGGATCCATACCTCCGCCATTACCGTAGCGGTTATGCCTCAGGCAGAAGAGATCGATGACGTGGAGATTGATGATAAGGATATCAGGATCGATGTCATGCGTGCCTCCGGCAGCGGCGGACAGTGCGTTAATACCACGGACTCTGCAGTTCGCTTGACCCATCTTCCCACGGGAATCGTCATTTACTCCCAGACGGAGAAATCCCAGATCCAGAACAAGGCCAAGGCCTTTGCGCTGCTTCGTACCAAGCTCTATGACTTAAAGCTGCAACAGGCCCATGATGAGCAGGCACAGCTTAGAAAGAGTCAGGTGGGCAGCGGAGACAGATCGGAAAAGATCCGTACCTACAATTTCCCCCAGGGACGTGTGACCGATCATCGTATCAACCTAACACTGTACAAGCTGGATAAGGTCATGGACGGAGATCTGCAGGAGATTATCGATTCCTGTATTACAGCGGATCAAACCGCTAAACTGGCTAAGATGAACGAAAGTTAAAATACGATATAATAAACATAGTAACCGAAAGGCAAAGGTGAAAGGGTATGAATCTGGAACAATATTCGGCACCTATCTATGAAGCATTGGAGGCGTTTCGCAAGCAGCGGATCGTTCCTTTTGATGTGCCCGGACATAAAAGAGGCCGGGGAAATCCGGAGCTGGTTGAGCTTCTGGGAGAGCGGTGTCTGAGTTTGGATGTCAATTCCATGAAGCCTCTGGACAATCTGGGACATCCCACCTCTGTCATTCGAAGAGCGGAGGAGCTGGTTGCGGATGCCTTCGGAGCAGCTCATGCCTTTTTGATGGTAAACGGAACCACCAGCAGTGTCCAGGCCATGATCCTTTCGGTATGCAAAGCCGGGGATAAGATCATCCTTCCGAGAAATGTGCACAAGTCTGTCATAAATGCGTTGATCCTCTGCGGCGCCGCACCGGTTTATGTGCCCGCAAAGGTGAATGACCGGATTGGTATTGCCCTTGGTATGGCACCGGATATGGTGGAAAAAGTCATGAATGAAAATCCTGACGCCACTGCCGTTTTTGTAAACAACCCTACCTATTACGGTATTTGCTCGGATCTGGAAAAGATCACTGAGCTGGCACACAGCCATGGAATGAAGGTCCTGGTTGACGAGGCTCACGGCACTCATCTGTATTTCGGAGAGGAGCTTCCCATTAGCGGGATTAAAGCCGGAGCAGACCTGACAGCTGTGTCAATGCACAAATCCGGCGGATCTTTGACCCAGAGTTCCATCCTGCTTTGCGGCCCTGATATGGATCCGGAATATGTTCGTCAGGTCATTAACCTGACGCAGACGACAAGCGCGTCATATTTGCTTCTTTCCAGCTTGGATATCTCCCGAAGGAACCTTGCACTCCGTGGACGGGAGAGTTTTGAGCGTGTCACCAGGATGGCACAGTATGCCAGAGATGAGATCAATGAGATCGGAGGCTATTATGCCTACGGCCGGGAGCTGATCGACGGCAAGGATGTCTTTGATTTTGATGAGACAAAGCTCTTGGTTTATACCCGCGACATCGGACTGACGGGGATTGAGGTCTATGATCTTTTGCGGGATGAGTATGATATTCAGATCGAATTTGGGGATATCGGAAACATTCTGGCCTATATTTCCATCGGTGACAGACAGCAGGATATCGAGCGCCTGGTGGGAGCTTTGGAAGATATTAAATTTAGTTTTAGTAAAGAGGCTGAGCACATTGAGGTAGGGGATTTCATCCAGCCGGAAATGGTACGATCTCCCCGGGAATCCTTCTATGCAAAGAAAGAGCAGATTCCTGTCACCAAAGCGGCGGGACGGATCAGCGGAGAGATGCTGATGTGCTATCCTCCGGGAATTCCCATTCTGACCCCGGGAGAGCTTGTGACGGAGGAGATCGTTACCTATATCGAGTTTGCCAGAGAAAAGGGTTGCTCGCTGCAGGGAACCATCGATTCCGATGCCGAAAAATTATGCGTACTTGTATAGCAGAATCGCCCGTTTTTATTGAAAGCGGGCGGTTTTTATGTTAGTCTGAGAGTGATATTCTATGTATTAGAAAATACACGTCATAAGGATATACCCGATGAATCTATTTAAGAGTAAAAAATTTCTGCTCATAGGAGGCATCAGTGCGGCAGTTGTTATCGTGGCAGTGGTGCTTCTTGTGGTACTTAACAAAGAGGACAGCTACCGGATCGTGAAGGTCTTTGAGGTGGATGGAGATGCCAATGTAGAGCGTGAGGATACGGGAAGTCTGGACCCCTATGCCAATATGATGCTGATCTCCGGAGACCATGTCACCCTGGATAAGGGTACCCTGAGCCTTCGTGCGGACGAGGATAAATTTATCTACCTGGAGGAACAGACAGAGCTGGTGCTCCATGCTACGGGAGATGCCCAAAACAGCAAGACCAAGATCGATCTTCTGAAGGGTGCCATTACCAATGAGATTCAGAATAAGCTTCTTGGAGACTCCAGCTACGAGATCAACACCCCCAACTCCACCATGTCCGTACGGGGTACCATCTTTTATGTCTGTGTCTATGAGGTGGATGGGGTGAAATATACCAAGGTGACGGTATTTTCCGGAAGCGTAGCCACCCGTCTCATCTATAAGGACGGAAC
>JAEEGL013911158.1_pt1 | contig 11722 bp, 8 predicted proteins | sample 9134231 | NCBI WGS metagenome assembly JAEEGL01 (sample SAMN16246548, study PRJNA631951) | gut metagenome | biome: gut microbiome; feature: rumen; material: fiber-attached | host: Bos | place: Iran: Karaj | collected 2018-10
AAAAAGACTTAAGATACCTTAAGTCTAAGTTATCTTATTGATCTAGCTTTACCACCTAACTTAATAGGTTGGTGTGACTTCATAGGGCTAGTCCCTCCATCACTCGTAATAAGATGTGGTTATATTATAACACATGTTTTTTCTATATATACCGTTTTTACCTATTTTTTTATTTATAATAATTTAGTAATTCATAACAATTTCTAATAATTTCTTTTGTTATCGTTGATTTCTCCTCTAATCCTGATGCTATCTTTAATTTTCCTATTAATTTTGATGTTTTATCTTCAAGTTCATTAACAGTATCTTTTGATATAGGAGGATCATTTTTAGATACAAATGTTCCATTTGAATTCTTATAATCTAAAAAGCTAATATAGTTACCAACAGCAGCAGTATTTATATGATTTCTCTTGAAAGTAATTGTATTAACGTGATCATTTTGTTTTAATGATTCTAATATATCACGAACTTCATTAGCATCATTATATTCATAAATTGATCTATCTAAAATTCCATCATTTATTGCATCGGAAGAAGTATAATCAATAACATCTATATATTGATTTACACTATTCTCGTTTAATTTTTTTATATCAAACATATATTTTTTGAATTCTTCTTTAACATTCTCGTGTCCCATTTTTATAACTTCCTCCTTTATTACAGGATAAATATAATTTTTTCCTTCTTTTTTATATACTATTAAGCTTGAGAAAATGGCAATAATTATTCCTCTAAATCTTTTTACTTGCTCATCATCATTATTAAATCTCAAATATGATCTTCCGGAAGGACCATCTTCGATTGACGCGTTGGCAAAACCAATTTCAAAATCACTGCTATTTGAAGCATAATATTGTTTATAATTATAGTAATCTTTTAATTCACCGTGAAAATCTTTTTCATCATAATTTATAAGTATTCTATCTAATGTCCTTATATACTCTTTAGTTTTTATAACATTAACAACAAATATATCATTATCACAATTTAAATAATCAAGCACTTGCTTTGACAATTCTAAATTTGTTGATAAAAAATAACTCGATGTAGAACTTATACTTGATTCTTTCGATTTCTTTAAATCAGAATAATTATAAATTGATGAACCTATTGATTCAGTATTGCTTAAATTAATTTTAATCATATTATTTTCAAATACTACAGCCATTTTATTTCCTCACTTTCAACTAGCCATTAAGTCATAATCCAAATCTAAATTCATTTGTTCATATTTTGTTTTTTCATGCTTAATACATAATTCACTACTTGAATTAAACACCCCTGTTTTAATAATTTGCTTTAAAACTGCGAGCATAACGTCAACCACTATGCTATTACCTGCTTGCTTATATATTTGGGCTCTTGAAACAACAATTTTAAAATCATCACTATATCCCATCAAGCGCAATGCTTCGCGTTCAGTTAACATTCTTAATTTGTTTTCTCCACCTTTATCTGTAACATAATTATCAACACCTGCTCTATGTCTATTACCCATTGTCGATAAAACTGTTCGTGCAATATCTAAATCATACTTTATTGTAGTTTTAAATGTTTTTGTACCTGGAGATAGGACATATTTTCTAACCAAATCTGAAAGGATATATTTATCATCAATTCTTGATGGATCAAATGGTGATTCAATTATGTTAATATTACCATCATCATCATATCTAAAGTTTCCAAATTCACATCTTGACTCCAAAAATTGCTTCATACTATATTGCAATTTAACTGGTTTAGGATATTCAAATTCTTCTTTAATATTTATGTCGTTTCTAATTCCAATAACAAATACTCTTCTTCTATTTTGTGGAATACCATAATCAGCCGCATTTAGTATTTGTGGGTCAGTTATTGTATAGTTTAATGACTTAAATATCCCTTTAATTATATTCCAAGTATTTCCCTTATCATGAGTTGTTAAACCTCTAACATTTTCATAGATAAATACCTTAGGATTTACTTCTTTAATGATTCTTGCATATTCATAGAATAATGTACCACGTGCATCATCTAGTCCCCCTTTGAATCCTACGGAAGAAAATGATTGACATGGAGATCCGCCGACTAATAAATCAACTTGATTAGTGTAATCTGTTCCATCTAATAAGTTAATATCTAAATGAAAATCATCTACTGATATCTTATCACCATAGTTAGCTAAATAGCTTTGTTTAACGTAATTTTGCTTACGACTACCATTTGCATACAATTGATCAACATACTTTTTCTTATCTATTTTCGAAGGCATTGATTGAATTTTTTTAAATTCTTCCTCATGATTATATTTTACTTCGACATCCCCGTTATCACAAGCAAAAACAATCTCGTATGGTGTTCCATTTCTTTTTAATGCCTGTTCTATGGATCCTATACCACTAAACAGTGTAGCAAGTCTTATTTTAGAATCATTTATTTCAATACTTGTATCTTCTTCAAACACTCTTGTAGAAATTAAGTTTGGAATTATTTTTTCAAAGATATTAACTACAATACTATTTCCAGATTGGCGGTAACGCCATACATCTGGAACAGTATTTGGAAATTCGAAATGACTTGAAAATCCCATTAATCTTACACATTCATAGGGAGTCAATTTCCTTACAACGCCACTTTTTCCATTATATTCGCCAACATATGCCTTAGATAATATTTTTTCGTTAGTTTTGACTTTTTCAATTTCTTCGAAAACAAATTCACCATTCCAATTAAATTGCTGATTTGCTTTTTGACATTGCATAACATTAGAATTTATTTGAGCTCTATTTTTATATTTTGGATTTGTAACAAACTCAAATCCTTTTTTTCCTAAATAATACTTAGAGTCAACTTCTCTATCTAGAAAATCACGTACTGTTTTTTCAAGCTCTATCTCTTCAGGAAATTCGAAATCAATATGGTTAATATCACTTCTTATACCTATTACAAATAATCTAGGTCTATTTTGCGGAATTCCAAATCTATTTGCATTTAAAATAGGATCACTTCTAATATAAATATCATAGTTAAGCTCGCTAAAAGTATTTTTTACAGTTTCCCATGTTTTCCCACGATCATGGTTCAGCATTCCCTTAACATTTTCAAATATAAATGCTTTGGGTTGAGCTTCCTTAATAATCCTTGCGTATTCATAAAACAATGTTCCTCTTGTGTCAGCAAAGCCACCTCTTTTACCAATAATTGAGAATGATTGACATGGGGATCCACCAACAATTAAATCAACATTACCTTTATATATGCTGCCATTTAAAAATCTAACATCCTGGTAAAAATCATCGTCGTTAATTTCATAATTGTTTTTATAAGATAATTCCATATAATTTGGTTTTTTCAAGCTAGAATATAAAGTATCTATATAATGCTTCGTCTCTATTGGTGACATATCACATATTTTACTTTTTATTTTTACAATATCAACATCTAATTCACGTTCACCATTATCACATGCAAAAACAATTTTATGTTCTATGTTCAGCTTTTCAAAAGCTTGTTCTACGGCGCCAATACCACTGAATAAAGTTCCAAGCTTTATCATGTTCCACCCTCCATAAATTAGACGTATTATCCGATCTAACTACCTATATTATATCATTATTATATGTATTTGTCTGCAATTATACAAAAAAAAAACAGATATTATTAATTAAATATCTATTTTTATATTCTCATAAGGTAATCCGTTTAAATCTACTGTATAAGTTAGTGCGGAAATATTATCAGGAATTTTTCCTCCAACAAACGTATCATCTGTTATTTTGGGAAAACCGTCATCTATTAAATATTTCCTAATTTCATCAATTTTATATCCTTGTTCTCTAACATTAGAATTCATTGTATCTACTTTATTCATTATTTCTCTAATGTCATATTTTAGCTCTTTCAAATCATTTATTATTGAGTTAATTGATACACCATTCGTAGATTCTTCAAGTCTAACAAAATATAAATATAACGGGTTATTGTTTAATCTATTTAATTGATATTTACTATGTATTTCAATTAATGATTGATACCTCATAATAGTTGTTTTCACTTCAATGTTTGAATTTGGTGTTTCAATATCATGACTTCCTTGCGATGTCATACTTGGTTCTTGTCCATTTACTAATAGATGTTTTAAGATTATCAATTCACCCAAATAAGGATATACATTAGACTCTGTTGCCTTATTTCCTATTAATAATTTCCATTCATTAACCCATAGTTGTGGATTTTTTTTAATAATCTCTCTTTTTTGACCATGTTGCCCAGGGTGTAAAAAGTCAATACATAAATTTGAAAATATATCCACATCAAAAGCTTTATTTGTGACTAATTCCAGCATATAAAATTGCCTGCCATTATTTGATTTTTCTTTAACAAACAATTTAATGTTTTCAAAGCTATACTTGAAATCTCTATATTTCTGATCAATCTCAATTCCAACACCTTTATAATTTGAATCACTAACAACATATCCACGATATTCGTCAGGTAATGCTGTTAAAATATAAAATTTATCTCCTTCAATTAAATTAAATACACTTCTAATTTCATCTTTTAAAAACTCATTATCAATCATACAATTTCTCCAAACAATTTCTTCACATATTCCTCAATACCACCATTTACCAAGTATGGATCAATCACCTTTACTTTTGCATTATTTAACATAAGCACATTCCTAAAATTATCCCCATTCACTTTATGTTGGGATTTATAATTCATTATTTCTCTATATAATTCTACTCTATATCCTTGCCTACCAGAACGATCAACTAATTGTAGTATTGTATCAGTATTATTACAAGGATCTAATATTATTTTTCGCGCACTTTCTAAACTTTCATGATACATTGACAAGTGAATATACCACCAAATTCTTTTCAAGTATAATCTATTTGATTTTTTATAAAAAGCATCTTCGTTACACCCAATCCTTCTCTTCACAATATCTGGAATAACATATATTTGTAAATATCTCCAAATTGAATCATTAGAGGCATCATGCTCACGCAAATAAAACTGTGGCTTTGATAATATTTCATACAATTTTAATCCAAAATAACAATCAAATTTATACTTATCTAATATCTCTCCATTTCCTATTCTACATATATTAGTTAAACTAGAAAATGCTTTTTTTAATTCTTGCTGTAATTCTAGATATGAATCATTACATTCTCCTTCAGCATTTCCATTTATTATTATTCTTTGATACTCTTCATAGGCTTCATTTCTATTCAAACTATTCCATTCCATCTATCTCACCTACTTCATTAATTCATCTAATCCAATTAAGATTTTTTTATTTAGTAATATTGGATTATCAATTGTTGATTTATCTATATTGAAACTTTGAACAATATATTGCAAAAACAAACCAATTGTTCCTTCATTAAAAGATTCATTTACATATAAATCACTTTTTTCTCTCTCATTCAATCCAAGTATCACCTGCGTAAAAAATGATGATAGTACTTCTTTCCACATTGCATTGTTTTCAACAGTAATATCCTGACTGCCAATTTTATCAAAATCTACATGAGATGAGTTAATGTTCAAACATATTGTATTTTGACAAAAAGCATCATTCAAATCTTCATAATTTAAATCAACAAACCATAAAGGTTCATCCTTATTTGAAATAATTCTAATAGGAAATATTGAACCTGTTCCCTCTAGATTAATACAAGCAGTATATATAGGTCCAAGGATAGTTCCATCAATCGTTGCATAAACATTTGATTTTGTTCTTGCTTCTTTTACATATAAATTAATTGAAATAAACAATTTATCTGCTAATGAACCAGATGGAAAACCTATATTGTATGTTATGCTTATTTCGTTGTCATCACTTAATGATATTTCTCCGATAGGTTTTGTAATGTTATGTCTAGAGACTAATGAATATGCATTAAGTGATACTCCAATGATTGTATCATCTAGAGCAACTCTAGAATATGGGTCATCTTTACCAAATAAACTTCTTATATTCTCTATGTTAACACAACCTTGTATTTTTAAATTATCCTTAGCAAGATTAAAGCCATCATCTACTGGCGATAAATAATATTCTTCGTTTTCTAGATTTGGCTTTTCCAAATCTAATTGAATACTATTATCACCATCTAAATAGGAAGCACTAATGCTATTCTTAACGTTTAAATTTTCAACTAATTTTTCATCAAGTCTTATAAAACTTTCTAAAACATTATTCATTATTCAACACCACTCCTTTTTGATATAATTAATGAAATTGATGGGTCAACTACTAAATAATGAATTTTCCCTGTTACCTCTACAATATCTTCTCTTTTTAAAGACAACTTAAATCCATAATTATATCTATTTTTCAATGATAACCATTCAAATTTAATATTTGAAAAAGAATCGTTAAATGCGAAATAATGATTAATACTTTTTACTTCTTCCTTTGTAATAATCTCATCAATTTCTATAGACATGGTGTCAATTGGAAAACTATCGCCAATCCAGTTTTCAGCTGAAATTGGGTCGCCATCGGAAGCAATTTTAAATTCTACTGCAAATGTATTATCACCAGGTTTAATTTGAATTTTGAATTCTTTAATAAACCCAAAATTATTATCTACAATTATATTTCCAAATTCAAATTTGGTATTGTTTACTGATTTTTTCTTTGGAGGACCACTAACTGGTGGTTTAACACCTTTTGATGGCTTTTTACCAAAGCCTTTTTTAGGCAAAAACATTGCTGCAAGTTTTTGATTTAGTGCTGTTCCCAAATGAATTAATGGCTTCTCTTCTTTTTGTTTATTTTTCCTATAAAACTCATTTCTAATATTTCTTTGTATTTTTTCAACAATTCTTAATTTACTTGTATCAACCTTTTTTCCATCCGGAAATGTATATTCTAAATTATCTATCCAATCATTATGCTCAGCTCTTTCACTCGCCCTTAAATAATCTTCAATAGTTATTTTCAATTGCGTGCTATCACCGTTAATATCCGTATATACAACAGAAGCAGTATTATTTGAATTTGGTATAAACAAACATATTAAGTACTTTTCAGGGTCACTATTAATTATTCCATTAGACCACGCTTCGTTAATATCATATTTTAGTATCATTCCTGGAGTTCGACAAAACCCTATGATAACTTTTGAATCATTTTCATCAAAACGATTATTAATTTGTGTAAATGGTGATGGATTATTTCCATACTCATCCATTTTTAAGTCTTCTTTTGATAAATAACTATAATATAATTTACCAGCAAATGAACCATTATTAAATATTCCAATTAATTTAACATTAAATGAATGAATATTATCGTCATTTTCTTTGTTATCTATATACATGTTATACATTTTTTGATAAATGTTAAACACTGGATACATAGTTTGTGAATATTTTCTTTCTCCGTTAATGAACAAATTAATATGTGGTGATGCATTAAAATTGCAATATTTTGTGGGATACCATCTTTGACATGCTATTTCTAGATAATCCTCAATTGATTTGCACCAGTGTGGTATACTTGCATCATCGACAGTAGTTGGAATTGTCTCATTCAATAATTCTTTTTCATTTATAAATGGAATTATAATACATGTTCCTGTTTCTTCATTTTCATATGGCTTAATGTCAAAAATGTTCAAAAACTCAATAATTGTATTATGATCAGTTACTGGATATAATTCATTTCCAATTCTTTTTCCCCACCATGCAATACCTGTGTGATTATTCTTTTGTTGTTCATATAATAAACCTGAACTGTTTTTTTCATTTTCAATTATTCCGGTCATCAATCTTTCTTCATAATCACCTGAGTAATTCTTTATTCTTGTATAATATATAACAAGACCAACTCCAAGTCTAAAATACGTCGTTTTACCATACCCCCAGGAACCTCCAGCATCATCAATTTTATTTGATTTACCTACATTCCTTACTAAACTCAAAAATTTTCCTATATCATGGTCATGTGAATTCTTATATTCTATATAGCTAACATGCCCCTCTAACCCTGTTGTATTATAATCTCTAATTGAAATATATTTTCTATTATCATGTTTTGTGAACATTAGTTTCGTTCCAATTTGAGGGTAACACTCTATTAGCTTATTATAATCAAAATCTCCACAGTTAATCTCTTCTCTTACACTGTTAAAACCTTCTAAACGAGCATCTATCGAATTTTGTATTGCCTCTCTCACAAACATATCCAAAGTAGGAATCTCTGATGACATACCTTTTAAAATGCTTGAACCTAAATATGTCATTGCGCCATCTTTTAAATCATCAAAATCAAATCTCATATTAATCACCGCTTTCAATCAATATAGATACTCGCTTAACTGTATCTTTTGACGGCCTTCCAGGAATATAAATATATATACCAACAACATTAGCATCCATATTAATTCTTTCTCTTGAATCAGGAATACTAGATGGTTCGGCCTTTCCATTAATTATATAAAAAACTAATAATGGCTTTGCAAGCTTTGCTCTTTCTTCCAATTTTAATTTTTCGGTTTTAACTTTCGATAAATCAACATTTGGTAAATCACTGATTATATCATCTGGTCTTCTTAACACTTTAACATTAAAACACGTATCGCTTGGATTCGATTTAATTTTTGAACGTGTCGCCATATTAATTGAATATTCACCGCTTTTTCCGAATTTCCATGAGCCAGCTTCACACTTATCCAAACCGCTCACTGCAATATTCCATTTATCATATTTTCCTTGATTTTGTTTTATCCAGTCACAAAATGCGGCGATATTATTGAAAAACGAAGTTTCCGCGCAAAACTTAAATTGTTTTAAAAAGCCATTTTCTATTGTAGAAAATTCTATATCCTCGATTATTTTGTTGCTTCTCATGGTATATGATGTTTTAAATTCACCTAATGATGCTAAAAAGTTTTTTGTTATTGTTTCATTATTTCTTTGTATTGTTAAATCATCATCAAAGTATGTTGTTTGTGAACTAACACCAGAATAATCCATCTCAACTGGTACCATTGATTGTGATTTAGATTTTGACGTTAAAATCATTTTTGTAAACGAATTTGCAGTTTTAATATATGGACCGCAATCTGTAGGATTTAATCCTGCCTCATATTTTTGTAGATCTTTTCTTAAATCATATTCAATATTTGTTATTTCCTCAAACTTTTTCTTTGAAGCATTATCTAACCATATTCTTGGAACCAACTCATATCCTATTCGATATCCAAACCATCTACCCATTTGCATTAAGGTATCAACTTGACTAACCTTTCTACAAAAATATGTTGATGTTAATCCTTCAATAGTTAATCCTCTTGATAGTGTGTCTCCACCAACAACGATAAATCCTGTTGCAAAATCGATATTGTCATCCTTTTCAGGATATGACAATCTTGCATACTCATCGTCTTTCATCCATGAACTTGTTTTGCAGTTATCAATTACCAAATGCAATCCTCTTGTATAAATTAGTTTTTTCTTATCATCCATCTTAGTAAATCCCATATCTGATTGAAGTATTTCATCAATAAAGACTCTCAATCTTGAAAATTCCGGATAATTTGGATGAATCAATTCTGGATATTCAGGTAATATTTCACAAAACTGATTAGAATCAATTTTTTTTGTTTGTCTTTTATAAGATACTTCACACATATCAAGTAAATGTGACTTGTTTGAATTTATCCATTTTTTTATTGAATTAGCTAGATTTTCGTGAGACTGTGTTTTTCTATCACTATGAATTAACATACTTACTGGCTTAACAATTTTCTCAAATCTAAAAATAGCCAAAGAATTTATGAACCAACAAATCGCTTCTTGAAGTGATTTAGGTATTAAGTATGTTTCACCATCATTTATACTCTTTATTTCACCTAGCTCATCGTCAGTAATTTCATTAATAATGTTTAACCCATTTGATGAACTAAAATCATCATCATCCTCGTAGCCAAATATTTCCTGAGCTCCGATATATTTTTTTGATTTGGGAAGCATGTATATAAAATCTTTAGGATAAATTGATTGTAATTCATTTAAAAAATTTCCATACGGTGTTGCAGTATACCCAATATAATTCATTGCACCAAATTCATCATTATGATTATCTATAATATCTGTAATCAAAGCATTAATTTTTGAGCGTTCTTCTTTTGATATTTTACAGGTATTTAAACTTGCTTGATCTGCCTCATCATCAATCAACAAAATTTTGGCTTTTTGTAGTGCTGGTCTACCAGCGGATAATAACCAATCTTTAAGATCACTCAATCTTTTAGAGTTCTTTAAACAAACAAGTACTACTTTTTTTCCACTATTTATTAATCCCTCATACTTAGATGATTTTAAATCTTGATTGAAAGCCCAATTAACTACTCCTGCCTTAGCATATTCTATATCATCTCTAAGCCTGTTAGAATTTTGAACTCTTAAATTTTCGATAGTTCCAGTAAGCATAATAAATGTATTCCAGCCAAAATCGGCCGCCATAGAAATTAAGCTCTCTATACTTGTTGTCTTTCCTGATTGAACATAACCAACAACCATTCCTTTAATTGCTCCAGTAGTTGAATTTGTTGATTGTGATAAACTATTAATTATTTTTAAAGTTCCTTTTGATAAAGCATCCAATTCCTCCAAACTATATGTATTTTTTTTACTCAATTTATCATATAAATTATACCAAGCAGATCTAGGATCTACCGGAACTTCATAATGACCTTTCCCCGTTCCTCCTTTTGTAATAATAAATCCAGAATCATTGGGAATAATATTCTTTCTAAGTAGTTCAACAAATGTAACAAGATCGGACCACTCTTGTGGATCCGTATATCCCATATTTACAATATTAGGCAAAAACATTTTAGCTAAATCATAATTTTTTAACGCTTCATAGTTCTCATCATTTGCTTGATATAAAGAATTATTAATTCTTGTTTTTATATCATCGTATTTTATATCACTATACTTTCTTATTTTTTCTTTAGATAAAATGCCATTATCATCCATAATACTACCTCACTACCTTAATATAATTATAACATACAATTAAACAAAAACAGCATATTGAAAGGATAATTAGTTGATTTTTTTAAATTAGAAGTTAAATAGTTAAAAATATATGTTTTTAATTTTATACAAACAGCTATGTCCACGCCTCACGATATTTTTCGCACCAAAAAAAAGAGCATTCTCAGCTCTTACCTACTCTTTTATTTTCCAACAACTCCAACGTATTTTCATCTTTCTTTCCATCATAAAACTTATTAATTATACCAGTAAATATTTTAATACTAGGATCTATATAATTAAATAATGTCATACATGAATTTAATTTTAAATAATCTGGATATCCTAATATATTTTCTATACTATCATTTAATATATATAATTCATTAGATATATTAATTAAATTATTTCTTAAATAATCATTATTTAAATAAGCTTTAGCTTCTTCTATATCTTTTATTCCATAATAAACTCCTATTGTAATAACATTTTATAGTATTTTATTTAAAAAAATAAATAGTTGAATGTATAATTTAGAATATATTTTTTATAATAAAAAAACTAGTTTATAAAACTAGTATTTTCTTCTTAATTCACCATTTTTCATAGAACCCATTTCTTTACTTAGTTCTATTAATTTTCTTCTATCTAAACCAATAAAACTAAAATCAGGCATTTTATCATTAGGTACTTTTTCTTTCATTAATTTACAAAGATTTTC
>JAEEGL014314605.1_pt1 | contig 11722 bp, 4 predicted proteins | sample 9134231 | NCBI WGS metagenome assembly JAEEGL01 (sample SAMN16246548, study PRJNA631951) | gut metagenome | biome: gut microbiome; feature: rumen; material: fiber-attached | host: Bos | place: Iran: Karaj | collected 2018-10
AGACCCGGCATCACGGCACCCGCCTGGGCGATGCCGATGACGAGGGCGTCACGCCACGAGATTTTCTCCTTGGGGCGCGGTTTGGCGTAGTAGGAGAAGATGAGCAGTGCCGCCGTCAACAGCAGCATGCAGCCCACAATGAGCAGTCCGCTGCCAAAGATTTCCTCCACCGTGTCCTTGAAGAAGAATCCCACGATGCCGATGGGAATCATCGACACCAGGATGTTGATGAAGTAGCGTGTCTCGTCGTTCATCTTGAACTTGAACAGACCCTTCAAGATCCAGTCGATCTCGCTCCACAGCACGACAAAGGTGCTCAAGACCGTGGCCACATGGACCAGCACGGTGAACGTCAGGTTGTCGGCACCGTCGATACCGAACAGGTAGCTGCCAATCGCCAGATGGCCGCTGCTGCTCACGGGGAGGTACTCGGTAAGACCCTGGACAATGCCCAGAATCAACGCTTCAAGCCAACTCATGACGCTTATTCTTTATCCTCTTCCTGTTTGTTGTCTTTCTTGCGGTAAATGATGGCAAATGCCATGAGCACGAAGCCCAGGAACGCGATAATCGGGCCCGTGGTGACGCGGCTGCTCTCAAACAGGTCCTTGTTGAATGTGTCGCCCACGTTGGCGCTACCGGTCATCAGCCAGAAACCGATGATGATTAACAACAGGCAGATGCCCATCAGGATGAAATTGATTTTTGTGAGTGGGTAAGAGACTTTGCCCTTGGGCTGGTTCTCGACTTGTGTTTTCTTTTCTTGCGTTGCCATAATGTTTTTTAGTTTCTAGTCGCTAGTCACTAGTCGCTAGTTTTGATTGTTGATTGATGATTGCTGGCCATGGCTCAGATAAGTGCCTAACCCTGCAATTTGCCGCAAAATTACAACATCAGACCCCGTTTGTCAATAGTTTTCCTCTGATTTTTGCTTTTTATCATGCTTTTTAACATGTCAGTCCCGAAAAATAAAAACGAAGCCTGTCACCAAGACAGGCTCCGCAACAGTTTGGATAAATGATGAAAAATTACTAACTTCTTCTTTATGAATTATATGTTTTCATTCACAACGGTACAGTGTCTAAGGTTGCTTAATATATTGTCCTTTTTCTGTTTATACCTGACCGAAGGCTTCACAGTCTTCGGCCAGGTTAATCATCTTATAGTAGGTCGTCAATTCAATATCTTGAATGCGACGGGCTTCTTGCCATTGCGGTAAACCACGATGACATTCACGCCCTTGATGGCATTCAAGGAAACTTGGCCATCGTTACCAGCCACAGCGGTATTCATCACCTTGCCGTCGGTAGCAAGAATCTCTACCTTGGTGATGTCGTTGGCGGTACTGGTCACGATAGCGAGGTCACCCTTCATGTCCAGATTGACCTGACTTGCGTCGGTCAGTTCCTTGACGCTGGTGGGAACGGAGTTGTCGATCAGCATGAAGCGGCCGATGCTGGTTCCCTCGAGCTCAACCTCAAGGGTCTCGTCAAGGCTGTGGGTCTCACCGGTCAGTCGGTCCAACAGTTGGTATTGCGACATGTCGATGTTGCCCAGCGCATTGAACTGCAGGGTCACGGTAGCTGCATCGGGCAGGTAGATGCCCAGAGGAATCGTATGCTGCTCGCCCAGACCATGGATGTCGTAGCCTCGACCGTCAAACACTGCAAAGACAGCCAGCTTGGGAGCTGCATCTTCGTCGATAAGTGTTTCGGCGGTGGCATCGGCGCCATTGATCAGGACGGCACCAGCGGTGACGTTGTCACGGGTCACGCTCAGGCGCAGCTGTCCGAAGCTGCCGGCGCGGCTGGGAGCCATCATGCGTGCGGTGCGCGGCAGGGCGGCACCAAACATGCTCTCGTTGAAGGTAACGGTCACATTCCTTGCAGCGGTAGCAGTCTCCACAAAGAATGACTCCATGGGGTTGAACTGCGAGAACTCGTTGCCGCTATAGACCATAACGCCTTGGATGTCGATAGCCGAGCTGACGGTATTGCCGTCGAAGTACTTCAGGCCGGTGACATTGCTGTTGGCATTGAGGAACTCCTGAACCTTGATGTGGCTCATCAGCGGGTTACCCACCAGGAAGGTAGTCATATCGGCCTGGGTGTTGGGAGTGGTTACCGTGGGCATGGTGGCGTAAACCTTGCGGTTCACGTAACCGTTCTTGTTGAAGTTCATCGTCTCGGTGCCCTCATAGATGAATCGGTCGCCCTGGTTGCGTGTGATGTCCTCCCAACTGTTGACCTGCTCTTGCGAGAAGTCGTCAAAGTAGTAGTACTGGGTGTGGGTCTTGGGCAGACGCATCAGGTAGCGGCCGGTGTTGTCGGGATCCTCCGAGCCATCGGTGAGCAATGCATATCCCTCACCCAGCACGTAATTGTGGTTCAATGCGTTGAACGCATAGCTCCACTGTGTGGCTTCGATGATGGCATTGTCTTGATCCTCAAACGTGCTCTGGTTGAACAGGCTCTTGTTCCTGTACACCCTGTTCTTGTCGATGCGGTTCCACAGACGCTGGTAAACCTTGGGCTCGAAACGGCTGGCGGGGGTGTTTGCAGGAGTGATGGCAGTGAAGTAATCCACCTCCTCATTCTCGGGATTGACAAAGTCATTCTCAGGAACAAAGAAGTCACCGGTATAGGTGCTCTTGAGAGCAGCACTCAACAGGTAGTTCCTGTTGGCTTCAAATTCCAGGTCAACCCATGCCTGGGTGTAGTTCAAGCGGTGAACGTACTCAACGGCGGCACCAGGTTCGAAGTGGATGGCGGCACAGGGATACTCGTCACCCTCGACCATCGTCGTCGTGTTGAGTGACGGATACTTGGCAGCTGCCGTGGGGATGGTGACATTGGTGCACAGGTAGGGTGCGCCATTGGTCCAGTTGGCCCACTCGTTCCAGTCGGTGTTGATGGTGTTGTTGCGCCAGCGGCTGTAGGTGGGATATACACGGTAGTCGAACGACGAAACGAACTTGCCGTCGGCAGTGTAGAACATACCCGTGAACTGGCCGGCCTGGGTGGCGGTAATGTTATTGATTTCCACCGAGCCACCGTCTCCGGTCACCACTGGACGTGTGCCAGCGAACTGCTCGGGCATGCTCAGCAACAATGTGATGCCGGTATTGCCGCTGTAGGTACCCGTGAGGTCCATCGTCTGTCCCTCGCAGGCCTTGGTCGTGATGACACCGGTCACCATGTCGCCGCAGGACTCCTCATCCAAGCAATCGGGCACACCGTCGTTGTCGATGTCGTTGCGGATGAACAGGCCGTAAATCTTCATCTGATCCACAGCTTCCAGCACATTGGCCACCGTGATGCGGATTTCATCATACTTGTGCTTGGGTTGCATGAGCAGCACGTTCTTGTCACCATAACCGATGACATCGGCACCCAGCACCTTCCAGTCGTTCTTTACATCACCGGTTTCAATGCCCTTGTAATAGGTCTTCATGGTGAGCCATCCGCCCACGTCAACACCAGCGAGATAGGTCTTGTTGTCAACGACTACACCAATCTGGTGGCGATAGTCGAGCGTGCGGCCCAAATCGATGGCATAGGTCGTTCCACCAGCGTTAGCAGTGGAGAAGTGCTCCATGTAGGTCTCAAATTCGGGATCCTCATCCACAATGTAGGTAAGGTTAGCCGAAGTGCTAAGGGCGGTTATCACATTGATGTTTCCGGTAGCATCAGCATTGATGCGGGCACCATGCTCTTCATTATTGAGCTGCTCCACGCCGCAACCAAATGCCTTGGCACAAGGTGATGACTCTGGGCTCCAGTCAATGAAGATGTCATAGATGTTGATGCATGTGAGATCCAGGTTCAAGAGACCCGATTTCCACAGGGCAAAACGGTCAAACTTGGTGCCAGCAGGCACGGTAACCGCAAATTTCACACGCTGTGTGTTGGCACCACTGATCAGGTCAAGTTTCAGAACATTGCTCTCATTGACGATGCGCTGATAGGTCTTCACGTCAACGTCATAGGTGCGGATGTTGAAGAACTGCAACAGGTCGGCACCAAGGCCGCTGCTGACAAATTCCACATCAAAGCCGATGCGCACGTCATGCGTTTGAGTTCCGTCACACAGGAAGCTGCCGTCCTTGGTCTTCACACCCACAATCATCAAGTCGTTGGCAATACTCAAGCCTGATGTATATTGTGCGGCTGTTGAGCGGTAATCATCCAGGATGAACTCAGGGTGATCAAAGTCGGTGATACTGAGCAGCGCACCGGTTGCACCCTCACCCACGGGAATGCGGTCCATGAGCTCAAAGTCATCTTCGGTCATTATCTCATCGCAATTCTCGACTTCAAAGTTATCATTACCCTTATGGATAACGATGTCCACATAGCAGTTACCGTTAGCGTCAACGCCCTCGGCACCCGGAATACCCTTGCCGCACAGCGAGGTGGCACGGAAGACATAATCGCCATCCACTTGATCCAGTCCGGTCACGAGACCACTCGGGCTGATTTGCACATTGGGATTGCCGTTATTGTCAACAACACTCCACTCGATGGTCAAGTCATCGTTGGCATAGAGCTGCATGGAGGTCTGTGTGGAGCAGATGTCGGTCTCGGCCGACGTGCGGATGTTACAGTGGTGATCCACGCTGGCTTTGGGACGGACGAAAGCGTTCCTGATACCCGGGCCAGGACCCAAGTCGGCATTAAGAATCGTGTAGTAGTCGATCTTGTAAGAGGAGAAAGGCACCTTAGCGATAACCGAACTGGTTTTGTCGGCAGCCGTCACCAGGTTCACGTTGAGGACACTGGCATCGATCACCTCGGTCTGAACCTCAACCCCGTTACGGTCATACAAGCGGAACTTGGCCCACATGCCAGCACTCAAAGCAAGAGCATTACCCGAAACATCGGTGAAACCGACTTCACAACCGGGCTCAAAGGTCTCGCCAGAGTAAGGCGCACCATCTTTCTCATAGGCTTGTGTCTTGATCTCAACGGTTCCACGGTAGCCAATAGCGGCAACACTCACCACAAACTCATAGGACGTTGGATCGTCATCAATGAGCTTATTGGCATCGGTCTTGAAGGGAATCAGCACGGGAACAATCCATTTATTGGCCTCGACATTATACTTGACGCCGTTGTAACCGATGTGGCCATTGGTGGTCGTGATAATGTGCTTGTTGTCCTTGCCGACAAAGGCATACTTCACTCTGAAGGTTTTGCCCACATCGGCGACAACACCATGCTGAATCAGGCAGATCTCGTCAAAATCCCCCTTGGTAGTAGTCGCTTCAAGATACATGCACACGTCTTCCGAGCCAGGAATCTTGATGACATTGAGCGCCAGCACGCCTCCTTCTTGGGCCACTTCAATCGCCTTGGTATCCACCAGTTCACCATCTTTGTAGAACATGATGGACAAGCAGTTGAGCGCATTGAGTGAGACAACCGACAAGTCGGAAGCGACAACGCAGAAACCGGCTGTTGTGCCAGCGGCATAATAGCGGCTGATGTCACGCACACTCACAAGTCCGGGCGAGGCCAACAATTCGGCCTGCACGATTGCGGGGAATGTGGCCACATTGTCCAGATCCTCGTCGAGCATATTGTTGGCGTTAACGTTCCAAGAGCCAACATCAACCGTGGAGAAGATGCGGTTAATCATGCAGTCCCGGCCCACCAGCGCATGGCGATAGGGCAGATAGTTGGCACCATTGGGGTCAGTATCCTGCCAGGTGGGCTTCTGTGCCCAAACCATCAACGGCAAGAGTGCCGTCAACAGCAACATTAAGGATTTCAAATTCAGTTTCATATCGTTGTTGTATTGTTTAGGTTAATCAAGTATTATTGGATAAACACTTTCTTGCCGTTGACAATGTAGATGCCACGCGTGGGATTCACCACACGGCGGCCCATCATGTCATAGATGACAGTCTCCTGGGGTTCACTCTCAATCACAACCTCCTCGATTGCGGTAACGGTCTCGGGGACATTCTGCATGCGGGTGAACAGGAAGCGTCCGGGTGCTGTGGCAGGATTCTCCACAAAGGTGTAGGCCTTGTTGGCAATCAGGTGCCAATCGTTGGGATGGTACATGCCCACGTTGCTCGTGTTGTTATCGTAGGTGTTGCCACTCAGGACATAGTAGTAGCCCCAACTGTAGTTGGTGGTAGTGGAATCGTTGGCACCGAAGACGCAGGGCTCCTGGTACACGCGTGAGCCCAACTGGTGAATGGGATAGCTCTCGCTCTCAACGATACCCTTGAACGGGGAACCGGCAAATAACGCCCTATTGCTCATGGCCTCGGTAATGGCAAATGTGCAGGTTTCCATCTGGGGCTCGCCGACGATGATGACACCGTTACCTGCGGGCACGTCAGTCACCTTGTTGAGGATGATGCCATTCTGCTGGCTCTCATTGTCCCACTCGCCGGTATAGGTCTCGGCATCGCCCGTGATCATGACGTCAAAGGGGTAGAATGCCGTGGCCCATGACTTCTCGCCGATGGTGTGCATGGCCACATCGATTTTTGTTGCCTCGCGCAGATACCATGCTCCATTACTGTTAATTGTCGGCGGTGTGGTCACGATCTTGAGACCTGCACTGATGCTATTGTCGTTGGTGGCATTTTCGGCCACAAGGTACCCGACAGCCAGGTCTTGGGTCGTGCTGTAGCGGTTATAGACCGCGATGCGATACTGACCATTGAAGGGGGTATTGGCGGCCTGGCCATCGGTGATGGGCTCAAACCAGAATCCGGCAGCCTGTCCTTTCTCGCCCTTGATGTTGCGCACCACGGGCAGGTAAGTCTCGCCATTGCGTGTAGCCTGGACTTCGCCGATGTACTTGTTGGTGTTGGCGTTGCGGATGCGATAGATGTTGTGGGTGTGCTTGCCCACGATAACACCCGTTGCCTGGTCGTCGCCATTGGCGTCTGACTTCTTCACGGCCAGTTCAATCTCCCACAGTGCCGAGGCGTGGGTCATGTCGCGGTTCAGACAGTAGAAGTCCACACGGTTGCCGGCAGCGTCGTGCATGGTGGAATCCACACGGTGGTCGATGTCCTCGAGCCAGCCGCCCTGATTGTTGTTGATGGTGGCGGTAGCACCCATGGCATGGCTCACGCTGTAGTTCTCGATGCGGAAGAAGCGTCCCAGTTCGATATCCTCCTCGGTAGCGTTGAGGATGTTCTCGTCAAGGGGAGTGTAGGGCACCAGCATCCAGTCATTGACTGCAGTGAGTCCATCGTCCCACGTGGCGGCCTCTCTCGTGGCATCGGCATAAATGGTGTGCTGTTGAGCACCGCCGATGATGTAGTAGTCGTCGGCCGCATCGTGGGCAGGCATCAGGGTCAGGTCATTAGTGCCCTTAATGCGCAGGGCATCCATGTCCTCATGCATGTAGCTGCTGATGTTGACCGTTGAGCTCTCGCCGTCGTTCACGATGGCCCATATACAGTTAGACGTAACAGCATTGCTCAATTGCAGGTTGTTGTCGCCGTCAAATTGAGACAAGTAGTTGCCGGTGCTCCTGCTCTGGATGAGATAGAGACCGTTTTTCTGGGCATTGGCGAGCACTTCGTCATAGGGGATGAAGATGAACTTTCCAGCCCTGGAGGGGATGGCACCCGATTCCCTGCCGACACGTGCATAATCGCTTGTGCCATAGCGGTCTAATAACCAGTAGTTATTGTAGTTGACTACACCAAGGATTGTGGTCGTTGAGGTGTAAACCATGTAACCGTCACCCGAGGTGTGGGATTGGATCAGCCACGTGCTACCAGTGGTGCTATAATTGCTGTTGTAGGTGCCGCTATTGAGCAGGTACTGGCCGTTCAATTGCTTGGGGGCGATTTTGTAGCCGTTACCGTCGGCCACAAAGTACCACAGGTGATTATCGGTCAATTGCGTGCACTGGTCAACGATGACGTTCTCACCGGCACCGGTATAGCGCATGTAGAAGCCTTTCTCCAGGTCCATGATCAGGTAATAGGTGGGATTGGCGTCGGTTGAGGTTTGGGGCAATGCCCTCTGATAGGCCAGGGCTTCGCTCACTCCCATCAATACTAAGAAAGAAAAGGCGAGTAATCGGCTAATCATTGTTATGTTCTTTTTCATCGTTCTTTCCTCCTTATTTTATTTGATTAATTGCTTGGTAACACTGCTGCTACCGTCGCTATAGATGATTTTTACGATATTGATGCCGTCAAACGGCTTGCTCGAGCTTTGTCCCGAGAGGTTGAAATAAACCTTAGCCACGGGAGTGCGGTCAACATTCACGGTCTTCACGCTGGTGCTCGGGTCGTAGTTGCTGCTGGGAGCATCCACGGGATAGAACTCATAGGCGATATCCCAGTCCTTGCTCTCGATGCCAAAGTACGGGTCGGGCGTGGTGTTGTTGATGCGTCCGGGTGCCCATTGCGGGCTCTTAACGGTGCTGGCGACAGTCTTGATCAGACCTACCACCTCATCGTGCATGTTGCCGATGACAAATGGACGGCCCGCATTATTGTTGCCGGCCTCGCCCACGATGACGTTGATGTCCTGTTCAGGATACAAGTCAAACTTCACTTCCACGCTGCCCTTGAGAGCCCACAGGTTGATGACGTTGGCAATGCTGCCGTCGGTCTCATCATAGATGGTGTCGCGGGGATGGGTAGTAAAGTAATACTTGCCGGTGCTGGCATCTTGCTCCAGCATAGCCCAGTTGAGCGTTACCATCTCGTTGGGCTTGCCAAGCATGGCCCACCAGGGCTCTGCGTTGCGCAGGTTGTCGTTGTAGATGCGGCCCTGATCGTGGATGTCAAAGAACGCCACGTTAAAGACGTTCAGTTCCAGGTCCTCTTCACTGGCGCTGCCTATAATCGTGGCTTGCGGGTTATCCAGGTCGATGTCAAAGCTGTGCGTCACATTGAGTGTGCCGCTCACGCCCGTCAGTATCTTGCCCTCGTAGTTCTGACCGTTCACGTTCTCATTGAAATGCAGGGCTACCCAGTTGTTCTGCTTGAAGAAGCGGGAATACTGATAGATGTTGTAGTCGTAGCCTCTGTTTTTCAGTCCCGTGAAGAAGGCATCGTTCTCGTCCTGATACCACTTGTGGTCTGACTTGTAGTTGTCGCGGGCAACGAGGATGTTACCCTTGGGGATGTAGTAAACGCCAATGAGCGTATCATCCAGTTCAACTCTCTCACCCATCCTGGAATCGGGCAGGTAGATCTCATCGGCAGCAAGTGCCCTGAGGGTCGTTTGCGTGGCCACGCCAGGCATGGTAGCAATACCCGTGATGTTGACGGCGGTCACGGTATTGTTGATGTTGACGGCGAGCGTGGCAGTTTGGATGCCAGCAGCGGTAGGATTATAGGTAACCGTTACAGTCTGGCTGCCTCCCACGGGAACCTGGCCCGCGGTGGTGGCGGTAAAGCTATTGTCACCGCTCAGCGTCTGTGTCGGTGTGAAGGCTGTGTTGCCCGTGTTGGTGATGGTCACAGTGGCGGTGACAGGAGTACCCACCTCGGTGTTCATTGTCAATGTGGTCGGCGATACCGTACCGGTAATGACCTCGATTTTGGTGTAAGTGGCCTCGGCCACTTCGCTGTCTTCCATACCGTTCATGACGGCGATGGCCTTGACGGTTGTCGTCTCGCTCACGGTGAACGGTGCAGTGTACTGGGTGCTATTGGCAGTGGGCGTCGTGCCATCGGTGGTGTAATAGATGGTGGCGCCAGTGGTAGCACATGAGATAGACACCGTCTGTGGCTGCTCAAAGTTACCGCTCACGGGAGAAAGCACCGGGGTTTCCACCTGCGGCAGTCTCTTGGTAACGGTAAACGTCTTGGCGGCGGCATTAATCGTAATCGTGTAATTGCCAGGCTCGTTGAACTTGATGGGGTAATACTGATTGTTATAGCCTGAACCGTACATGACGAGATTATTGCTGTTGTCGGTGCCGTAAACCCAGTCGCTGCCGGACTTGGCGCCGAAGAACAGGCGGTCATCATTCCAGTTGTAATTCACGCCCGTGGTCCTGGCAAACATGATGCAGGCACCGGAATTCTCGATGGTGATGGTCTTGCTGTATTCACCGTTGGCGTAGTCCATCAGGATGCCGTTGGTAAAGCCCCAATTGTTACCGTCCAGGTAATCGCCCACGATGTAGATGTTGGGCTGGTAGGTGACAGCGACAGCGCAAACGGTATCTGTTCCGCTGGCATCTTTATCGGTAGCGGCCTCGATAGTGGTTGTGGCAGTCAGATCACGACCCGTATAGCTCACGGTTGCTGTGCCGTTCACATTGCCATTGTTGTCCCTGTCGAAGCCCCAAGACTGAACACCGGAACCGGATAAGTTTAACGTGAAATCATTATTGACAGGGTTCTGGCCCACTCCAACGTTGTCAATCAGATTAGTACCCATGATGGTGAAGGAGTTGCCCGAGCCACTGTCATTAATGGTCAACGCACTAGTGGATGTCTCAAGACCTGGAGTGCCCCAAACGATCTCAATCCGGTCCATGAATAATTCATAGGAATCAGCTGACCCTGATAGCGTTCTGAGGGCAATATACCTATAGGCATCGCCACTTGCTGTTACCACTTGAGTTTCACCACCAGAGTAAGAAGCAGTACCTATTAGCGTTCCCTTTGTGGAGTTGTCATAAACGTCTCCTGCACTGTAAGCCGTATTCTTACCATACACCTCTACTTTCCGATTAGTAGAAGTTGCTGTGTTGAATACGATAGTGACGGACTTGACAACTCCACCTGAGGTGGTGGTACAAATGTCAGTACTACTACCCGTGCGAAACCTTATTGCATCTCTTGTGAGATGTTTGCCTGTTTTACCGGCATAAACGGCAACACCAGATTTCGTTACAGCACTAAAATTCGTTGGTGTGGTGGAGGTCGCCGGCAGGTCACTCGAAGTGATGACATCGGTCACATCGGCCCAGGCTGGCGGTATCGCCACAGCCAGGGTCAGTAAGACAATTAGGAGTTTAATGTTTAAGTACTTCATAGATAAATGTTTTTTAAATAGTTGATATTGAGTTATATTAGGTTGTATGCTATAGGGATATGACAAAAAAACGTGGACCTTGATTATTCAGTCTACGTTCCGGAAGTGATCGCTTTGAATGGCAATCAGGGGATGCTATGAATAATCAGGGTCCACGACATAAGCACGTGGATTAAACTATTTCACTCTTGATTGCTTCAAAAAATTTTGCCGATTTCCCGAAACAAGAATAAAAATGAGACGGAGTTTTTAAGGATGCCTTACGTTTCTTTTCTTATACTATATATACATTTTGGTTAATAACTATTATTTCATTTGTTGGTCTTATCTATCTTTTTTTTTGAGTAGACATTCCATTTTTTTGTCACACTAGCTTTCGAGAAGAGGCTTGTGAGAGCGTTAATCCAAATGGGAAAGGCCTACCATTTTCGGTGATGGGGGAGGGGAAAAAACGTGGACCTAAGTACTCACTCTGTGTTTCGGAGGTATCGGCAAAAACCTAGCAATCACAGTTGTGGAGTAACAGTCCACGTGTTGGGTAAAAGACATCTTGATTGCTGGTAAAAATTAGCCGATTTTTCCGAAACAAGATATGTCTTACCCTGAAAAACGTTGAATAAAAAACAACGTTTAAAAATGGTAGAACAAGTAGATTTAGAGTTTCAAAAACTGTTGTTGTCTCGCAAACGGCATCTGACAGAAGAAAAGAAACGCCAAATTGTGACGGATTATCT
>JAEEGL014888688.1_pt1 | contig 11722 bp, 10 predicted proteins | sample 9134231 | NCBI WGS metagenome assembly JAEEGL01 (sample SAMN16246548, study PRJNA631951) | gut metagenome | biome: gut microbiome; feature: rumen; material: fiber-attached | host: Bos | place: Iran: Karaj | collected 2018-10
ACTTATTGTTTCTTGTTTTGATCCGGACTTTTCAGACATTCAAAGAGGCAAAGGACGCCGTTATAATGTCGGTCGAACTCCGCCATACAGTAAAAGACCTGCAGCAACTGATATACGACTACAATTTCCTGCGGGAGAAAGAAATCCGTACTCTCCCACAGCTTGACAGATATATAGAAGGCACAAAGACACAAATACAGGAACTCGAACGCGAACGCGGTCTGATCCGCAACAAGATTCGCCGGGAGAAGGATCCCGCCGTTCTTGCGGATAACAGAGCGCAGCGTTCTGAAATCACAAACAAGCATATCGAACCGTTGCGGAAGAATCTGAAACGGGCGCAGAAGATCAAAGATAAATCTCCTCATCTGTATGAACTCTTAAAAGACGAATTACAGAGAGAAGCGCCGTTTGTAAAGATCACCCGTGACGGTCGGGTTGTAATGAAAGATGCTCCCGAATGGGGAGCAAGATAGAAAGAGAGGTTTAAATTATTATATGAAAACTACCAAACCCAAAGCGCCGGTCGTGATACCGGTTGAAAATATCGTTCCCTTTGACGGTCACCCGTACAAGGTGCTGGACGACGACAGTATGAACGAGCTTACCGAGAGCGTACAGGAAAACGGTATACTTGAACCGCTGACGGTTCGACCGCTCGAAGACACGGAAAATTACGAGATCATATCGGGACACCGCCGCTATCATGCGGCAAAGAAGGCAGGGCTCACCGAGGTCCCTGCCTTTATTCGTCCCGTCAGCCGAGACGATGCTGCGATCATGCTCGTGGACAGCAATTTGCACCGCGAGAAGATACTGCCGTCGGAAAAGGCGTTTGCGTACAAGCTGAAAGCGGAGGCACTCAATCATCAGGGAAAACGTACGGATCTCACTTCGGACCAACCTGGACCGAAGTTGACTGCCGAACTCATATCCGACGTTGACAGCGCGTCTCAGGTCAAGCGATATATTCGCCTGACGAATCTTGTTCCTGAATTGTTGACTATGATGGACGAAAGTAAGATCGCCTTTTCTGTCGGCGTGGAACTCTCGTTCCTCGACGATCAGCTTCAGTACGACGTTCTGAACGCCTGCGTGGAGAACGAAAACACGCCGTCTTACGCACAGGCGGTTCGTATGCACAAAGCGTATAACGCCGGCGAACTCGACAGCGACGGGATCGACGCCATTATGTCGGAAGAGAAAGCCAATCAGAGGGAGACGGTGAAAATACCGCTTTCTTTGGTGAGAAAGTATATCCCAAGAGCGACGGATAAGCAGGCAGAACGGTTTATCGAAAAGGCGTTTGAGTATTACGGCGAGCACTTGAAGCGTGTCAAAGAACGCGAGAGATGGGAGGCAAGGTGAGCGAATGTTAAAACCGAAACTCGAATATGAGAACGGCGAGCCCGTCCTGAAATGCGAGTATAAAGGGGCGTCGATAACGCTTGTCTTCGCAAAAGAGGAACCTGCTGTTGATACCAAAAGCGCTGTGCTCGATATCCTGACCGCAAAATATTTTCCGGAAAACAACAGAGGTGCGGCGCGGCACATTCGACAGACGAAGGAGTGTTGACGTATGATAATTCAAACGGAACAGGAGGGCAATAAAATGGAACTGAAAAGAGCTGCAGCACTGTATCGCGTATCTACCAAAAAGCAGGTCGACGTCGTTAAAGACGATATCCCGATGCAGAGGATAGCGTGCAGAAAGTTTGCGGAGGATCACGGATGGACGATCGTGATCGAAAAGGAAGAAAAAGGGATATCGGGTTTCAAAGTATCCGCTTCGGACAGAGACGCGATTCAGGAGCTTAGGGAATCGGCGAAGAACGGTGAGTTTGACGTTCTGCTCGTCTTTATGTTTGACCGCCTCGGGAGAATCGAGAATGAGACTCCGTTTATCCTCGAATGGTTCACGAATCAGGGAATTGAAGTCTGGAGCGTGAACGAAGGTCAGCAGAAGATGACATCCCACTCCGACAAACTCATAAACTATATCCGGTTCTGGGAGGCTTCGGAGGAATCACAGAAGACGTCAAAAAGAGTCAGGACGCGTCTTGAACAGATGACGACCGACGGACTGTACACCGGAGGAGTCGTTCCGTTCGGATATATGCTTGTCGACAGAGGGCGGCTTAACAAAAAAGGGAAGCCGGTAAGAGATCTCGAGATCAATCCGGGCGAAGCGGAAATGGTCAGGGAACTGTTCAGCAAGACGTTAAACGAAGGATACGGATCACATCAACTCGCAACGTATCTAAACAAAAAAGGTTTCAAAACGAGGCGAGGCGAAAAGTTCAGATCGGGCGGGGTGCTGAGGATTCTTAAAAACGAGATGTGCAGGGGGTATATCGTTCGTGGGAACGTTAAATCCGACCGTATCAGTGATCTTCAGATCGTCTCTGACGATGTTTTCTTTCGGGTGCAGGATATCCTGAAACAGAGAAGCGGGTTATATGAGGAGAAACGCGCCGTTTCGAGAAACAACCGGGGACAGGAACTCGTGAGCGGAAATCTCTTCTGCGCTCACTGCGGGGGACGTATCGTAGGATCGCGTCATATCGACAAACACACAAAAGTTGACGGCACCGTTACAAAAAGAGAATACGGGATCTATACCTGCTATCACAGAAGCAAAAAGCTGAACGCCTGCGACGGCGCGACGACTTACGTCGCCAAAAAGGTGGACGAAATCGTTATTGAAATGCTCCGGTATATCTTTTCAAATATCTCCGGCTGTCCCGAGGAGGACAAGATCAAAGAAGCGTACAAAAAGAGCATCGAACTGAACCGGCGCGAACAGAGGGAACTGAAAAACTGTCTCGGAAAAGACGAAAAGAAACTGAAAGCGCTTACGGACGAGATAGGGAACAGTCTTCTCGGAAACAGCGCTTATTCCTCCGACGATCTCTCTGCGGCGATAACCGCACTGAAGGAACAGATCGCGGCAGAAGAAGAGAAACTTGAACAACTTGCCGCAGAGGCGACAGATACAAAGCTGGTTTCAGAGAGCATTATTCCCGCTTACCGTCAATTCAGAACGTGGTCGTCGGAGTTTGATGAAGCGTCGTTTGAAGAAAAGAAGATGATCGTGAGTCAGATATTCAACCGGATCGAACTCGGAAGGGGATACAAGATCCGTTTCGAGATCAACACGACCTACAGACAGTTCTGCGAGGACTGGCTCGGGGAAGCGAGAGAGTAATATGAAAGCCCCCGACATTCAGAAATCGAATGTCGGGGGAAAAGAAAAATAAGATGAGAAAAACCCCGTTGAGAAATGCAAATGCTATTCTCAACGGGATTTTTATTCGGTCAGCAAAACATTTCACTTTATAAGTTCTTTGAGTTTTGCCGGTTCTTCAGGCTGGTAAGCGTTCCAGTTTGAAGCCGCGCCGCCTGCAGAAATTGCTGAGCTGTAAAGGATATTTGCAAAGAACGAAAGCAGTGCGTCAAACATTTCTGATCCTCCTTCCTATTAACGGTATAATCATTAAAACGGTTATCATCATTAGAGTATACGTGATGACATCGCCCAAATGAATTTCAAATAATGAAAGTATACACGTGAGTGTACCTGCAAAAGCGTATTCGACTATTCCGACTTTTCTGAATTTTTGCTTTTTTTCGTCTGATATTTTTTTGTGAACGTTTTCAACCGGTCCCCACACAGCGATGACTGCAGAACCGACTATTGTAGTAATTAAACTGATGATTGGAGAAAGTGGGCAGTATTTGGACAGTAACATTATTACAGAGTAAGTTGCTACAGTACAAATAAAGCATCTGAAATATGAGTTGGCGTGAAATCCTCCGACTATCCGGCGGATGCCGATAAACAGGACCATAAATATGAATGTTTCCACAAGCCTATTCATTAGTAATCCGAGAATCAGTATAACCGCTGATGTGATAATAAAAGAAAGGAATAATTCTGTCCCGTAAACGTAAACTTCAACGAGTTCGTCCTTGATTATTTTTCTGTTTAATAACGACAAACTGATTCTTTTTGATATTTCGTGGATCATAGTTTACTACCTTCTTTCCTTTCCGCAACTATAAGATAACACATTTATAAGGGTCACTTTATTTTTTGGGAAATAATGCTTAAATCAGGTATAAAGAACAATGTTTGGGAAATTCGGTAAAATAAAGGGAAATACGGCAGTATAAATGCCGTATTTCCCAGAATCAAGTAAAATATCCCTGATAAAGATATAATTTTAGTTTTACAGTATAATTGTGGTATGTAAAATAGCGAAAGGAGGTGATTCGAGTGAAATCGGAAAATAATAAAAACATGGAAGATGTTTTGATTGCACTTGAAGAAAACCGAAAAAAGAGTTTAAGAGAGAGCGACAAAACTGATTTGGGAAGCGAAAAGCCGTCAGAAAATATAAACAGTTGGTATTCATCAATTCAACAAATAATAAAGAAGAAGCCGCCTGATAAACAGGTTGAAACTGTGATAATTAAAACCAATATAGAAAACGAAGTTTTAGGTATCGAATATATATACGGTGCCAATAATACACGTATCATAACATTTCAAATTCTGCCGGACGGATGATACAAAAGAGAAAGGGCGCAATCGCGCCCTATTTCTTTGGTATCATTACTTGCACGCAAAACAATAAATTGCCTAAAGATGATGTTTCTTCGTAGTAATCAACGATCCCTTTGTATTTTTCAACTTCCTGTTTTACTATCTTTGTTCCGAGACCGTGGCGTAATCTGTCCTTTTTCGTGCTTGAAAGTGTCTTGTTGTCTGAAAGCACTGATTTGGGAATTGAGTTTTTACATATTATCGAGCGGTTGTTTTTCTGTGTGAAGAATATTATCTCAAGTTCTTTTTGATCAGTGTTCTCAAGAGCTTCGAGCGCGTTGTCGATGACGTTGCCGAGGATCGAGACGAGGTCCGGCTCCTCGATATCGGAGATATCTCCGAGCGAACCGGATATAAGAAGATCTATATCTTCTTTCCCTGATAATTTGGAGTTGAGTACGTAGTCGATTACTTTATTATCTGAACGAATAACAGAATCCGGCGCCTTTTCAACAGATGGAAGAAGCGATTCTACGTAATGAAGGCAGCCGGACGGGTCATCATTTGAAAGGTAATCACGAACGTGTTCGAGATGCTGTTTCATATCGTGTCGTGTTCTTCTTGCCTCCTCCCATACCTTTGACGCTTGCTCATAAGTATTGCGTTCGTATCTCATCATACTTTCTACAGACTCAAGGTCGTATTTTTCTTTTTGCAGGCGAAGCGTCTGCCCTACAAGAGCATAAAAAACGACGTTGCCCAGAATGAATGCTACAGCGGCGATGAATATGGCTATTTGTGAGGACAAATCGTTCGCTTTTACTGAAATGACCATCGCGGCTGCGACGCCGATGACCGAAACAAGGGGGTAAGAAGCGGTGGCGATACCGTTCCTTATGTCCGGATCGCGCTTGTCCTTGAACAGAGCAATCATAATCTTACAAGCTGAGAACAGCGAGAGTTTATGAAGGAGTAAAACGAAGTAACGTAAGACGTTGTCTTCTCCCTGCATTATTGCGCCGAAATCTTTAATTATGATTGATGCAATAGAAAACAACACTGTGCTGAGAAGAACAAGTGCAACCTCGAAAAACACTGACGAAATAAGCGCGCGGGCTTTTTTATCCCAAGCAACAATAAGACTGTAAGCAACGTAAAGTGCAAGAAAAATTGCAGTTGAAAGAATATTGAATCCCGAGAGGAAGTGATCGCTGAAAACAGTATATGCGAAGATAACGACGATGGCGGGTATCCAGATTTTATTCTTTCTCGGATCAAAACTCTTTCCGGTGAATTTTGTGATAAACCAAACAACGAGAATGCTGTCACAAAGCGACGCACCATATTCAAATATATAATTCAGCATTTAGAGGACCTCCTTAAAACCGTTTTCTTGAAAATTCAAGATATGCCGATTTGAAAGATTCTGCTTTTCTTCGGCTTACGGAAAGAGTATCCCCGCCTACCATCTCAACGTCGCATCCTTTGATAGAAACGATGTGATTCATATTTACAATAAAGGATTGTTGTATTCTGAAGAAATCGGCTCTTGAAAGGATCTTTTCCGCCTCGCTGAGTGTACCGCGGCATTTGTAATCCGTTCCCGATAGAGTTTTGACGTAATAATAGTTTCCTTCGCTTACCACGTATGTTATTTCGGAAAACATAACAGCTTGTTTCCCGCTTACTGTATCAAATATGGCAGATTCAATGTCGCTGGTACATTTTTTTATTGCTTTAATAAAGGCGTCCGGTAATTCTTTTTCGAGTCGGCTTTTTCGAAGAAATCGAAACGGACTGTACTCGAGCGAAGTGTATACAAAATCATCATATGAGGACACAAATATAATTTTTGTGTCCGGGTAGCTTTGGCAGATCTGTTCAGCGGCCTGAAATCCGTTCAATTCAGGCATATCGATATCAAGAAACAAAATACTGACCGGATAGTGTTCCATAAAGGATAACAATTCTTTACATGATCCGAACGCTTTTAGGATCTCCACCTCGCAGTCGTCGGGAACCGATTTGGCGCAAATACGTCGCAAATGGTTAGCAAGATCTCCTGCAAATTTAATATTGTCGTCGCAGACTGCAATTGAAATCATTTCACCCTCCATTACGCTGTCATATATATAAAAGGTAACGAGTGCAAGAGGGGCTGCCTTGATCTCCTCTTTCGCTGATTATTATATCACAAATATTATTTCGAATCAAAAGCAGGGAAATTTGGTTAAAAACAGGGATATTTGGCAAGGGAAGTTACCTTTTTTACCAGATTTAAGCATCATTTCCCAAAAATCGGTAGTTTGATAGTTTTCGAATATACTTGTAATGCGGTTGCAGTTTCAGTGCATTGGTGTTCCATTTATATTTTTATCCGTTATTTGCGGAGAAAGGACAAAAAATGAAAAATAACTTTATCAAACTACTCGCTATTGTTTTATCGGCATTGATTGCTAGTTCAATAATTGCTAGCGCAGTACATGGTGAATCGTCGGTTGCTTCAACAAAAAAAGAAACTGACCCTGTTACTTTGTATGATGAGTATTGCTCTAAAAACGAAGGACAAAATATTAATGTTGAAGGACACATTTTAATTATACTTGATTCTAATAACGAGGAAATAAAGAAAAACGAGTTCAGAGAGGTATATTCCGAGTGTAGTGAATCTCTGAATAAAGAAAAGGTTGTTCATCTTAAACAAGATAATATTGAAAACAGTATTTCTGCAAAATATAAATATGCAGAATCTCTTGATGTAGCTTGTAATTTACTTGATACTACAATTGATATTAAAAAAATGACTATGCTAAATCCTCTTTATTCAGAAGGAAAAAACGGTGCTTATTCTGTTCAAGATGGACATAATGACACATTTCTTTTGGAAATTGGAGATGATGTCAATTTCCGGGATGCTTTGATTGAACTGAACAATAACCCCAGAATAATCGTTGCTGAGCCGGATTATTGCTATTCCCTTACACAGGATTCAAATGACCCATTATATAGTCAGCAGTGGGGGCTGGAAGCAATCAATGCGAGAGGTGCTTGGAATAAAACCACAGGCAGTTCCAGTGTCGTCGTAGGGGTGATTGATTCTGGAGTAGATGGAACACACCCTGATTTAGTAGATAACTTATGGATAAATCCTAATCCAAACCAAAATGGATATTTAAATGATACATATGGGTATGATTTTTATTTTGACCAAGGTGGAGTCCCAACAGATGATAATGGACACGGAACACATGTCGCAGGTATTATTGGAGCCAGAGGAAATAATGGGGTCGGAGTGAGTGGAGTTAACTGGAATGTAAGTCTTGCATCATTTCGAGTTGGAACATATAGTGTGTATTTATCAGCAGTTATTCTTGCCTTGAATTACTGTAATCAACATAATATTAAAATAACAAATAACAGTTATGGTGATGATATTTATTCGACGGTCTTTAAGCATGCTATCGATAACTATCAGGGAATATTTGTTGCTGCTGCGGGAAATGAGGGGGTGGATATTGATGCAAACCCAACTTACCCTGCATGTTTTGATTGCCCTAATATAATATCTGTTGGGTCTGTCGACAGTAACATGCAGAAATCAAGTTTTTCGAATTATGGATCTCAAAGTGTTGATGTTTTTGCCCCGGGTGGTACCATATACAGCACGTGTATTGAAGGAACATATACATATAAAAACGGCACTTCTATGGCAACGCCTTTTGTTACTGGAGTTATAGCTTTAGTTATGGCGGTTCGGCCTTCTTATCCTATTGATCGGATAAAATCGTTAGTTTGTACCAATGTCAACGAAATCAGCAATCTCGACGGGATGTGTGTAAGTGGCGGAATAATAGACGCTGAGAAGGCAGTATATTTCACTTCTGGTAATTACTCTATTGTAAGGTTTTATTCTGATAATACATTTCTTAACAAACAGTATGTCATCAATGGAGGTAAAGCAACAGTTCCTGATCATCCAATAAAGAATAATTATTTCTTTACCGGTTGGTATCAGTCTGGATCTACGATTCCGTTTGATTTTGAAAACACGGTAATTAATGGTAATTTATCACTCTATGCTGGCTGGGAAAGTGCAGACGCAGGGAAAATTGGAACACTATTCCCAGACATCGGCTTTAGAAATAAAATAATTACTATATTAAACAATCACGATAACGGTAATAGAAATCAATCAACAATTTTAAGCACAACAGATATTAGTTACCTTTCTACAATTACGTCATTAAACATTGAAAATCTGGCAATTTCAGATTTGACCGGAATTGAATATTTTACCTGTTTGAGGTATTTATATTGCTCACAGAACAGGATTTCTTTCATACCACAAGGTATTCTTGATAACTTGATAGTGCTTGACTGTTCTTGTAATAGAATTACCTCTCTGAATTTTTCAAATAACACAGTAATAACTAAGATTAACTGTAGAGGTAACTGGTTAACTTCTTTAAGTACAGCAGGATTGGTTAGCCTTAAGTTTTTAGATTGTACGGGGAATTCAATATCCTCTCTTAATGTTAATAACAATACATCACTTGAAGAATTGTATTGTTCTGGAAATAGAATTACCGGGCTAGATGTGAGTAGTTGTGTTAGTATAGAAAAAATTGATTGTGCTACAAACAATTTGTCGTATCTTATCCTCGGGAATTCATTGACAAATCTGGAAGAATTAGACTGCTCTCATAATAGTTTGCGATCAATTTCTCTCAACAATCTGGGTTCGTTGAAAAAGTGCTTTGTGTCAGAAAATAAGTTCAAAAGGCTCGACTTTAGTGGATTACTTGTGGTAGAACATATCGAATGTATGGACAACAAACTTGTTGATATTACTATTCCATCAACTGGTTCTCTTTATCTTTTTACTTGTTCACATAATGATTTGAGAAGTATTAATTTGGGATCTCATAGTTTCATGGAATGTGTTTTAACTTATAACAAGATGATAAATGCGTCAAAGGTCATTGCGTCAGGAACGTATAGTGGATATTCCTTTAACCCTCAAAAAACATGGAATAATCCTTTTTCTGATGTTCTTTCTTCCACAGATCTATACTATGATGTTGAATATGTCTGGAAAGAAGGACTTATGATGGGAACAAGCACTTCATTGTTCTCACCTACAACAAGTTTGCAACGTGAATCATTTGCAGTAATTTTATATCGTAGGAACGGAAGTCCAAGTGTTCAAGGGCTGAGTAATCCATTTGTTGATGTTCCTGATAATAATTCTGAATCTACCAATGCAATTAAATGGGCATATGCGAATGGTATTATTTTTGGAACCAGCCCGACAACATTTGAACCCTCTGGTAATATAATAAGACAAGATATGGCTGTTATGCTTACGCGTTACATAGATAATGTAACAAACATTTCGCTTCCTGTTGTTCAAACATTCAATTATTCGGGGACGTATTCAGATTATAATCAAGTAAGTTCCTATGCTATTAGTTCAGTAAAAAGATTGTATGAGGCTGGTATTATGATAGGAAACGGTAATCAGTTCAATCCTCTATCTAATGCTTTAAGAGACCAAACGGCAAGGATAATGTATAATCTTTATACTGTAGAAGACTAATTCAAGGTATCCCATATCAGTAGTGTTATCTTGTCATAAGAAGAATGAAAACAATACAAATGAAACGTGAAAGGAGCATTTCAATGCTAAAAAAAATAAGTATCAAAACTGTTTCCGCAGTTATCGTTTCAGCGATAATTATTACAATTTTTTCTATCTACGTCATAGCTTCTTCATATGCAAATCCGTTTAGCGATGTTAAGGAATATGATTGGTTTTTCGATGATGTGATGTGGGCGTATGATGAAGGATACGTCAAAGGATGTGGAAACAATAAATTCGAACCTCAGGTTAATCTTACTCAAGCTGCGATGTTAACAATCCTTTATCGTGTCGCAGGAGAGCCGGAATTTGAGAATAAGGTCAATTTCGGAGCGCATTACGACAGTACTGACGATGATTTTTACAAGGCGAAAAATTCATGGTTTTATAATCCTTTTTGCTGGGCGGGAACGGTCGGTATCATCGACGCGGGACGCGCTGAAACATCAAGTCGCCTTTTAATTCACGCTAATGGGACTCCTTTGACGCGTGCGGTTCTTGCAACGATGATATGCGACTATGTGGAAGTCTTGAATATCGAACTCCCTTCAGAAAATGATTATAAAGGGTTTGACGATGTAAAAGAAGATATGTGGTTCTACAAGAGTGTAGAAACTCTTTACAAAGCAGGAATTATGGTGGGAAGAAGTGAAAAATCTTTTTGCCCCGACTCATATGCCACGAGAGCGGAAGCAGCCTCGATTATTGAAAGAATCATGACAATAGCACCTGACAAATGAGTATTTTGCAGAAGAACACAAAATGACAAGGTAACAGAATTAAATGTCAAGTGACATTACATAAATAATAATGGGGTACAATGTATCCAATTGTGAAAGCCCTGCAATGAAATAATGCGTTCATTGCAGGGCGTGGCTTGTTGAGGCATTATTTAACGTATTGACAAATATAAGGTCACTATAGTAAACTATTGACGGACAAACAAGTCAGCAGATGATTATTCCATTATTCTCATTGTTTTTTGCGCTCGGGGGAAGTTGTGCTGCACGGCGAGCCCGTGAAAAAAAGGGTTTCTTTATCACCAACCGAATGCCCAAAACTGCGGTGTGACACGCTTCAATTTGCAGAGCATCCGGCTGTTAACCGGAGGGTTACAGGTTCGAGCCCTGTCCGGGGAGAAATGGAAAAGAGCCGCCGAGAGGCTTTTTCCATGTCCCCCGGACAGAAAACGAGGCGAAGAACCTGTAAGGTAAACAACTTCGCGTAAACGCGAAGTTGTTTATGTTAAGGCTCGCGTCAGCGAGACTTAACGATTCAAGCCCTGTCCGGGGAGAAAGAAAAAAGAGACGCTGTGCGTCTCTTTTTTCTTTTTCATCATACAAGAGGGCGAGAACCTGTAAGGTAAAGTATTCCGAACACCGTGAGGAATACTTTATGCCAATGTCTCGCGAAGCGAGATTTGGCGAATCGAGCCCTGTCTGGGGAGAAAAAGAAAGAAGCCCAAACGGGCTTCTTTCTTTTTCTCTTCTCGCCCCGAAGGGCGAGAACCTGTAAGGGTAAGTTTGCCGGAG
>JAEEGL015152119.1_pt1 | contig 11722 bp, 4 predicted proteins | sample 9134231 | NCBI WGS metagenome assembly JAEEGL01 (sample SAMN16246548, study PRJNA631951) | gut metagenome | biome: gut microbiome; feature: rumen; material: fiber-attached | host: Bos | place: Iran: Karaj | collected 2018-10
AAAGAATTAGATGATTTAGAAAAAGCAGAATATGATGCAGCACAAAAAGCATTAAATGAATCAAACAGCAGTGACGATACAGAAAAGAAAGAAGAGACACAAACAGAAAACACAATATAGTAAATGAAATAATAATAATAATAAAATAATGATTGGAGGTGATGTTGTGAGTGATTATAAAAGTAATTATGGAGTAGATGAATTAACGCCAGAAGTATTAGTCGAAATAAGAGAAGAATATGGCGGAGCATTTGGACCTATTTATCAAAATGATGGTAAATACTATGTTACAACTTTAAGACAAGATGCTGATATTTATGAAGCAATGAATATTTCAGAACAATATAATGGATTTTCATCAGATCCTAATGCTGAAAATTATTATGGGAAATATTATGATATATCCTTAGTTATAGATCAATCCACAACAACAAAAGATGCCCAATCATTATTTAGTGATGCAAGACAAAGATGGAATGATGCTTATGATCACAAATCATCAACATCATCATATCAAATACAATATTCACAAGAAGAATTACAAGAATATATAAAAGAGTTAGAAAGTGAAGCAGATTGTTCCGTACAAAATATATATGTTGGTGAAGACGGAAGAACACATATAAGTTATATAAATGCTAGTGGCGAAACTGATGATATGCCAATTAGTTTAGCAAAAAAATCATCATCAGATTTAGATCAAGAATTAAATAATATAAAAGAATATTATGAAAAAGTATACAAAGAACAATATCCAGATAAAGATGTAAAAGTAGAACTTGTTAAAAAAGAAGGGAACACGTATACATTAAAAATTGATGGCAAAGAAATGAAAGATATTACCTTAAGTGAATATGATTTAACAAGTGAAAAATCATATATGGGTATTACTTCTAATAAAGTAAAAAGTTCAGATAAATTAAGCGATGATAATAAATCATACATTGAAGACTATTACAAAGAAGTATATAAAGGTCAAGATGTAAAAATAATTAAAAACGAAGATGGATCTTATAGTTTAATAATAGGTGATGCTGCTCAAGTAGATTTTGAAAAAGGAGCAACAATTGCGGAAGCATTAACACAAGCTAATAATGAACTTAATAGTGGTAAAGCAGTGAAAGTTCCTAACCAAGGAGAGAATACAAGAGGTTTAACACAATTAACTGGACAAGGATATCATATCTTTATAAATGTAAATGACTTTGAAAGTGTACAAGAAAGTCATAAGATGTCACAAGGTATCTTAGATGGATGTACAACAATATATCGAACTGATATGTTTACAGATAAACTAGCTGAAGCATATAGTTCATTAATTGGTTTAGAAGGTAATACAGATCCAACTAATAGAATTTCAAAAAGTAATGAACTATTAAGTAATATTACAACAAATGTTAAATATTCATTAGAGGCATATAAGAATATTGATCACGAATTAGGAATAGTAATTAATTCAGTAATAGAAGAAATATTTAATGTTAATTCTTATGAAAATCATCATAGTGAATTCTCAGGTTTAACTCTAGAAGAAAAAGAGCAGAAACTTACAGATATGATTAATTACTTAGATGAAACTATAACGGACTTAGAAAAAGAATATAAGAAGAACTATACTGATGCTTATGGAATACCTTTTACAGAATCATTTACTCAGATGTTAGTAGGACTTGCAGATGCTTTGGATATAAATCATGATGTAAAATATTATGCGGACCAAGAGCGTTATATGGATGAAGGAATGTATCGATTAGATATTAATCAAATAACTTCAACCATGGAGTTTATCAAAGAACATAATGTAATGAATAAACTTGGTAAATATGTATCTATAAATGGACCTGATGCTTGGGTAGAATCAGGAATGTCTGAATTAAATGATTTTATCTATAAAGATAGTCAATCTATAAGAGATTATTCAGAAGAATCTAAAAATAATTATATTGAAAGAATGTTTCTTTTACGCTATTCACGAAATCAAACGGATTTAAAAAACACATGGAATGACGATTATGGTGAGGATATATTTAATTTCTTAAGTGATAGTGGTTTACCAACTCGTGAGGATCAAGCAACAGAGTATTATAGAAAAAGATCTGAAGCTATAAAAAGAATAAAAGGATATTTATCTAATCAATTAAAAGAGACAGTAACAATAGATACATATGAAGCTGATCCCAACACAGGGGAAGCTATAAAGAAAACATTTAATGCTGTAGAGTTATTTGATTATTATAATAGTGAAGGTTTTAAAACAGCAGAACAAGAATTAAATGATAGTATCTTAAGTTTAAAAAACACTAAATATAATTATGAACAATATAGAGAAATATTACCATTCTTAGCAGAAAAAGAGAAACCAGAATACTTAGAATATTTAGTAAAAGATTATAGTGATATTCCATATGATTATAGTGGGTTAGGCGATAGTATGAAATATTTATCGCAAGAAGAAATAGCATTATATTTTATGTGTGAAAAAACAGGTGGACTTGAAAAAGCTAATAACTATCTAAAAGCAATGTCTGATATGATTGCACAAAGACAAGGTTTTGAAGAAGCGGCTGAAAGAATGTATGAAATGAACCAAAATGGTGGAGATGCATGGGACTTCATTAATTCAGGTAAATATGGATTTAGTGATGGACTAGAAGGCTTCTTTAGAAATATAGGTAATTGTTTCTTCTCAGATGGTAAAAGAGATGCTACTGATTATCGTAATATGTATTTCTTAGCGATGTTAGGTAATGATGGAGAGTTAGGAAATTGCATTTATAATAATAATTTAAGTAAAGAATATAAAGATGTATTAAGAAGAAATTATAATGTTATGAATTCCGTAGGACAAGTAATGATTCCTGCCTTATCAAGATTTATTCCATATGTAGGATGGGCAGTAAGTCCGGCCCTTATGGCAATGAGTAGTTTTGGTGGAAGTGTAGAATATGCAAAACAATTGGGTAAGAGTGATGTTCAAGCATATTTATATGGTGGATTCCAAGCTTGTTCAACTTTGGTTCTATATAAGCTAGCTAGTGGTATCCCAGGACTTGGTAATGGTAAAATACCAAGTGGTTGGATGGATTTTGCATCTAATATTGATAAAGCTGCAACAAGAGCAGTATTAAGTACATATGTAGATGCTTCTTTAAGAGCAACTATCTTACAAGAACCAGTAGATTTTTCACATCTACCAGAACAAGCGTTAGATTCAGCAATTACATCAATGTATGTGTCAGCAGTAATGCAAGCAGGAACTAAGCTAACATTTAAACTTGCAGATGGCATAACAATAAAACTAAGTGGTGGAGAATATAATAGTTATCAAGACTTTTTAGCAGACACTGAAGCTCAATTTAAAGCAACTCCAGCAGGACAAAGATTATTAAAATTATATCGTATGGATGCTGATGCATGGAAAGAATATAAAGGTCATAATAAAGGATCTATCGTTGTTAAAATGGTAGAAGAAATGAAAGATGACAAAGCTGATAAACCACTTAATTTCACCGATAAAGCAGAAGAAGTAATTGGTATGAAATTAGAGCCACATGAAAGGTTAATGTTCGATCCAAATGATAATAATTATTATATAGTTAATTTAAAAACTGGTGGAGGTATGACAGTTCCTGGAGATTGGCTATCTAATCATGAACCGGGTGCGATTGGAAATGTAAGTGCAACCGGTGCATGGGCAAATAGTTTGGGTAATGATGGTGTAGTTATTGCTGATGCAGATGGTAATTTATTAACAACACTACCAAGCGATATTGTAACAATTTCTGGTGATAATTTAGAAAGTGGTAATTCACAAACTGATTTAATTGCATTTGAAGCTGCGGCAGATATTGATAATGGTAATGAAGGAAATATTGTAACATTACAACCTACTACTACAGAAGGTTCAATAACTGATGAACAAACAACTTTAATTGCCGCTAATAATATGTCTGGTCAAGATGTTGATATAACATCTACTCAAGGAACAGGTGAAGAGTTACCTAAAACTGATGCTACTGTTACTTTAAGATCGCCAGATGAAATAATTACTGAACATATAAACGGTGAAATGGATAGGTATAGTCAATATGATTTAAGACCTACCTTAGATAAAAACGATAGTTATTTCTATCGAGAAGGTAAAGCAGAGGAATTAAAAGAATATCTTGATTTAGCTAGAACTCCAGAAGAACAAGAGGTATTAACACAAATATTACTTGATGGTGGATATGAAGGCTATGGATTTGATTCTGGGTTGTGTTCTAATAATAATCGTGAAACAGAAACAGCAAGAAGATTATCTATGGCAACAATGTATGTTACTAATCCTGATACATTTAAGACTTTATCTGATGATAAGGTTAATATGTTCCATGGAACAAATTCTGGTGCTTTACAAGAAATTTTAAAAACGGGTTTAAATAGTCCAGATGCCATTGAAAGAAGTGGTTTAAAAGTTACAACCGGTGAATATGGTAGACTTAGTGGTGGCGGTATTGACATGCATAGTACAATTAGAGGAAAAGATTTTGTAAGTTTTACTGATGTACTTGATGTTGCACATGGATATGCAACCAATGGTAAAGATGGATCTTATGGCATTATAATTGGTACTACAACTGATGATATAAAAAGTTCTAGAACAGTTTCTGTTGGTTCAGCTGATGTCGAAGTGGGTGTCATAGGCTCTTTACCTGTTGATAAAATAAAAACAATTATGGTTCCAGGAGATAAAGTCGATGAAGTTAAGGGAATGGTTGGCGATAAAGGAATTAAAGTGTTATCAATGGATGGATATGATAAGAAACCATTTACGTTCTATGATAATACAATGTATACTTCTGATGAACAATTCACGGAGTTCTCTAAATATATTAAAGATAAACCAGTTGCCATTAAACCTGCAACTGATCCAAGAATAACAGATACAGAACATCGTGTTCATGAAGGATTTACTCCTGGTAATAGTGATGATTATCCAGGATCATTAATAACAGATCAAGATCATGTATATAGAATTACAGGAACTGATCAAGTAGAAGATATTGAAAAGAGTGGCTATGTTAGACCGAGACCAATGGATGAAAGTAAAAGACAAACAAAAATTGGTCATCCAACTGATTGGTGGAGCCAAGGTGGTAGTAGATACTTTATTAAACCAGGGGAACCAAGAGCTATTCTTGTTGCTCCTACTGATAAAGTTAAAGATGTAAAAGGAGCAATTCCACTTTCTGATTTAACAGGTGTATATCAATATAATTTCAATACTGGTCAGTTTGAAGATCATTTAGAAGATGTTAAAGGAAAGAATGCAGAACTTACTGGTACAACACCACAAGAGACAGTAACACCTCAAGAAGATACTGTCCCTAAACCAGAAAACCAATTAATAAGTACCGAAGATGGTAGATACGTCATTAGAAGAGCTGATGGTACAGAATTTACTTTACGTACTGTTGGTATTAAACATGATGCTAGTGGTCTTGGTTATGGTGGAGTAACATCAACGTTTGATGGTAAATTTACAGCAAAAGATAACGTTCAACTTGAATCTGGTATTGGAGATCATCGTTTCTTAACAATTGGTGATACTGAAGAAGCGACGGCCTTATTAAGAGATATTGCAACAACAGATAAAACAGATACTTTAAATGAAAAAGCTCAAGCTGTTGGCAAAACAGTTGATACATATTTTGGTGATTTTACAATGCTTCAATATAGATTAAGTTATTTCCCTACTGTTGATGATGTTACAGAGGATAATCCACAAGGACAAGTATCTGATATCGCTCATAAGCATTGTGCTGCTTGCGTTGAAAGAGCGATGATGTCACAAAACTTATTAACTGAAATGGGTGTTGATTCAACATTTAAAATGTCTGGATTTATTAACTCTGATGGGGAAAAAGATGCTCATGCTTATAATATAATTAGAGATAATGGTAAATATTATATTTTTGATGCAACACAACCAACACTTCGTGATGGTAAGATAGATCCAATAGTTTGTGAGATACCTGAAGCAGTTGCCCTTAAGATGTTAGATCCACTATCAGAAGATGGCACAAGTGTTAAAGTAAGTCATTATAATCCATTACAAGGTAGAGTATATGATGTTACTTATGATGCAGGTTGGAATGATGTTTATGAAGCTGATAGTGCAAGTGATGATGGTACAGAATTTGATTTATCTTCTTATAAAAGAGATGGTGTAGCAGAAGTAGTTAAATTAATGAGAAATCCTGATCCAGTAAAAATGGCGGCAGCAAGTAATCAGTTTAAAGAATATGCATTAAGTGATTATCGTGCTACAGTTTATTTCGGTGGCGATTTTGATAAAATGATACCTACCGATAAACTTGAAATTTTAAATACTGCCTTAACAGATCCTAATCAATATGGATTAATTCATTATATTGATGTTTCACAAGATAGTGATTTGTATGCATTACGTCATGATGATTTAGTTGAATTCTATAAAGGTGTTTTAAGTAAATTTGAAAAAGGTGAGTGGAATTATCATAATCTTCCAACAATTGCACCACATGTCTTTAAAGAGTTAGATCCTATGTATCCTGCTAAAGTAGATCTTAATGGGGTGGCTAAAGAAGTAGCTCGAGAGAATAATGCTAGATTATTTGGAAATGGTTCTCCACCAACAAAAACAGCCCCAGGTTATAGTTATTTAAAAGATTATGGTGAAGAAATACTTGATTATGCAATTGATCATGATATAACATTAGGTCAAGATGCAGTTACTATTTTGTTACGTGATGTGTTAAAAGATGGATCCACGGGATTAAGAAAATTAGTAATTGCAGGTAATTACGATCGTGAAGCATTCTATTCGCTTAAAGGTAAAATAATGGATGAAGGACCATTAGTAATTAAGGTTGCGGAAAATCATCCAGAGTACTTAGATGGACAAATGATTGATATTGGTGTTGAACCAATAGAAACAATAAGATATTTCCTTGATAAAACAGAATCAACAGGTTTACGATATACTCTAGCAACACCAAGAGATTATCCGTATCTTGATGAATTACATGATAGATTAGGTGATAGATTATATATTAAACCAATGAACAATAGTAATGCTCGCGAAGAGACATACACTTATGAAGAGTATATGGCAAAAGAGGCAACTATTAGAACGTATGCTGATGCACTATCAGATAAAGTTGCTTGGGATGGAAGTATAAAGAGTTTATCTCCATATGAAAAATATCTTGGAGCATATATTATTACAACTAAGTTTGCTAAATATAATTTACCAGAAAATAGTAAAACGGATTTAACAAGATCAATATATGAATTTATTGATAAACATAAAGATAGACCTATTTGTTGTGTAGGTTATGTTAGTATGTTAAATGAATTATTAGAGCGTCAAGAATACTCTGATGGATCTGTTGATGTTGTACATTGGGGAGTTAAATCAAAAAGAGAAAATAGAGATGGGGTTATAAGTATTGGTGATAATCACGATCGTTCATTAGTTCATATTGTTGACCCTAAATATGGTATTGATGGCATTTATATGTCCGATCCAACATGGGATGATATTAATTTTGAAGATCTTACTATAGAGGATGTTACAAAGAGAAGATTCCCTCATCTATTAAGTACAATGGATAGTTTAGCAGAAGAAAAGTATTCATTTGATAAACCTTTAGATAATAATCATGTTAGTACAAATAGAGATATGGTTTATATTATGGATGAATTAGGTATCTTTGATCCAAACCTTCAACCAGATGATATTAGAGCAATGTTTAATAAACCAATAAGTAATCGAGATTATATTCTTGCATTATGTGCTCTTAATCGTTTTGTTGATAGAAATGCTGTTATGCCTAAAGAAAGTAATGTAGGCGAGAATGGTTATTCAGTTGATGAATTTAATAAAGCGGCATTCTCTGCCGGAATGGAAGAAGAGATAATCATTCCAGATGAATGGTATGACAAAACTATTTCTGATATTTTAATTCATTGGCGAGATGAAACTGATATTGATCAATATGAAGCTACTAGTCTTCTTGATGCTGCCATGAGAAAGAAAGTTGGATATGGGACAGGAATAACTTACAATTATACAGCTGATGGTAAGATTGAAATGCAATTAGGTTATCAATTACTATCAAGTGATGACTTAGATTTAATTGATAAACTTCCTGATGATCAATGGTCTTTTGTAAGAGATAAAATGGGCTTAAAATCAACTATACATGGCCATTATACTGTTGCAACATTTGATGCCGATACACCATTTGGAGAAATAATGCCAGATTTTGATGTTGAAGAATTAAAGGCTTTTAAACAAGCTGAGAATCATGATAAACTTATGGCATTATTGAAATCTCTTGAAGATACACCGCCTAGTGATAAACCAGTTGTTGATCAAGAAGAAGTTTTAAAAGAAGCGCAAACTATTATCAAAGCAATGGAAGACTTAGATAAGATTGCAAAGAGTAAAGGAATGACTGTTGAAGAACTTGGTAAACAAAAGGGAGATGTTGATCCAGCATTACAACAACAAGCTGATATCTTAGCAAAAGAATTACAAGATCAGGCTAAAGAACAAGAATCATCAGTTACAAGCTTTTTACAAACTTATCAAGGCCCTAAATATGCGGGTATGTCATTTGATGAGTTAAATAAGGGTATAAAAGATGGTACCATAAAAGAATATTCAGTTTTAGTTGGTATTGATCATGATATTAAAGATGTTGATACAATAGCAAGTAAAATGATAAGGGATTATTCACATCATAAATATGATACAATAGATAAATGTGCAAATAATATTCATGATGTCCTAAGGTATACAATGGTTATTGATGATTCTCACTACACTGAAAATGTACAAAGTACTATTGATAGTTTACGAGAGAGAGGTTATCTTGTTACTGCTAAGAACTTCTGGGGTAATCCGGCTTATCAAGGTGTTAATGCTGTTATAACTGATAGAAATACAGGATTCTCATTTGAATTACAATTCCATACTGCAGGTTCATATGAAACTAAAGAAAAATACACGCATGATTATTATGCAATCTTTAGAAATGATTTTACAACGCAAGAAGAAAAAGATTTGGCAAATGTTGTCCAAATGGGATATCAAAAGAAGGTTTCAGCACCAGATGGTGTTATGGGACATGACTTTAATTAAGGAGGTTTTTATGGAATACAAATATTTTAAAATAAATAACGGATATTATTTTAGGTATGATGAAGCAAACAATCATTTTGAAATACTTAAAGATGATGTTTGGGAAAATGACGAAACACTTATGAGTATGTATTTAGATCCTTTAGGTGACTTTAAAGAAATAACAAATGAGAGTATGATTTTGTCATTAAGTAATAGACCTAAGAAAGAAGTTATAACTAAATAAAGAAATCTTATGATTTCTTTTTTTAGTATTTAATTAATTAATAAATTATAATATAATTGTTGTGTGGTATTATGAAAGAATTTAATGAAATTATAAAAGAAATATGTAATGAAGAAAATATAGAATTAATTACTTACCAAGGTAATTGGTTAAAAGAGTTAAGAAAAGATAATAAAACTAGATTTATCGTAGGTTATAAATTCTCTTTAAATAATCAAAGTATTGGTATTGTAGTAGACGATAAGGGATTATTCTATGATACTTTATGTAATAAACTACCAATAATAATTCATCATGTTTTATTTCATAATTATGATAGTGATGAAATACTTGATTTATTTCATAAATATAATGATAAGGTAATTATTAAAGGTAATAATGGAACATGTGGAAGAGAAGTATTTAAAATAGAGAATGAAAAAAGATTATTTAATATGATAGATCGTTTGTTTGAAAATCAGTATTCTATTAGTTTATGTCCTTATTATGATATTGAGAAAGAATATAGATTAATTGTTTTAAATAATGATGTTAAACTAGTATATAGTAAAGAGAATCCTATAGTAATAGGAGATGGTATTAAAACAGTTAAAGAATTATTGATAGATTTTAATTCTAGTTATTATTCATTTAACCAAGTAGAGAATGAAAACTATATACCTAAATCAGGCGAGAAAGTAATTGTTGAATATCGTTTTAATCTATCTAATGGAGCAAGAGTTAATAAGAATATTGATAGTGAATTAAAAAATAAATTAATAGATCTTGCAAAAGAAGTAATTAAAGAAACTAACTTATCTTTTGGTAGTATTGATATTGTTCAAACAACAAGTAATGAATTATTAATTATGGAAGCTAATAGTGGTGTTATGATGAATAATTATTTATTACAAACAAATGATAGAGAAATGGTTAAGAATATATATAAAGAAGCTATTATAAGTATGTTTAAGGAGTAATTATGAATTACTATATTGACTTTGATAATACAATCTTTGATACAGTATCTTTTCATAATGATTTAATTAAGATTATATTAGATAATAATGTATCTAAAGAATATATTGATGGATATTATCATAAAAATGGTGTTAATCCTATTGATTTAGTTAATCATTTATGTAATCCTGTAATAACAAATGAAGTAGAAAAATTATTTAAAAGAGCAAGTAATTATTTATATAAAGATGCCTTAGAGTTTTTATCTCATAAATCATTTAATAATTATATTTTATATACTTATGGTGACATTGATTATCAGAATAAAAAAATAGATAATTGTGGTATCTTGGAGTACTTTGATGAAGTTATAATTACAGATGATATAAAGACAAATATTAAACTTGATTATAAGAATGGTATTTTTATTGATGATAACACAAAAGTTATTAAGGATTTATTAGATAAAGGAGTTAATAAAATATATCGAATTAAAAGGGAAAATAATGTCCACAGTGATGAAGTATTAGATGATGATAGAATCATTGAAATATATAGTATGAAAGACATAGAAGTTATTGAATAACTTCTATTTTTTTTATATAATAAGCAATAGGTGATTAAAATGATAAGTGTTAATAATGTAACCTTAAGATTTGGTAAAAAAACGTTATTTGAGAATGTTAATTTAAAGTTTACTAATGGAAATTGTTATGGTTTAATTGGTGCTAATGGAGCAGGTAAAACAACATTTTTAAAACTATTAAGTGGAGAACTTGAGACTAGTAGTGGCGAAATAGTTATTGGAAAAGATGAACGTCTTGCAGTCTTAGAACAAGATCATTATAAATATGATAATTATACTGTTATTGATGTTGTTTTAATGGGTAATAAGAAATTATATGATATAAAGATTGAAAAAGAAGAACTCTATAATCATACTGAGTTTACTGATGCTGATGGAATTCGTTTAGGTGAATTGGAAGCCGAATTTGCAGAGATGAATGGTTGGGGAGCTGAATCAGAAGCAGGAGAACTATTATCATCTTTAGGTATCCCAGTTTCAGAACATTATAATTTATTAAGTGAGATTGAAGACTCTCATAAAGTAAAAGTATTACTAGCTAAAGCCCTGTTTCAAAATCCTGATATTCTATTACTTGATGAACCAACTAACAACTTAGATTTAGCGGCAATTGAATGGTTAGAAGAATTTTTAATTAACTATGAAAATACTGTTATTGTAGTATCACATGATAGATATTTCTTAAATAAAGTTTGTACTCATATTGTTGATATTGATTATAATAAAATGACATTATTTATGGGTTATTATGACTTCTGGTATGAAAGTAGTCAATTATTAATTAAACAAATTAAAG
>JAEEGL016065048.1_pt1 | contig 11722 bp, 7 predicted proteins | sample 9134231 | NCBI WGS metagenome assembly JAEEGL01 (sample SAMN16246548, study PRJNA631951) | gut metagenome | biome: gut microbiome; feature: rumen; material: fiber-attached | host: Bos | place: Iran: Karaj | collected 2018-10
CGCAGGCGGTTAGGGGGCGTTGAAACGTGAACGCCCCCTAACAACCCCCGCACGTCCCGGGGAGTTCCCCCCGTCCCCCCCTTTGGTGCTTAAGTTCTATTTTACTTTGCAACCGCCTGTGTAGCCGCCATCCAGGCGGGACACAGGCGTCGCGCCGACGTCGTGTCGGCGCTCTTAGAAAGCTCTTAGCTTATCACGACGGCCTGCGGCCGTAATGCTTAGATTCTGTGCTGATACACATATTACGTATAAAGTCAAGCTTAGGGCTGAACAGTTACCATATGGCCGGGGAATCAGGCGAGGAAGAATAATCACAACTGCGACATGCATACAGGCGATAAGAAGCGTTCAAGTTCTTGGTCTGGCTGATGGCCGGTCATCAGCACATCGTGTTTTTTGGCCAAGTTCTGAAGGATTGCGATGAATTTGGATCGTTTATCGGCATCCAGGCTGCGCATGGGTTCGTCGAATAAATAGATATCACATGGCATGCAGCATGTCAGACACAATGCGCACCATTGTCTTTCGCCGGATGACATTTCGCCGGGATATCCGGATGCATAGCGTTCGATTTCGAACAGATTTTCGATTTCGTGCTGCACGCCGTACATCTGATGCATCCATTTGAGATGGGCCTTTATGGTAATCTCATCGAACAAGATGGCGTGATCGAGAAACAGCGAAGCACGCCAATCGGCATGATTATCGAAAGCAATGGTGCCGGATATGGGTTTGAGGATGCCGGCGAGTATCCGAACAAGCGTGGTTTTTCCGGAACCATTGGGTCCAAAGCAGTAACAAGTGTTCGGCAAATCACAGGTGATCTTGTCGAATATCGGGATATCGGTATATCCGAATGTAAGATTTTGCAGATGAATCATGGGGGGCAGACAAACCGGGGCGTTGCGGGGCTATGCCCCGCACGGGGGGTAGCGACGTATTGGTGCGTCAGCGCACCAATAGTCGCGCAGGGGGGCATCCCCCCAACCGAAACCGATGGTATTTAAATCAGAAGTCTCGTGTGATAAACAGGAAAATGTGCGTGTGCAATTGTATGCCAACGCGATGGAGAAAAGAACGATGAGATGTTCGTTATTACGATATATGATTGCGGGAATGCTGGTGATGGTGCTGAGTTCGTGCGGGCAGAAGCAGGAAAAGCCGGCGCCGCAGCCCACCCCGATACCGATGCCCGGAGCGCCGGAAGAAGTCGTGATGACATCGGATAATCTGGCGCTAACGATGGCAGATTACGACCGATGCATCGAGGTCCACCGCCTGATGGGACGGCATTTTTCAAAGCGTGCGCTTGCCAATCCAAGATTTCAGCGCGATGAATTGCAGCGGTGTTTTCAGACGAAATTTATGAAAGATTATCTGTCGACGCACCACATCGAGATTTCGTACGAAGCACGGCAAAAGGCGACGGCTGAATTGTTAAAAAGAAATGAGATGGCGAGTGTGGAGGCGCTGGCGGCGAAACTGGAAATCGATCCGGCAAAAATTAACGATGTGATTGAGGATTCGATGATTCCGCTCACGATGCAGCGTCACCTGATGATGTCGATGTCCGACGGTATGATGCGGATAGCGTACGATGACGACGAGCGAGTGTTACATCTTGAGCTGGCGGATTTTGACAATACGCCTACAGATGAAGAGGTTGAGGCGTATATGAAAAACAACAGCGAGGCGCTTTCGGAATACCTCGGAATCAACCCATCGTTATTATCGAGTGCGCCGCATGTCCATTTTGTGCGGCTTGGCTATCGGATAAACGGTGAAGACGACGGCAGTACAATGCGACATTGGGAAGCGTTGCATCTGCTCGCGGTTCAGCAAGGGATGGACAAAGCGATAGAGAAGTGCAAAGCCGAGGAAAACAGCGGATGTGTAGTTATTAATGATAAAGACAATCCGCTGGTCGAGGAACGCAACGAAAGCAATGTCTGGGCTTTTAGAATGCCCGAGGGAAGCGTGTCAAATCTGGAAAAGATGCCGGATTATCGGGCATTTCGAATCACACTAAAGCTTGAAGGGCCGCAGCCGCTGAACTTGCATGATCCGGTTATCCAGAAGAATATTGCTCGGCGTGCGATGATCGATACGGTGCCGTCGCCGCATTTGGTGTCGCAGCTGAAACAGGCGTTGACACCGTATGTCAATTTCAAAGCAACGACAGAGGCGCTTGGTGGCCGCTTTGTTTCGACGGCATCGTCGTATTACCAAATGGGAGAGCAAAAAATCGTTACGAGCAAAAAAGTGCTCAGGATGCTGCAGCATATCAAACGAGAAGAAACTGGATTGTTTTCTAACCCCATCATAGAAAACGATCGGCTTTATGTATTCAGGGTCACAAGCATAAATGTGACTTCAGATGAGGATTATCGGGCGCATCGCAACGAGTGGCTGCAACGGCGTTCAGATGATCCGTCGCTCGAAACGCTGAATGCCTGGCTAGAGCAACAAATTCCCAATATGGCTTCGCAGAATCTCATGCCCATTCAGGAGAAATATGGCATTTTGCAACCCAATGGAACAATAAGGTAGATTTGCGAATAAGTGTAATTGCGGCTATGATAGTGTGGTATTGGGGGATGATGGTGTATCCGGGATAGATGGTCTGATATGAAAAAAAATAGCTGGTTATGGAGTGCATGTCTGATTGGTGCGATATTACCGCAAGTTGCGGCGGGCCAGGATTTGCAACAGAATTCAGATAAACCCTGGCAGCTGGAGCCGGGTCAAATCGTGGGTGGCAGCAGTCGATTATCGGGAGCGCGCCTGATGGATCCCGTCGTGTTCGATTTTAATGGCGACGGCGTGGATGATATCATATTTGGTGCGCCAGGCATGAGCCCAAGCGGATTTGCCTCGTCGGGCAGTGTCTATGTGCTGCTGGGCAAATCCGGACAACCACTGGAAGGCATCCGGGATACCTCATCGCTGCAGTCTTTTGATTATCGATTCGACGGCCATACACGGAATGGCCAATTCGGCATCACGATTGTTACCGGCGATTTTAACGGCGATGGCAAAACGGATATGGCCGTTGCCGAACCCGGGCAAATGGGCGCAGTTCATGTATTTTATGGCGGCGTTGCCCGCGAAAAAGGCATTTATGATGTCAATCAGAAAGGCGGTGCGGATGTATCGTTTGTCACGTCCGAAGCCGGATCCAGTCTTGGCCTTTCGATGTGCGTTGGCGATTTAAATCACGATGGCATATCCGATCTGGCCCTGGCATCAATGGGGCAAATCAGCGGCCAGTCGACTTCTGCGACGCGAGTCACACTGCTTACGATGCGAAGCAGCTGGGATAAATCTTCGTACGATATCGGCGCCAAACTGTATGGCAAAACGACGATCCAGCGACCTGTATCCAATGGCATTCGCGTGCTGCACAGCTGTGCCATTGGCGATTTTAATGACGATGGTGTTGCCGATATTGCTTTGGGCATGCCGCTGGATACCTCCAAAGGCCAGAAAGCCGCTGGCAGTGTAACAGTGATCTTTCAGCCATTTAAATACAATGGTACGGTGATCGATATCGGAAAAGTCGATGAAGAAATCGGCATCAGGCTGAGCGGTGATCAGCCCAATGCCCAGTTTGGCTACAGTATTGCGGCCGGTGATTTTACCGGAGATGGCCGTGATGATTTGGCCGTTTCTGCGCCGAATCGACTGATTAAAGGCCCCGATAATGAGGGCGCAATCTACGTTTTTGACGCGAACAACATGCCCAAAGCCTCTGCAGTTCAGCCGCAATCCCTGCAGATTTCCGGTAAAGGCGGACAATTTGGCTATCGCATTCGCTCAGTCGATGCCAATGGCGACAACCGACCGGATCTGGTCGTATCTGCCCCCTATGCAGGGCAACAAAATAACGGTGCATTGTCGATTTATCTCGGCGGCCCCCATTTCGTAGAATCTGTAGAACACAATCTGCGTCCCGATATCGAGGTGAATGGCGCAGAATTTATGAGTTTTGGTCTTGGTGCAGATTTTGGTGATCTCAATGGCGACAGCAAACGCGATGCCATCGTCCGTGTCGCCGCCGATCCGGAACAACGCGAAAAGACGGGATCCATGGCTGTACTCAGCGCCATCGCAGAATTTCCATCTACATCCACGCTTGGCAGCAACTTTATGACGATCACAGCCCCAAGCCACGGTGGCGGACTTTCGACAAGCATCAAACGCGTGCAATATGCGGATGTCGATTATCTGGCATGGTTTTCCCCCAGTGGAGCCGGAAATCGCAGCGTGATATGTCTGGTGCGGGAAGATCGAAAAGGTGAAGATATTACGCTGGGTACGGCCAATGGCTGCGATGTCCAGATACTCGGGCCGGTAGGCTACGAAATCGCAGATTTCGATATTTCGAAATCATCGGATGGCAAATCGCAGCTCACCATTTCTGTACCGCAAATGCCCGTAAAAGAAGCGACCGGATTTGTCGCCGTCATTCCTTTGCCCGAATCAATTACACAACCGCTCGCCCTCAATCTGAATGAATCGACGTTAAAAACAAACGCCACAACCTATATCCTCGATAAAGAGCCAGCATCGGGTCTGGGATCTCAAATTGGCTATCACGATTTGGATGGTGATGGATTTGAGGAACTCATCATTTCGGCTCCCTATCGCGAAATCGACAAGGAAATCGGCGGCAGTGTCTTTATCGTACGCGGCAAGGCCGATAAAAAGCCGGGATTTCACAATCTGACAGATGCCAATACACTCGTGCTCGAAGGCACGTCGAACGAAGAATTTGGCAGCCAATTCCAGATCATGGATTTCAATCTGGACGGAGAACCCGATATCGTCGTTCGGGCATCCAAAACCATGAATGCATCGAACGAAAATTACGCCACGGTTTATGTGATTTCTTCGATTGGCCACCGTACCGATAAAATTTACAGCGACATGTCTCCAGAACTCACCGCGCTGCGCATTTTATCGCCACAAAATCGCGCAGGTCTAAGTATCATCCCCCAAATCGTCGATGTGAACAACGATGGACATCCCGATTTGATCTTGCATGCACCGGATTATCGTCCCGGCCTGCAGAAACAAGGCGGTATCTTTGTGATTTATGCCAGCGAGATGCTCAAAAGCGGCGAGCTTCGACTCGCAGACGAATCGCATATCGGCTTTAGTTTTCTGCCAGGCCGCAACGAAAGATTATCAGATGCACGTTTTCTGCGAAGCACATCCGGACTTGAATTTGTCGTCGTGATGGCCGATATGGCAACCGGCCTCAATCACACGATCAACGCCTATACAGACGAAGAACAGCGTATTTTCCGAGGCCAGGGTACAAGCGGCAAACTCAAACGGACGACATCCGAAGCCCGGCTTTCGCGAGTGACCAAACTGTCCATTCTTCCCGAAAAAGATGGAAATACAGACAGCCTGTATCTCGTTTTTCCATACGACGGCCTGACGCAATCAGGCCAGGGCATTGCGCGTCGCGTTGTGCCATGGACGAAATGATATTCCCCCTTGAATCGGTCGAAAATTTGACCTAATCTAAAACCGTGTTAGTCTCCAGAGCGTCGCAGGCAGCGCCATTACTTCGCATGAAGCGGACTCATATTCATAACGGAGAGATTCCCGTGAAGGAAAAACAGACACAAAAAATTACTCGTACATCAACGACGGTGGCGCCGGCCAAAAAACCGGAGCCGACCCCGTATGAATTTCTTGAACCCATCGAAGAGAAAGTGATCCGCATGCATTACGGGCTGTCCGAACCGGACGAAAAAATGCTCGACTATGCAGTGGGTGCCAGCGAGGATACGCGTATGCGCGTCACATTAATGGAAGCCGGCAATATTTCGGAGCTTGATGGAGATGTTCCAGTGGCTCGCGATGCCGATCCCCGCGTCCTGAACGAATACGTAAAGGGCCTGGAACTTTAAAAAATGCTGAGCCAACGACAGATAGCGGCAGCCGGTCTGATGGGCATTTACGCCGGATGCGTAGCCCTCACTGTGAATTTATACAGGCTTCCCTATCGTCGTGGTGCATTTGTCGGCGTTCTGTTTGCCGCTACCATGCACCTGCTCGTCGTTCTTTTGTACATCACCATTGCACTTGCCATCGGCAGTGTAATGGGCGATGCACTTCTGTCTCAACCAGCAACGCAGCTAATCATACTCGCCGTATTTCTGGTTTGCCAGGTGCTGTCGAGTATCGGGACAACCATCATGGGCCGCTATTTTTATGCGCCCCGCCGCCGCCGCGATCCCTTCGATCGCCAAAAACTCTATGCAGCGCTCAAAGCCCGCGACACAGGCAAAACATCAGTGCTGCACGATGTCGTCACCCTCATGGAAAATACGCCCGCGCCCCCCGAACGCCGCTATTCCAACGGCTGGGTCATTCTTTGGGGCATATTATCGGTCACCGCACACCTGTACTGGTATATCATTCTATTTCGCGCAAGCATTGATGCGCTTTTTTACGGTGTGCCCGTCGATGCCGCATGGTGGCTTTCAATCGCCGGCTACTTCGCCATCGGCCTGGTTATCCTCATTGTCTCCAATCTGGCATCGATCTTCTGGCTGAACCGGGATTGCTGATGTGTGATGTGGCCGCGCTATTTGCTGCCATTCGGTCAGCAAATACGCGCCGGCGCGCCGCTATCTGCGATACGCGGCGCCATCATGATATTACTGCGCACAATCGGTGTTGTCCGCATTACATGAGCCACCGCATGCCTTTTTTACCCATTCGCCCTTGATGCACTTATAGGATTCGCCAAGGTAAACCCCGTCTTTCTTCAGATATTCCCAACAGAAATCCGGCTGAGAGCCATCACATTCACCGGTACAAAGCTTACTGCCTCCGACGACATCATCATCATTGCACTCGACATGAAACATGGTGCCGCGATGGCAGTAATCAACCCACGTCCGATACAAAGCTGCCGATGTATTGGTGCATTCGCCGCATTCTGTATCCGACTTGCACGAACTGTGACCACAGCTATCTTCTTCGACCCACACGCCATTGCGACATTTGGCGAGAATGCCATATAGTGAATCGCCGAGTTCCATGCATTTAACAGCACCTTCCTCGCATTTTTCAGCACAGACAATATCATTCTGACACATGCCGCTTTCGCATGGGGTATAGGCCCAAATGCCATAATAACAAATCCTAAGAATGCCTTTGTGACAGGATGTCTGATCGTCTTCATTGCATGTTTCGTATTCCGTTGGCTGAGGATCGATATCCGGGTTATACGGCTGACAGCTTTCGTCATCCTGGCACGACAACATGCCAGGGCATGGCTTTGGATCCGACCATTTGTGATTCTCGCAGATCTGATAGCGTCCTACAGACCCAACATCCATGCATTTTCTAAAGCCATCGTAGCACTCTGCACGTTCGGCACTGTCCGATTCACAAGAAATGACAAGGATGGCCATCAGCATGCAAACGCATGCTGCACACAACATTTTCGTTTGATTGATGAATTTCATTACCAGCTATCCTCACAATCTGTGGCATCCCGATTACACTGTCCCGGGCAAAGGTCGTTTACCCATTCACCACCAATACATTTGTATGTTTCGCCGAGATACACATCCTCGCCGACATGTTTGGCGTAATTGCGGCAGAAATCCGGGAGAGAACCATCGCACGCACCAGAACATACCATTTTCGGGGTTTTGTTTGGCAAATGATTACAGGTGAAATCGTACTGTACGCCATAAGTACAGTAACTCACCGGCCCATACAGGGATACAGAGTATACGCTGTTGTTGCATTCGCCGCATTCTGTTTCAGACTGGCACGAATTCAGATCCTCGCAAGTCTCCATCAGGACCCATTCGCCACCACTGCAAATATTGAGTGAGCCATGTGCATTATCATCGTTAATGCATCGGATGTCGCCTTCTTCGGCACCTGCGCATCTTTGCGGCGGAATATAACAATCACCTTCGACACAGATGCCGGATGCGCAATATCCCTGATCCTGCCAGGATTTGTTTGCGCAGATCTGAGCCATTGTCTTTCCATTTTTGGAAATGCAACGCTTTGCGCCATTGTTGCATTCTGCAGGCGCATCGGTACAAACGCCACCCGAACAAGCGCCGGATTCACAGGTTTCGGCATCAACCCAGTCATTGTTAATGCAAATCTGCGCTTTGGTTGTCGAACCTTCCGTTACACACTGGCGATCGCCGTTGTTACAAATCACCGGCATCCCGGTGCAAATGCCATTGGAACACTTTCCAGCCTCACATTCTTCAAGGATAAGCCACGAATTATACATGCAGATTTCCACGGCGGTACCATCAGAAGTACAGCGTTTGAGACCATTGGGACATTCTTCGATGCTGCTGACGCATATTCCCGACAGACATTCGCCGGAAGCACAGGTTTCAATTGTTGTCCATTTTTTGTTAATACACTGCTGAACCACACTTTCGCCGTTATGTGTTGCGCATTGCCGCTTTCCTTCGACGCATTCGGGCACATCATTGATGCAGGATCCAGCATCACACTTGCCGGAAGTACAGATTTCATCGTTGGTCCACTGCTGATTCACACAGACTTTAACCCGCGTTTTGCCGTTTTCTGTATCACATTTGCGATCACCGTTTTTGCATTCGGCTGCGCCGCAAATGCCGTTATTGCATGTCGCCGAACTGCAGATTTCTGCATCTTGCCAAAATCCACGGGTACAAATCTGCGTCTTGGTCACGCCATCTGCCGAAACACAAATGCGTTCGCCCTCTTTGGTGCATTCCGTTTCGACATAATCGGTGCAATCGTTGCCAACGCAAACGCCATAAAGGCAGATTTTTTTGTAATGCCACTCGTTATCATGGCATTCCTGAACAGCGGCGATATCTTCGGCAGTGATGCATTCAATCTTACCTTCGCGGCATGTGGGGGAAGGCGGCAAATCGACGCAGCGGTTGTCTTTGCAAACGCCGGATTCACAGGCGATCTCCTGCCACTCCTCATCTACGCAAGACAAAATGAACGCGCCATCATCAGAGCACTTGATTTCGCCATTTTCGCATTCCGGATCGAATGGCTCGATGTTGCCATAGCACGCCCCCAATTCACTGTCGCAGAAAGAATACTTGCACTCCTGGTACTCCCACTTATTGTTTTTACAATACTGGACTGTGGTGGAATCGGCACAAAATGCATCGCCTTCGGTGCAAATTCTGTCATCGCACTTGTCATTTTTGCATGTACTGTTGGACGGACACGGACTGGCAACCCATTTTCCTTCGATACAACTCTGGACCGTGCCAGTATCCCGGCATCTCTGTTCGCCTTCTTCGCAAAGCGGAGCAATGCAGAACCCATTCATGCAGATGCCCGTTTCACAGACGTTATAAACCCACTGGTTGTTGATACATGCCTTTACCGTTTTTTCGTCATCGCAGAGAATTTCACCATTATGGCTGCATTCGGGCGCATCAAGAACACATCTCTCCCCTATGCAAATGGTTCCGATCTCGCACGTCTCGGTAACCCATTTGCCGCCGATACATCGCTGAAGTATCGATGGACTCAGGCAACCCACGGCATTCGGTTCGCATTCCGGCTCAACTTCAACACAGCGGCCATTCTTACAAATGCCGGAAGCACATTTTTCATTATCTATCCATTTGCCACCGGAACAAATCTGAGCAACGCTGCCATTGCACTGAATGGCGTTTTCTTTACATTCCGGCACTACGGGATCGACACAGGCATCCTTTTCACAAATGCCTGATTCACAGACGATCATTTGCCAATGGTTGTCGATACAGGTTTGCAGCGAAAGGTCGGTCACACAATGTTTTTCGCCATTGATACATTCGGGGCCGACATCATCAATGCAGTTGCCACCATCGCACTTGCCCACGCTACAGACAATATCCTGCCATCTGCCATGGATACAGGTTCTGGTTGTGACAATATCGGTACAAAGCTTGTCGCCTTCGGTGCATACCGGTTCTTCATTCAGGCAAACACCGTTATCACATACGCCCGACGGACATTTTTCATCCTGCCACTTGCCATTGACACAGGTTTGTACAGCATAGCCATCTGCAGAACATCTGGGTCTGACGGCATCGCATTCAGGCGTGATATCATCGATACAAATGCCACCCTGGCAAATTCCCGAAGGGCAGTCGGAAAACGCCCACTTGCCATTGACACAGGTTTGTATCGTACCGCCATCGTCGGTACAATAGGCCTCCCCATCCTTACACTCAGGCGGATAGATGGCGCATGAATCCATGTAACAAAGGGATCCTTCGCACGCTTGATATTCCCATTTGCCATTCACGCAATACTTTAGTGTTTCGTGGGTATCACAAGTTTTTTCGCCATCCACACATTCGATATTGTCTACGCACTGATTGTTGACGCAATACTGATGCGGCTCGCAGGTCATCCAATCGACCCATACATTGCGAGCGCACTGACGAATGATTGAAGATCCATCAACTTCAACGCATTTCTTATCGCCATCGTTGCACACGGATGAATATTCGACGCATTCGGAATCTTTACAAATCCCCGAAGCACATGTTTCTGTTTCAACCCATTCCTGATTGACGCAAGTTTTGACGACGGAACGCGAGTGGTTATCGGCCGTTGCACAGGTTTTATCTCCATTCTGGCAAATGGCGATTTCGTCGATGCAGCTGCCTTTTGCACACATATCCGATTCGCAAATCTGCTCGGAAACCCAGGTTCCATTCTGACAAACCATGACCTCGGTTGCCTGCGGAAGCGAGCGACACTCGCGCTGCTCATCTTCACATTCGTTAAGAGAACTCACGCACTGTCCCTCAATACAACGTTTGGAGAAACAGATATCGGCTTCCTGCCAGTTGCCATCCTTGCATTCAACGACGCTAAGGCCATATGCGCCTAGCTGACAGGTTTTGTCACCATTCTGACATGTCTCAGCATCCCGGCATTCGCCCTCAACACAAATGTTTTCGCATGCCATGATGTCGTTCCATTGGTTATTTTCGCAGACCTGTGCATAACTTTCGCCGGTATCGCGAGTGATACAGCGTTTATCGCCATCCTGACACAACGGATTATCGGGGCCCGGACAGATGCCGGTTTCGACCCAGGTCCTGTTCTGGCACGTATACATGGTATTCATGGGGCCCATGCATTTGAAGTCGCCATCGTTGCATTCGGGAATGGAAATACATTCCTGGCACGACCAATTCTCGCAAACGCCGGTATCCAGCCACATATCATCGGTACATTTCTGAATAACGATGTTACCGTCACTTTCGATACAGCGAGTGTTATTTTCGAGGCACTGCCGGTGAGGAAGAAGCACACCAGTGCAGCTGTGTTCATCCATACAAGCGACTTCACCGGGACATGGGATGGCTTCCGGCCATTTGTGATTCTGACAGATTTGATAATATCCGATGCCGTCCTTATCGGTACAGAGCCGCTCACCGTCCCGGCATTCGCGATCTGAGGAGGTGCCAGAGCCAGAACAGGCGCTGAGCATCGCAAGACATGCAATTGCAATATATCGAATAGGATTATGATTCATAAAGCATCACTCCTTGCTGTCAATTTGAGCATTTGGGCGTTATGCGTTGCTGAAAAACGCCATGCCCGCCCCCAAATACAGACCAGCTGGTGAAAGATGATTTTATAGTTGCCAAAAAACAGCACAAAACCGAGTGGATTATATCATCTAATACCAATC